>Ga0163162_10000239_pt1 | contig 50190 bp, 43 predicted proteins | sample S55metaG_FD_115310 | JGI IMG/M metagenome (GOLD analysis project Ga0163162, IMG submission 115310) | Switchgrass rhizosphere microbial communities from Kellogg Biological Station, Michigan, USA - S5-5 metaG | ecosystem: Host-associated > Plants > Roots > Rhizosphere > Soil | place: USA... | reverse complement strand
TTGACCATCACGTCGTTGAAGAAGGTATCGACCGCGTCGCGCAGCGCCGCGAGCGCCGACAGCGCTTCCGTGTAATTGCGCTCGGCAAGCTGGCTCTGCACGCGCGGCGCGACCTGTTCGAGCTGCGCGTAGAGCGCCTGTTCGGCCGCTTCGCCGAGCAGCGCGGGCTGCACCGCCGCCGCGAGCTCCTCGGACGACTTCTTCAGGATATTCGAGATGCGCTTGTTGGCCGCCGCGAGCGATGCCGCTTCCGGCAGCGCCGCGAATTCGCGCACGGCGTCGAGACGCGCGACGATGTCGTCGAGGCGCGTGGGGTTCAGGCTCAGCACGGCCTCGATTTCGCTCGCGTTGAAGCCGCGCTCCCGCAGCACGCCGCGCAGGCGATCGATGAAGAACGCATAGATCGCATCCGTGGATTCCGCTACTTGCGGCATGCCCGCGAACTGCTTTTGCGCCGCGCGCAGCAGGTCGAGCAGATCGATCGCGAGACGCTTTTCCAGCAGAATGCGCAGCACGCCGAGCGCATGGCGGCGCAGCGCGAACGGGTCCTTCTCACCGGTCGGCTGCAAGCCGATGCCCCAGATGCCGACGATCGTCTCCAGCTTGTCCGCGAGCGCGACCGCGCAGCCGACACCCGTCGACGGCGTCTCGTCGCCCGAGAAGCGCGGCTGGTAATGCTCCGAGCAGGCGAGGGCGACTTCTTCCGGCTCGCCGTCGTGGCGCGCGTAGTACGTGCCCATCGTGCCCTGCAATTCGGGGAACTCGCCGACCATGTCGGTGAGCAGGTCCGCCTTCGCGAGCAGCGCGGCGCGGCGGGTCAGCGCGACGTCGACGCCGACCATCGGCGCGATCTCGCCCGCGAGCGCCTCGACGCGCTTGACGCGCTCGAGCTGCGAGCCGAGCTTGTTGTGATAGACGACGTTCGCGAGCAGCGGCACACGATCCGCAAGCCGCTTCTTCTTGTCCTGCTCGAAGAAGAACTTCGCGTCGGCAAGACGCGGGCGCACCACGCGCTCATTGCCTTCGACAATCTCGCTCGGTGTCTTCGTATCGATGTTCGACACGATCAGAAAGCGCGAGCGCAGCTTGCCGTGCTCGTCGGTGAGCGCGAAATACTTCTGGTTGGTCTGCATCGTGAGGATCAGGCACTCCTGCGGCACCTGCAGGAACTCCTCGCCGAAATGGCACTGATACACGACCGGCCATTCGACGAGCGCGTTCACTTCGTCGAGCAGCGCTTCGGGCATCACGACGCGATCGTCACGCGCGAACGCCTGCAGTTGCGTGCGGATCGACTCCTTGCGGTCCTCGAAGCTCGCGACCACGTGCGCCTTCGACATCAGCGTGTCAGCGTAGCTGTCGGCATTCGCGATCTGCACGAAACCGTGCGACATGAAGCGGTGGCCGATGGTCGTGTCGCCGGAATCGATGCCGAGCGCCGTGACCGGCACGACCTCGCGGCCATGCATCGCGACGAGGCGCTGCACCGGACGCACGAACTGCACGTTGGTGCCGTCCGGGCGCTGATACGTCATGACCTTCGGGATCGGCAGCCTGGCGAGGGTTTCGTCGAGCGCCGACTGCAAGCCGTCGGCGAGCGTCGCGCCCGGCGCGGCATAGCGCAGGAAGAAGGCTTCGGCCTTGCCGTCCTGCGCGCGTTCGAGCTCGGCGAGCGGGAAGTCGGGAAAGCCGAGCGCGGCGAGTTTTTTTGCGAGCGGGGCGGTGGGCTGGCCGTCCTTGTCGAGCGCGACGGAAACCGGCAGCACTTTTTCGCGCACCTGCTTTTCCGGCGCGACCGTGCGCACGTTCCTGACGAGCACGGCCAGGCGGCGCGGCGTCGCGTATTTTTCGAAGCTCGGAGCGCCTTCGATCAGATCGCGTGCGGCGAGGCGCTCGACGATGCCTTCGGCGAACGACGTGCCGAGGCGCGCGAGCGCTTTCGGCGGCAGTTCTTCGGTCAGCAGTTCGACGAGAAGGGAGGCTTGGTTGGATTGCGTCATTGTTCTGTCGTGTCTCGTCAAACCTGGTCGATGTTGCGCTCGACCTTCAGCGGCGGCGCCCAGGCGGGCATCGCGGCGTCGTGTTCGTCGGTGGTGAGGCCGGGGGCGGGATGCACGGGATTGCCAAGCATCGGGAAGCCGAGCGCTTCGCGCGAGTCGTAGTACGCCTGTGCGACGAGGCGCGAGAGCGCGCGAATCCGGCCGATATAGGCCGCGCGTTCCGTCACCGAGATGGCGCCGCGCGCGTCGAGCAGGTTAAACGTGTGGCCGGCCTTCAGCACGAGTTCGTAGGCGGGCAGCGCGAGCTTCGCGTCGATCATCTTCTTCGCTTCCGTCTCGTAGCTGTTGAAGAAGTTGAACAGCAGATCGACGTTCGCGAACTCGAAGTTATAGGTGGACTGCTCGACTTCGTTCTGGTGGTACACGTCGCCGTAGGTGAGGCGGCGCGTTTCCTTGCCGTTCGGGCCGTCTTCTTCCCATTCCGTCCAGACGAGGTCGTAGACATTCTCGACCTTCTGCAGGTACATCGCGAGGCGTTCCAGCCCGTAGGTGATTTCGCGGAGCACCGGCCGGCAGTCGATGCCGCCCACCTGCTGAAAGTAGGTGAACTGCGTCACTTCCATGCCGTTCAGCCACACTTCCCAGCCGAGGCCCCACGCGCCGAGCGTCGGATTCTCCCAGTCGTCCTCGACGAAACGCACGTCGTTCTGCTTCAGATCGAAGCCGAGCGCTTCGAGCGAGCCGAGATAGAGATCGAGGATGTTTTCCGGCGCCGGCTTCAGCACGACCTGATACTGGTAATAGTGCTGGAGGCGGTTGGGGTTCTCGCCGTAGCGGCCGTCCTTGGGGCGGCGCGACGGCTGCACGTAGGCGGCCCGCCACGGCTCCGGGCCGATCGCGCGCAGGAACGTGTGAACGTGCGAGGTGCCCGCGCCGACTTCCATGTCGATCGGCTGGAGAAGCGCGCAACCCTTGTTGTCCCAATAGGATTGCAGCGTCAGGATGATTTGCTGAAAAGTGAGCATGATTGCCTTTGAGGCGGACCGGTTGCGGTTCCCGCCGCGATGACGCGGCGCCGCGGTTCGGTCAAAGTGCTAAAACCTTGAATTTTAGCGGGAATGAGGGTCTTGTGCGACTTTCCGGGGTTTCTCGCGCCGGGCTGCGGAAAAACGGCCAGGGCTCGCCGGTGAATGCGCCGGGGTACGCGGTGCGCCCTTCGCGGGCGTCGAAGGTGCCCGCGGACTGCAACAATCGAACGCGCGACATCAGGAAACGACGCCGCGCGCGGCAAGTGCCGATCTCACTTCCTGCGCCCGGGCGCGAACGCGAAGCCGAAGGCAAGCAGCACCAACGAAATGACGATCACGGTCAGATTGCCGCTGCTGACATACGGCGTGCGGCCCGAGGTGCCCTGCACGGTGGCTTCGAGCACGCCGGTCGTGTAGGTCGGCAGCTTCGCGACGACATGTCCGTCCGCGCCAATCACGGCGGTCATGCCGGTGTTGGTCGCGCGCAGCATCGGCCGGCCGGTTTCGATCGAGCGCATCCGCGCGATCTGCAGATGCTGGTCCAGCGCGATGGTGTTGCCGAACCACGCGAGATTGGTCGAATTCACGAGGATTCCCGCCGGCGCTTCCTGCTCGCGGATCGTCCTTGCGATCTCTTCGCCGAAGATGTCCTCATAGCAGATGTCGACGGCAACGGGCTGATTGCGCACGAAGAACGACTTCTGCACGGCCGGGCCGCCCGCGAGATCGCCGAGCGGAATGCCCATCAGGTTCACGAACCAGTGAAAGCCGAGCGGCACGAACTCGCCGAACGGCACGAGATGGTGTTTGTCGTAGCGAAAGACGTCGAACGAGCCGGGCGTGATGCCGAACAGGCTGTTCGTGTAATCGGTCGGTTTGCCTTCGGGCGTGAGCGAGACGCCCACGGCGCCGAACAGGATCGAGGAGCGCGTGGTGTCGGCGAAGTGGCGGATCGCGGTCGCGAAGTCCTGCGGCACCTGCGAGGCGAGAACCGGCAGCGCGGTTTCGGGCGTCACGATGAGATCGGCGGGCTTCTCGGTGATGAGCCGCCGGTAGAGCGCAAGCGATTCGTCCACGCCTTCCTGGCGGAACTTCATTTCCTGCTTCACGTTGCCTTGCAGCAGCCGCACGGTGAGCGGCGAATTGGCGGGCGTCGTGAACTGAACGAACGAGAGCAGCATGCCCGCGACGATCAGTCCGGCCGCCACGTAGGCGGGCGCGAAGCGCGCGCCGGCGGTCATCGCCTGTCCGTGCCGTGCGTGGTAGTACGCCTGCACGAGGAGCGCGGCGACGAGCGCCAGCACGAAGCCCACGCCATATACGCCCGCGATCGCGCCGAAACCGGCGAGCGGTCCGTCGACCTGCGCGTAGCCGCTCGAAAGCCACGGAAAACCGGTGAAGACGAGCCCGCGCAGCCACTCGCCGAGCGCCCACGCGCTCGCGAACGCGAATGCGCCGTGCCAGGTCGGGCAGAAGCGCGGTTCCGAATCGGCGCTTTCGCGTGCGTAGCCTTCCTCGTCGTCGAAATGGGCGCGCCCCGCGACGAGCGACCATACGACGCTCGACAACGCAGGATAGATCGCGAGGTAGAGCGAAAAGAGCGCGACGGCAGCGGCCGCGAGCGGCGCGGCCATGCCGCCGTAGAAGTGCATGCTGACGTAGAGCCACCACACGCCCGTCACGAAGTTGCCGAAGCCGAATGCCCAGCCGGTCAGCGCGGCGCCGCGCCAGCCGCGCGTGCGCGACAGCCACGCGAAGAACAGCGTGAAGATGACGAGTTCGAGCCAGCCGCCGTGCGGCGTCGGAGCGAACGACAGCGTGTTGGCTGCGCCGAGAACGGCGGCGACGAGGTAATGCCAGAAGGGGAGCGCCTGCGCACTGTCGGCGTCGGCGCTCTTGCGTTGCCGGGGCAGGATGCGAAACGGGGAATCGGCCATTGATTACACGGTCGGGTCGGCGTAAAGGGATGGCGGCGCGGCGCGCAGGAGACGCGTGCGCCGGTTCAGGGAAAGAGGCGTCGCGGGTTGCAATCCGGGTGTCCGAACGGCCCGCGGCGACTAGCGGCGATCGTCTTCGTCTTCGCGCGAACGGCGTTCCTGCGCGAAACTCGGCGCTCGCCTCACGAGCAGCACGTGGATCTGCCGGGCGTCGCCGCGCAGGATTTCGAACACGAAGTCGTCGATGCGCACCTTCTCGCCGCGGTGCGGCACGCGCCCGAACCGGTGCGTGACAAGCCCGCCGATGGTATCGACCTCCTCGTCGGAGTAGTCGGTGCCGAATTCCTCGTTGAACTGCTCGATGCCGGTGAGCGCGCGCACGCGATACTTTCCGTCCGGCGACGGGATGATGTTGCCGGCTTCCTCGTCGAAGTCGTACTCGTCCTCGATGTCGCCGACGATCTGCTCCAGCACGTCTTCGATGGTAATCAGGCCGGCGACGCCGCCGTATTCGTCGACGACGATCGCAATGTGATTGCGGTTCACCCGAAAGTCGTGCAGCAGCACGTTCAGGCGCTTCGACTCCGGAATGAACACGGCGGGGCGCAGCATGCCGCGCACATCGAATTCCTCTTCGGCGTAGTAGCGCAGCAGGTCCTTCGCGAGCAGCACGCCGATCACGTTGTCGCGGTTGCTTTCGAACACCGGATAGCGCGAGTGCGCCTTGTCGAGCACGAAGGGAATGAATTCGTCGGGGGTTTCAGCGATGTTGATCGCGTCCATCTGGGCGCGCGGGACCATGATGTCGCGGGCGCAGAGATCGGAGACCTGGAAGACGCCTTCGATCATCGAAAGCGAATCGGCGTCGAGAAGATTGCGTTCGTGGGCGTCCTGGAGCACTTCCAGCAGTTCGTCGCGCGATTCGGGTTCGTGCGAGATGAAATCGGTCAGACGCTCGAGAAGCGAGCGTTTTTCCTGCGGTTTGTCGGTGTGTCGTCGACTGGGATAGGCGTCGTTCATATCGGGGCGCCCGGATGCTTCAGGGCGCGAAATAGCGGAAAGTTAAGCATACACCATGGGAAAAGCGCGCCCGGAGGACCGGGCGCACGGAATTTGCGACCATGCTAACTGATAAATACGCAGGAAGTATGTCGGGAAAAATACACCGGCCAGACGGCGGATTGCCGCGCCTAAGTTCATATCAAAGGTGCTATTCCCGCGCCGTGCAGCGCCTGAGCAGCGCTTCGAGCGCGCGGTCCGGCATGCCGCATTCGCGCAGCGCCTCGACGGTGCGGCTCACGTAATCGAAGGTCGTGCCGTAGCGCCCGCTCGCGCAGCCGAGCACGGTGCGCACGACCGGTTCGGCGAGCTTGCCCGTGTAGGACGCCGCCTCGCGGCGCATGACGAACGCGAGCGCCTCGACGCGCCGGCCGTCGGCGAGCGTGCAGGGCAGCCACGCGGGACGGTAGGAGGCCATCGCCATTTCGCGCCGCCACAGCACCTGGAGATGCTCGACGGCGCCTTCGCCCGCGAGCCGGAACGCCATGCCGGTGCACGAGCCGCCGCGATCGAGCGCGAGCACGAGGCCCGGCTGCTCCGGCGTGCCGCGGTTCACGCGCGACCACAAATAGAGCCCGCGATGATAGCCGTGCACTTTGCCGCGCACGGCCTCGACGGTCGGCAGCCCCGGATTCCAGATGAGCGACCCATAACCGAAGAGCCACAGATCCGACTTCCGGTCCCAGTTCCCCAGCGCCTTTTCACGCGACGCCGCGAGTTCGTCGTCGGTGAGCAGGGGCGTGTCGCCGAGCATCGGCGGGTAGGCCGGATCGGGCGGGGGCACAAGGCGGGGCGTCTCGTCTTTCACGGCGTGTCAGGAGATGGGCACGTAGGGATCGGAAAAGCCGAGCGCCTGCATGATTTCCGTCTCGACGGCTTCCATTTCCTCGGCTTCGCGTTCGTCTTCGTGATCATAGCCCTGGGCGTGCAGCGTGCCGTGGACGATCAGGTGCGCGTAGTGCGCATCGAGCGGCTTGTCCTGCTGCGCCGCCTCCTTCTCCACGACAGGGCAGCAGAGAATCAGGTCGCCCGCGACCGGGTCCTCCTCCGACTCCGCGTAGGCGAAGGTCAGGACGTTCGTCGCGTAGTCCTTCTGGCGGTACGTGCGGTTGAGCGCGCGGCCTTCTTCCTCGTCGACGAAGCGCAGCGTCAACTCGGCGTCGGCGAGGAGCGCCGCCCTGACCCAGCGCGCGACCGTCGCACGCGGCAGGATCGCCTTGTGCGCGGGGAACGCCTTCGCGGCGGGAAATTGCATCGTCAGCGTGAGTTTGTGCGTGCGTGTCATGGGCAAAACGCCTGGCGGGCGGAGCTTATTCCTGGCGCTGGGCCGCCTTGGCGGCCTCGGCGAGCGCGGCGTCCTTCTGCGCCTGGGCATCGTACGCCTCCACGATGCGCGCGACGAGCGGATGCCGCACCACGTCGGCCGACGTGAAATGCGTGAGCGCGATGCCGCGCACTTCCGAGAGCACGTGCTGCGCCTCGATCAGACCGCTCTTGTGGCCGCGCGGCAGGTCGACCTGCGTGGTGTCGCCCGTCACGACCGCCTTCGAGCCGAAGCCGATGCGCGTGAGGAACATCTTCATCTGCTCGGGCGTGGTGTTCTGCGCCTCGTCGAGGATGATGAAAGCGTGGTTCAGCGTGCGGCCGCGCATGTACGCGAGCGGCGCGATCTCGATCATCTGGCGCTCGAACATCTTCGCGGTCTTGTCGAAGCCGAGGAGGTCGTAGAGCGCGTCGTAGAGCGGGCGCAGATACGGATCGACCTTCTGCGCGAGATCGCCCGGCAGGAAGCCGAGCCGCTCGCCCGCCTCGACCGCCGGGCGCGTGAGCACGATGCGCTTGACCTGGTCGCGCTCGAGCGCGTCGACGGCGCACGCCACGGCGAGATACGTCTTGCCCGTGCCGGCCGGCCCGATGCCGAAGGTGAGGTCATGCGCCACGATCTGCCGCAGATATTCGCGCTGCGCCGGCGTGCGGCCGCGCAGGTCGGCGCGACGCGTGTAGAGCTTCGGGCCGTGGTCCTCGGTTTCGTCGAGATCGATCGTGGCGCTCGGCTCGTCGAACGGATGGTCCGGGTCGCCGCGAAAACGCGGGTCGATCTGCTGCTCGTTCTGGCCGTTGCCGTTCGACTCCCTGCTTCTGCGCGTCGCGTGCCGCGCCTCGACGAGCGCGAGCTGGATGTCGTCGACGGAAATCGGGTCGCGCGCGCGGTTGTAGAAGTTTTCGAGCGCCGCGAGCGCCACTTTTGCGCCGCGTCCGCGAATCGAGATCTTGTGGCCGCGGCGCGAGAGCGTCACGTCGAGCGCCTGTTCGATCTGCCGCAGGTTTTCATCAAGCGGGCCGCAGAGGTTGGCGAGCCGCGCGTTGTCGTCGCGCGGAGCGGTGAATTCCAGGTGCTGCTGAGGAGCGGTCTTCAAGGCGAAAGTGTCTGTCCGGTCGGGGGTGCTTTCTGGTGGGTCAGTGGGTCGTGGCCGGCGCCAGGATCAGCGCGCCGCGCAGCGAGTGCGGATACGCGTGGTCGATCTCCACGTCGATCATCTGGCCGATGAGCCGCGCATGCGATTCGACCGGCGCCGGAAAATTCACCACGCGATTGTTCTGCGTGCGTCCGGCGAGTTCGTTCGGATCCTTGCGCGACGGGCCTTCCACAAGAATACGCTGCACCGAGCCGAGCATCGAGTTGCTGATTTTCGCCACGTTCGCCTCGATGGTCGCCTGAAGGTGCTGAAGCCGCTTCAGCTTGACTTCGCGCGGCGTGTCGTCGTGCAGGTTGGCCGCGGGCGTGCCCGGACGCGGGCTGTAGATGAACGAAAAACTCGTGTCGTAGCTCATTTCGTCCACGAGGGCCATCATCTTGGCAAAATCTTCCTCGGTTTCGCCCGGAAAGCCGACGATCATGTCGGTAGACAGCGACAGATCGGGGCGAATCGCCCGCAGCCTGCGAATCACCGACTTGTATTCGAGCACCGTGTAGCCGCGCTTCATCGCCATCAGGATGCGGTCCGAGCCGTGCTGGACGGGCAGATGCAGATGGCTCACGAGCTTCGGCACCTTCGCGTAGGTGTCGATCAGGCGCTGCGTGAATTCCTTCGGATGCGACGTGGTGTAACGAATGCGCTCGATGCCCGGAACGTCGGCGACATATTCGATCAGCGTGGCGAAGTCCGCGATTTCGTGCGAACCCTGGGTGAGCGGACCGCGGTACGCATTCACGTTCTGACCGAGCAGCGTGACTTCGCGCACGCCCTGGTCGGCAAGGCCGGCGATTTCGGTCAGCACGTCGTCGAGCGGCCGCGACACTTCCTCGCCGCGCGTGTACGGCACGACGCAATAGCTGCAGTACTTGCTGCAGCCTTCCATGATGGACACGAACGCGCTCGGGCCTTCGACGCGCGCGGGCGGCAGATGGTCGAACTTCTCGATTTCCGGAAACGAGATGTCGACCTGCGCGCGGCCGGTTGCGCGGCGCCTGTCGATCATCTCGGGCAGGCGGTGCAGCGTCTGCGGCCCGAAGACGAGATCGACATACGGCGCGCGCGACACGATCGACGCGCCTTCCTGGCTCGCCACGCAGCCGCCCACGCCGATCAGCAGGTCGGGGTTCGCTTCCTTGAGTTCGCGCACGCGGCCCAGGTCGGAGAAGACCTTTTCCTGCGCCTTTTCGCGCACCGAGCACGTATTGAAGAGAATGACGTCCGCATCTTCCGGCGTGTCCGTCTTGACGAGGCCTTCCGCCGCGCCGAGTACGTCGACCATCTTGTCGGAGTCGTACTCGTTCATCTGGCAGCCAAAGGTCTTTACGTAAACTTTCTTGGTCATGAATTTCGCCGGTCGCAGTGGTTTATCTGGGGGCGCGGTAATTAAGGGGTTTCCAGGGGTGCTTAGGCTGAAAAGAAAGCGCTGCGCAGCCGGCTTTTCATGAAATCCGGCCGCTTTTTGCTGTTCTTTTTGCGCTAATTCAGCCCGTTATTATAGCGCCCGCGCCGAATCCTTACGCCGCCCCTCGGGCGGGTAGGCGAGTTCACCGAGAAGCTCCCCCGTCGCGCCTGCGAAGCGCTCCACGAGGTAGTCGAGCAGCACCCGCACGCGCGGCGCCATGTAGCGGTTGGCGTGGAACAGCGCGTGAACGGGCGCCTCGTTCGTGCACCAGTCGGGCAGGAGCATCCTGAGCGTACCGGCGCGCACGTCGGCGGCGATGTCCCAGATCGACTTGTGCGCGATGCCGTGTCCCGCCAGCGCCCAGGCGCGCGCGAGCGCGCCGTCGTTGGTTTCCCACGACCGCTCGACGGGCATCGTGTAGGTGAAGCGCTCGTCGCCGCGCACGAAGTTCAGTTCGCTCAACGGTCCCGCGGAGGTCACCAGCACGACGAAGTCGTGGCCGTCGAGGTGATCGGGCCCGGTGGGCTCGCCCTTGCGCGCCAGATAGCCGGGCGAGGCGCACAGCACGCGCCGGTTCGGCGCGAGCGAGCGGGCGGCGAGGCCGCTTTCCGGCGGCATGCCGAAGCGGATCGCGAGATCGATTTCCTCCTGCAGCAGGTTCGACACGGAATCCGACAGCGTCACCGCGAAACTCACCTCCGGATAGCGCGCGTTGAACTCGTCGAGCCAGCCGCGCAGCAGGTAGCGGCCGAAATCCGATGTCGCGGAAATGCGCACCTTGCCGCGCACGAGATTCTGGCCGGCCTGAAGCGCGGCTTCGGCGTCGTCGATGGCCTGCAGCGCGATGCGGCAGTGATGGAGATAGAGGCGGCCTTCGTCGGTGACGCGCAACTGGCGCGTCGTGCGCTCGAAAAGGCGCGCGTGCAGCGCTTTTTCCAGCTTCAGGAGCCGCGCGCTTGCGGCAGCAGGCGACAGCCCGAGCCTGCGCCCCGCCGCCGACAGGCTGCCGAGCGCCGCCGCTTCCACGAACAACCGCATGTCGCCGAGCCGGTCCATCGCTGATATTCAATCCAAATTTGATAATGATTCAAATGCTACGCCAATTATCAAAAGGTAGCTTTGCGCTCAGAATTGCGCAATGCAACATGAGACGCCGCGCCTTCTGGCGACGACGGCTCGCAGACAGGAATGACCAGCCATGCAACTCGATCACGTGACGATCGTGGCGCCCGATTGCGAAGCGATGAAGCAGTTTTTCGTCGATATCGCCGGGATGACCGTGGGCCCGCGGCCGCCGTTCGGCGTCGGCGGCTACTGGCTCTATCTCGGCGGCAGGCCGGTCGTGCACCTGATCGCCGCGGGCGGCGCCTTGCCGGACGAAGGGCGGCCGGGCGCGCGGATCGACCATCTGGCGCTGCGAGTGGATGACGAGGCGCAGTGGACAGCGCTTATCGGGCGGCTTCGGCAGAGCGGCACGCGCTGGCAGCTCGCCGATGTCCCGCTCACCGGCGAGCAGCAACTCTTTGTCCGGCTTGCGCCGGGAGTCGTCGTCGAATTCGTGACGGCGCGTAACTAACCTTCTTGCAGCGGGATTTTCGATGCCCATTCCACTCATTGCGCTCGCCATCAGCGCGTTCGCCATCGGCACGACCGAGTTCGTGATCATGGGCCTTTTGCCCAACGTCGCCCGCGACCTGGCGGTGTCGATTCCTTCCGCGGGCCTGCTCGTGACGGGCTACGCGCTCGGCGTGGCGGTCGGCGCGCCGCTGCTCGCCGTGCTCACGAGCCGCATGCCGCGCAAGCTCGCGCTGCAACTGCTGATGGCGGTGTTCATCGTCGGCAACGTACTGTGCGCGATTGCGCCGAACTACGGGCTTCTGATGTTCGCGCGCGTCGTGACGTCGTTTGCGCACGGCTCGTTCTTCGGCATCGGCGCGGTGGTGGCGGCCTCGCTCGTGCCAGCCGAAAAACGTGCGAGCGCGATTGCGCTGATGTTCACCGGCCTCACGCTTGCCAACGTGCTCGGCGTGCCGTTCGGCACGTTCATCGGCCAGCAGTTCGGCTGGCGCGCGACGTTCTGGATCGTCGCCGCGCTCGGCGTCCTGTCGGCGCTCGGCGTGACGGCGCTGGTTCCGAACCGGCACGACGCCGGCCCGAGCGGACTCGGCCGCGAAGTGCGCGTGCTGAAGGACCCGCAAGTCTGGCTCGCGCTTTCGATGACCGTGCTTGGCTTCGGCGGCGTGTTCGTCGTGTTCACCTACATCGCGCCGATTCTCGAGCAGGTCGGCGGCTTCTCGCCGCATGGCGTGACGCTCGTGCTGGTGCTCTTCGGCGTGGGGCTCACGATCGGCAACATGATCGGCGGAAGGCTCGCGGACCGGGCGCTGATGCCTTCGCTCATGGGCATCCTGATCGCGCTCGCGCTCGTCATGGCCGTGTTCGCGACGACGAGCCACAGCCAGATCGGCACCGTGGTCACGATCTTCTTTTGGGGCATCGCGGCCTTCGCGACCGTGCCGCCGCTGCAGACGCGCGTTGTCGAGAAGGCGAAGGACGCGCCCAATCTCGCCTCGACGCTCAACATCGGCGCGTTCAACGTGGGCAACGCGCTTGGCGCGTGGCTCGGCGGCGCGGTGCTCGCGCATGGCCGTCCGCTCGATACGCTCCCGTGGGTCGCGGCGGCGGTCACGATCGGCGCGCTCGCGGTGACGTGGTACGCGGGACGGCTGGATGCGCGGCAACCGGCGGGCGGCGTGAAACCGGCCGATGCCTGACGTAAGTCGCCGGCCGCGGCGCCGACGCGCCGGGAGGGCTGGCGATTTGTATGATCAGCGGCCGCTGAGCGCTTATCATGTTGGCTTAACGTAATCCGAGCCATCATGATCGACCATCTCATCTGCGACTGCGACGGCGTGCTCGTCGACAGCGAAATCATTGCCGACAGGGTTTTACTGCAAGTGCTCGCGGAGCATTTCCCCGGCATCGATTTCAGGCCGGCCGTGAAGACCGCATTCGGCCAGCAGACCTCGCGCTTTCTCTCCCATCTCGAAACGAAGTTCGGCATCACGATGCCCGCGGGCTTCGTCGACGTGATCGAGGCGCGCGTGAGTGCCGAGCTGGCGAAGTCGGTCGGCCCGATCGCGGGCGTGCGCCGCGCGCTGCAGTGCGTGAGCCTGCCTGTCGCGGTGGTGTCGAACAGCCGGATGGAGCGCGTGCGCTCGTCGGTACGGCGCGCCGGGCTCGACGAGATCTGCGGCGCGCGGGTGTTCAGCGCGGAGCAGGTCGCGCGGCCGAAGCCTTTTCCGGACGTCTATCTGTTCGCCGCGAAGAGCCTGGGCGTCGCGCCCGAGCGGTGCCTCGTGGTCGAGGACAGCGTCGCCGGGCTGACGGCCGCCCGCGCCGCCGGGATGATGACCATTGCGTTCGTCGGCGCGAGCCATATCCCGTCGGGCTACGCGCAGGTGCTGCGCGACACGGGCATCACGCGCATCATCGAAACCATGGAGGAGCTGCCCGCGCTCGTCGAGGCGGGCACGCGCGGCGATTTCGGCGACGTGCGTTCCTAGTCGGCCGCCCGTTCCTCAGGCGGCTTCTTCCACCGTCTCGCGCGCGGCTGCCAGCGCCGCGCGGAATTCGGCCAGTTCCGCGATGGTGAGCATCGGCAGGCCGTGCTCCTTCGCGAAACGCTCGACCTGCGCGCCGCGCGTCATCGTGCCGTCGGCGTTCATCAGCTCGCACAGCACGCCGGCCGGCTTCAGCCCCGCCAGAATCGCCAGATCCACCGTGCCTTCGGTGTGTCCGCGCCGCGCGAGCACGCCGCCCGGCATCGCGCGCAACGGGAACACGTGGCCGGGGCGCACGATATCCGACGGCTTCGCGTTGTCCGCGATGGCGGCGCGGATCGTCGTCACGCGGTCCGCGGCGGACACGCCGGTCGTCACGCCCTCGCTCGCCTCGATCGACACGGTGAACGCCGTGCCGTAGCGGCTGCCGTTGGCGGCGGCCATCGGCGGCAGTTCCAGCGCGCGCACTTTGTTGTCCGGCAGGCACAGGCACACGATGCCGCTGCATTCGCGGATCAGGAGCGCCATGGTGGCGTCGGTGAGCTTTTCGGCGGAGACGACCAGATCGGCTTCGTTCTCGCGGTCGTGATCGTCCTGCAGCACGACGGCGCGGCCCGCGCGCATGGCTTCGAGCGCGGCGGCGATGCGCGGCGGAATATCGACGGAGGCGAGCAGGGGGAGATCGGCGAAGGCATCCGCGGCCACGACCGACGGCGCCGGAAAAGACAACTGCTGAAGAGACAGGGACATGTGAAACGCTCTCGCTAGGAAATGGGCGAAAAACGTTTCAGGGCATTGCAAACAGGCAGAACGGCACCCGCGCGGCGTCGCTTTCGGCGGCGCCGTCTGGTCCGGCGCGCGAGGCGCCCATACCGGCGGGATCGGACATGACTATCTGCACATCTTCTTCCATCCGGACTATGACCGTCGGCTCTGGCTTCGCACCAGATCTGCTGACCCCGTGAATACTGCCGCACGGGCGCTCGCGGGCTCGTGAGCGGCCTTTCGGACCGCGCACACACCGCCGGTGGGGAATTTCGCCCCGCCCTGAAGACGCACTGATTGTCCGCGAATTAAGCGAATAGCGGACTTTTTCAGGATACAACAGCCGCGCAAATCGTGCAGCCCCGCGCGGCCGGTGACTTGTTCAAAAACGACATTTCAACCGGCAGCGTCCGTGGGCCGCGCGTCGCCCGGAACGTGCCAGCGCGGCGGCGTTTCGGCGCTCACCGTCACGCTGAACGCGCGCGCCTCCGTGTTGCCGGGATTGCGCAGCGCGTGCGGCTGGTCGGCGTCGAAGACGATGGCGTCGCCGGTGGCCAGCAACTGCCGCTGGTCGTGCACGTGCACTTCGAGCGTCCCTTCGCTCACGACGAGGTTCACCGTCGTGCCGGGCGCGCGCGTGACGCCCGCTTCGACGTGCAGCGGCGCGATGCGCAGTTCGTGGAACTCGGCGGAGGCGGGCGGCGTGTCCGGATGCAGGGCGCGCGCGGAAAACCGTCCGCCGGAGCGCACGACGCGCGGCGCCTTCTCGGCGGGCAGGTATTCGATGCCGCTCGTCGCGTGGCGCCGCAAGAACGCGGCGACGGACACTTTCAGCGCGCCCGCGATCTTGCACAGCACCTTGATCGACGGCACGCTGCGCGCCGATTCTATCTGCGCGAGCATCGCGCGGGAGACGCCGGACGCGCGCGCGAGCGCATCGAGCGACAGTTGCCGCTCGGCGCGCAGCCGCGCGAGATTCACGCCGACGAGCTGTTCCAGCCCATCGAAGGAATCGGCTCGAGGCGCAGGCTCGCGGCCTTCGGCGACGCCGCCCGGCGCGCGCGCCTCGTACGGCTCGCGCACGAGTTCGAGCGACGAATGTGCCGTTGAATACATGGTGGCCTCCTCGGTACACGGCCCGGCGGGCAGGGCGCCGGATTGCGGAGAGGCAAGACTAGCATCGGCTCCGGGGGGCTCAAACCAAGTTATCGTCACACCGTTATGAGGCGCCGTTTTCTGAGTAAAGCGCCGCAAGAGGACGCGTTGACGGCGGTTCGGGTGTTGTTGCCCGGACCTGGGATGATGTCAGGCCGGCAACCGTTCAGGCGGCGACGTGCCGGCTCGCCATCAAGCGTAAGGCGTCAGGCGTCGGCCCACGCTTTCGCCGCGTTGATCGCCCGCTTCCAGCCGGCGAGGCATGCATCGACCTCGGCCACCGGCATCGACGGCGTGAAGCGGTGCTCCAGCTTCCACTGCTCTTTCAGTTCGCCGATGTCCTTCCAGTAGCCCACCGCGAGCCCCGCCAGATAGGCCGCGCCGAGCGCGGTCGTTTCGGCGACCTGCGGCCGCACGACGTCGACGCCGAGGATGTCGGCCTGGAACTGCATCAGCAGATTGTTCGCGCATGCGCCGCCGTCGACGCGCAGTTCCGCGATCCGGATGCCCGAATCGGCTTCCATCGCCTTCAGCACGTCGAGCGACTGGTAGGCGATCGAGTCGAGCGCCGCCCGCGCGATATGGCTCGATGTCGTGCCGCGCGTCACGCCGAACATCGTGCCCCGCGCCCGCGCGTTCCAGTGCGGTGCGCCGAGCCCGGCGAACGCGGGCACCAGATAGACGCCGTCGCAATGCGGGACGCCGCGCGCGAGCGTCTCGATCTCGCTCGCGCTCCTGATGACGCCGAGACCGTCGCGCAGCCACTGGACCACGGCGCCCGCGATGAAAATGCTGCCTTCGAGCGCGTAGTTGATCTCGCCGCCGATCTGCCAGGCGATGGTCGTGACGAGGTTGTTGCGCGATTCGATCGGCTTCGTGCCGGTATTCATCACGAGGAAGCAGCCGGTGCCGTAGGTGTTCTTCACCATGCCCGACCCGGTGCACATCTGGCCGAAGAGCGCGGCGTGCTGGTCCCCGGCGATGCCGGCGAGCGGAATCTTCGATGCGAACACGGTGGTCTTGGTCGGTCCATAGACCTCCGACGACGCGCGCACTTCCGGCAGCATGCTGCGCGGGATGTCGAGCGCGTCGAGCAGTTCGTCGTCCCATTGCAGCGTGTGGATGTTGAAGATCATCGTGCGTGACGCGTTGGTCACGTCGGTGATGTGCATTTCGTGCCGGGTGAAGTTCCACACGAGCCAGCTGTCCACCGTGCCGAACGCGAGGCGCCCCTGCCGCGCCTTTTCGCGCGCGCCTTCTACGTTGTCGAGGATCCAGCGAATTTTGGTGGCCGAGAAATACGAATCGATCGGCAGACCGGTTTTCGCGCGCACCTTGTCTTCGAGGCCCTGCGCTTTCAGCTGGTCGCAGAATTCGGCGGTGCGGCGGTCCTGCCAGACGATCGCGTTATAGACCGGCTGCCCGGTGTCGCGGTCCCACACGATGGTCGTCTCGCGCTGGTTCGTGATGCCGATCGCGGCAATCGACGTGCCGTTCATCCCCGCGCGCGTGACGGCTTCGGCGGCGACGCCGGCCTGCGTCGACCAGATCTCCTGCGGGTCGTGCTCGACCCAGCCGGGGTGCGGATAGATCTGCGGAAACTCCTTTTGCGCCACCGACACCACGTTGCCGTTGCGATCGAACAGCATCGCGCGCGAACTCGTCGTGCCCTGGTCGAGCGCGAGGACGTACTGATCCTGCATTGTCTTCTCCACTGATGTTCTTGTTTCGGGCGGGCGCCTCGTTCGTGCCGTGCTGCCTTCTTCTTCGCTGCCGCTTGCGGTGAGTGTAATCGCGCGCGGGACTGGCGGGCTCAGGCGACCGTGCGCGGCGACGGCGGTGATGGCGGCGATGCCGCCGCGCTGGCGAGCCAGCGATCGATGCGGCGGCTCACGTCGGCGAGCGACGCGGGATCGATGTGCAGACCGAGCTTCGAGCGGCGCCACAGGACGTCTTCTGCGCGCATCGCCCATTCGTGGTCGCGCAGATAGCGCAGTTCGGCCTCATGCAGCCCCGGTGCGAACTCCTCGCCGAGATCCGCGAGCGACCGAGCCGCGCCGACGAGCCGCCCGGCGCGCGTGCCGTACGCCCGGGCGTAGCGATGGGCGAGCGGAGCGGGAAGCCACGGGTACTGCTGGCCGAAGCGGGCGAGAAAGCGCTCGAAGTTCGCATCCGCGATGTCGCCGCCCGGAAGCGGCTCGCCTTCGGTCCAGGTCCGGGCGTCCGAGCCGAGCGCTTCGGCGAGCTTGTCGACGGCTTCTTCCGCGAGCTTGCGAAAGGTCGTGATCTTGCCGCCGAACACCGACAGCAAAGGCGCTTCGTTTTCGGGGGCGTCGAGTTCGAGCAGGTAGTCGCGCGTCACGGCGGACGCGTTCTCGGCCGTCTCGTCCTCCAGAAGCGGCCGCACGCCCGAATAGGTCCAGCGGACGTCCTGCGGCGCGATGTGCTGCTTGAAGTAGCGATTGATCGAATCGCAGAGGTAGCGGATTTCGTCGGCGCTGATTTCCACCTTCGACGCATCGCCGCCGTACTCGATGTCGGTCGTGCCGATCAGCGTGTAATCGTGCTCGTACGGAATCGCGAAGATGATCCGCTTGTCGGGATTCTGGAAGATGTAGGCGTGGTCGTGCTCGAAGAGGCGCCTCGTCACGATGTGGCTGCCCTTCACGAGCCGCACGCTGTGGCGCGTGCGCGTGCTGCCGAGCGAGCCCTTCAGCAGCTCGCCGACCCACGGTCCGGCGGCGTTCGCAATCGAACAGGCGCGCACGTTGATGGTCGCGCCGCCGGTGTCGGCAAGCGTTGCGTGCCACTCGCCGCCCGCGCGCACGGCGTTCACGAGCCGCGTGCGCGTCTTGATGGTGGCGCCGCGCTCCTGCGCGTCGAGCGCGTTCAGCACGACGAGCCGCGCGTCGTCGACCCAGCCGTCGGAATAGACGAAGCCCCGCCTGATTGAATCGACAAGGGGCGCACCCGCCGGATGGCGGCGCATGTCGATGCCGTGCGAGCCGGGCAGCAGTTCGCGGCGCGCGAGGTGATCATAGAGAAAGAGGCCGGCGCGGATCATCCACGCGGGACGCAGGTTCGGCATGTGCGGCATCACGAAACGCAGCGGCCACATGATGTGCGGCGCCGCGCGCAGCAACACCTCGCGCTCCTGCAACGCCTTGCGCACGAGCTTGAATTCGCCGTATTCGAGATAGCGCAGGCCGCCGTGAATCAGCTTCGTGCTCGACGACGACGTGTGCGCGGCGAGATCGTCCTTCTCGCACAGCAATACAGTGAAGCCACGCCCGGCGGCATCGCGCGCGATTCCCGCTCCGTTGACCCCGCCGCCTACCACGAGCACGTCGTACAGTCTGCCCTGCGTCACGTTGATCGTCTCCTGAACGCCCAAAAAGAAAGTCGACGAACCTAGAATGTTCGAATTCGAAATCTAACGAACATAAACGAAAAAGTAAAGTCGGCCGGACGGGATAGGCGATTTGCACGGAATTTTGGTCGTCTTGCCTATGCCAATCGGCCGAGTGGCACTCTTGGGCGCGCCGGCCGATACTGGCGGAAGTGCAATTCGAACAGGTGGATGCGATGCGAAAGCTGCTTTGTACCGGCGCGCTCGGCGCGATCATGCTCGCGGGCTGTGTGGCGACACCGAGCCTGAGTGGCTCGATGGGCGCGCCGTCGTTCAGCGCGCTACAGGAAATGTGCGGAACGAAGCCCGTCGATTACGGGGCGGACGCGCAGTCCGTGTATTCGACGTTCTTCGACGCGTATGTTGCCTACAAGCGCCACGGGCTGTCGCAGGAGCGCTTCTGCGCGTTCCAGGCGGCGATCGCCGAGCGGCACGGTGCCTACGCGGCCAACCCGAGCCCGCAGACACAAAGCGCGTGGGCAACCTTCTTCCTCGACCAGCGTGCGCAGGCGCTCAGCTGGCGCGCAGCCGTCGACCCGACACTGAGAGCCGGTTGAACTTGACAGGCAGGTGACGAGAAGCGCGGGCGCGGCGGCAGACCGCGCCCGGCGCAGGAGCTACGAGAACCGCTTGAACGCCTTGATCGTAGAGTCACCCGACGGGGTGAGGCGCCATTGTTGACGTCCAGAAGCGAGGTTTTCGAGTTGGACCAGTTGACGTTCGAGCAGGGCGTCGAGTTCTTCTCGCTCCATGTCGACCTGGTTGGGAGCTTCCTGAACCAATAGCAGCGTGGCAAATTCGTGCGGACTCAGCATCTCGTGTTCTCCATGACGATCGAACGGCATAAGTAGCCGGTTTGTGGCCGGCGCTCTGCGCTTCGTAACGTTGCGTGGGGGAACTGCAATAGCCGGGCAGACGCGTTGTTCTTTAGGCTGCGGGTGCCGGGAATCTGGATTGTAGGCAAGTGTCAGACGAGTGCCAAACGTGTACGAAAAATATTGCGTTTGACTTTTTGAGACATCGAAAGCGGTTCGGGCGGCGCGCGAGTTCGTAGAATTTACTTGAGCTTTGTGCGGCAGTGCACACAAGGACGCGGCTCCTGGCGGTGCCGTTGCTCGATCCTTGCACGTCCCCTACTCGTCCCCTACTCGGCGATGTAGACCTGCGTATTGGCAGCGGTAAGCGCTTCAGCCATTTCTGGCGGCGTGGGGGCGTCGGTGAAGAGTGCGTGGATCTGGTTCAGGTGGCCGAGCCTCACGAGCGCGGGGCGGCCGAACTTCGAGTGGTCGGCCGCGAGAAACACCGTGCGCGCGTGCTGGATGATCGCTTCGGCCACGCGTACTTCACGCGTGTCGAAGTCGCGCAGGGTTCCGTCCGGCTCGATGCTCGACGTGCCGATGATCGCGAAATCGACCTTGAACTGGCGGATGAAGTCGATTGCCAGTTCGCCGACAATGCCCTTGTCCCACGGCCTGACGATGCCGCCCGTCACGAGCACTTCGCAGTCGGGATAGCCGCCCATCATGCTCGCGACATTCAGATTGTTCGTGATCACGCGCAAGCCGCGGTGCCGGTTCAGCGCGCGCGCCACTTCCTCGGTGGTCGTGCCGAGGTTGATGAAGAGCGATGCCTGGTCGGGGATATGCGAGGCGACGAGGGCGGCGATGCGGCGCTTCTCGTCGTGGAACATGCGCTGCCGCGCCGTGTACGACACGTTCTCCGAGCTCGTCGGCAGGCTCGCGCCGCCGTGGTAGCGGCGAAGCAGGTTCATGTCGGAGAGCCAGTTCACGTCGCGCCGGATGGTTTGCGGGGTGACGTCGAAATGAGCGGCCAGGTCGTCGACTGTCACGAAGCCGTCGCGCTGCACCCATTCGAGCAGTTCCTGCTGTCGTGCGTTCAGCGTGAGGCGGGGGTCTCGTGTCATGGCGATGATTGTGCGAGGGGCGCGCGTCGTTATGGTCGCCCGTATTGTAAGTGTTCGGGCGAGGGGCGCCGCAAGCCGCGACAAGTACCAGTGTGGAAGCTGAAAGGCGTCATGGAGCCGTACGGGTCCATTCGTCCGATCTGGACGGCCGCCGGGGATACGGGAACGTCGACCCGACCGCAGGCCATCTACACAGGCCCCATCCGTCTGACCGAAAAGCCAGCCCCGGCGTTTTACGCACTGCTGACGGCGGCCTGCGTTTGGACAAGCAGTGAACCACCTTCGGCCCCACTTTTTTTGTTTCCGATACGCTGTGATCGTGCCGCCCCGGTCGACACCCGGTCGACACCCGGTCGACAGAAGCCCGCCGCGGTATGAATCGTGCTGCCCCGACGACCGGCCTCAGGAACTGAGGCCGTATTTCTGGAGTCTCTGAGTAGTCTGCAAACTTGTTGCAGGACGGCTAAGATCAAAATCAAGCCATCAACACCTTGAAGACGCTGTGGCTGAACCGTCCACGGCTTCACCTGAACCTCGGCCGGGGGTTGGGCCGATGGCGCGTTCAGTACAGCTTGGGAGCGCGATTAATGCACACCGACAGTACCCATGTGATGCCCTGGCGGATCGAGGACGTGGACCTGAGCCGCATCGACCGGCGCAAGGCGGCATCGAATGAGCACCTTCTCCTGCTGTTGTGCGCCTGCTCGTTCATCGAGAGCGGCACGGACCTCTACACGAGCAACCTGAGCAGTTATTTCAACGACGATCCCGAAGTGTCCGCGTGGCTCAACAACGAGTGGGAGCCCGAGGAAATGCAGCACGGCCGCGCGTTGAAGACCTACATCCATCACGTGTGGCCCGAGTTCGACTGGGATACCGCGTTCAGGAATTTCTTCGCCGAATATTCGCTCACCTGTTCGGTGGAGGACTTCGAGAAGAAGCGGGCGCTCGAGATGGTGGCGCGCTGCGTCGTCGAGACGGGCACGGCCACGCTGTACCGGGCGATCAACGAATGTTCCGACGAGCCGGTGCTCAAGCAGATTACCGACAACATCCGGACCGACGAAGTGCGCCACTACAAGCACTTCTTCCGCTATTTCAAGAAGTACAACAGGATCGAGGGCAACGGACGCATGGCGGTGCTGGGCGCGCTGATGCGCCGCGTGCTGGAGCTGAAGAACGAGGATTCGGAGATCGCGCTGCGGCACGTGTTCGCGATCCGCTACCCGGAGCGCGTGAAGGACGACGTGTACAACCGCGAGCTGTCGGCGCGCATCAACGCGCTGGTGCGCCGCAACCTGTCCGCCGACATGTGCGTGAAGATGCTGCTCAAGCCGCTCGATTTGCCCGCGCGCATTCAGCCGGGCGTGCTCTACCCGCTCGCGAAGATCACGCAGCACGTCTTCTTCCGCTAAGCTCCTGTCGAATGAACCAATGGTGAAGGCTCGCTGACGCGGGCCTTTCGCTCTTCACGCATCCGAGCGGGAACCGAAATGACCAGTACTCCATCACCCGGCACGCGCGCGCTCGAGCAGATCAGCTTCGACGAATGGCCGCCGGCGTTGCGCACGCTCTTCGACGGCACGCTGATCGAGACGAAGGGCGGCTTCACCGCGTCGCTCCTGGCCGTTGACGATGGCGGCCGCGTGCGCACATCGCTTTTGAGCCTGGGCGAACTCTTCGCGCCCGACCCGCGCACGCTGTGCTTCGCTTTGTGGCCGGCGTCGCGGGCGGTGCGGGCGATTTCGTCGACGGGCCGCGCGACGCTCACCTTCGTCTTCGACGAAGCCTTCTTTCAGGTGCAGCTCGAGGCCCGGCGTGTTCCGCTCGACCACGCGCCGCTCGCGTGCTTCGTCGCGACGATCGAGACGGGCGAGCTGCAGCGCGTCGGCTATGCGCGGCTGACGGGCGGGATCGGTTTTGAACTGGAGGATGGCGAGACCGTCATGGCGCGCTGGCGCGCGCAGGTCGAAATGCTGAAGCGGGCGGCGAGCGCCGCCGCCTGAGAAGACTGCCTTCACGTTCGCGCGCATCGATACGCGCGAGCGTGTGAACGTGAGCGGCCGGACGCTCCGTCAGAAAGACGTCGCGTGACCGTTCATGCGAGCGCGCTTATCGCCCGCGCTGCCCCGAGCGCGGCGTATCGCGGCGGCCCGAACCGCCATCGCCCCGCGGCTTGCCGCCAAGCAGCGCACCCGGGCCCGGCGCGTTGCGCTGCCCGCCCGCGTGCGGGGGACGCGGTGCATCGGGCTTGCGAGCGGCCGTCGTCGAATTGCCGTTCGGTTTCGCCGACGCGGGCTTTTGCGCGCGCGAATCGCGCGAGCCGTTGCTCTGGCCGCCGCCCGCAGGCTTGCCGCCGTTCGGCGTACCGCCATCGCGCCGCGGCGCGCCCTGGCCCTGACGCGGCGAGCGCTGGCCGCCGCCGCCGCCCTGGCTGCGTCGCTGGATCGGCTCGGGCTTCGCGTTCGGGTCCGGCTCGAAGCCCGCGATGATTTCCTGCGGAATCGGCCGCTTGATGAGGCGCTCGATGTCCTTCAGCAACTGATGCTCGTCCACGCACACGAGCGACACCGCTTCGCCCGTCGCGCCCGCGCGGCCCGTGCGGCCGATGCGGTGCACGTAATCTTCCGGCACGTTGGGCAGATCGAAGTTGACGACGTGCGGCAACTGGTCGATATCGATACCGCGCGCGGCGATATCGGTGGCGACGAGCACCTGCAGTGTCTGATCCTTGAACTCGGCGAGCGCCCGCGTGCGCGCGGACTGGCTCTTGTTGCCGTGAATCGCGAGCGCGCTGATGCCGTCCTTGCCGAGCTGCTCGGCAAGACGGTTCGCGCCGTGCTTCGTGCGCGTGAAGACAAGCACCTGAAACCAGTTGTTCTGCTTGATCAGATGCGTGAGCAGCTCGCGTTTCTTGTCGCGGTCGACGGGATAGATCTTTTGTTCGATGCGCTCGGCCGTCGTGTTGCGCCGCGCGACTTCGATCAGCGCCGGCGAGTCGAGCAGGCCGTCGGCTAGCGTCTTGATCTCGTCGGAGAAGGTGGCCGAGAAGAGCAGGTTCTGGCGCTTCGGCGGCAGCTTCGCGAGCACGCGCTTGATGTCGTGGATGAAGCCCATGTCGAGCATGCGGTCCGCTTCGTCGAGCACGAGGATTTCGAGACGCGAGACGTCGATGGTCTTCTGCTGCATGTGATCGAGCAGGCGCCCGGGCGTCGCCACGACGATGTCGACGCCGCGCTTTAGCGCATCGATCTGCGGATTGATGCCGACGCCGCCGAACATCACGGTCGACTTGAGCTTCATGTACTTGCCGTACGCCCGCACGCTTTCCTCGACCTGGGCGGCCAGTTCGCGCGTGGGCGTGAGGATCAGCGCGCGCACGTGGCGCTTCGCGCCCGCGGCGGGCGGCGACATCTGCGAGAGGCGCTGCAGGATCGGCAGCGTGAAGCCGGCGGTCTTGCCCGTGCCGGTCTGCGCGCCGGCGAGCAGGTCGCCTCCGTTCAGGACGGCAGGAATAGCCTGGAGCTGGATCGGCGTGGGGCTGGTGTAACCGAGTTCGTTGACTGCGCGCAGCAGGGGTTCGGAAAGTCCGAGGGAATCAAAAGACATAGATTGTTTGCACATTCGGTATGACGACCGGCGCTGTCGCTTCGGGCCAGGAACGCGGTAAGGCGGTCCGCCGCTGAGCGCGCGTACGACGATCGAAGAAATCGGGCGGCACGGCGTTCGATGCATTCATCGAGCGCCCGAACGATGCCGCGAAGATCGACGCGCTATCAAGACACGTCGACTGGCGTTAAGTTGCATCTGAAACGCCGTGATGCGTTTCGTGTCAGGCCTCAGGCGTCGCTCACGCCTTACGCGACGTATCGCGCCACGCTGACAAACTGACACAGGCTGCCTGCCAGCACGAACAGGTGCCAGATGCCATGGCCGTGCCGGATGCGCTCGTCGTTGATGAAAAAATAGATACCGGCGCTGTAGATCACGCCGCCCGCCACCAGCCACGCAGTGCCTGCGGGCGGCAGCGCCGAAACGAGCGGATGGACGGCTACGAGCGCGAGCCAGCCCATCAACACGTAAAGCACCATCGAAACGCTGCGGGTTCGGCGCCCGAGCGTGAGTTCCTGCACGATGCCGAGAGCGGCGAGCCCCCAGCTTACGCCAAACAGCGACCAGCCCCACGGACCGCGCAACGTCACGAGCGTGAACGGGGTGTAGCTGCCTGCGATCAGCAGGTAGATTGCCGAATGATCGCATTTTTGCAGTATCGCCTTGACGCGAGGGTTGCGCGTCCAGTGATACAGGGTGGAGATGGCATACAGCACGAACAGCATCGCACCGTAGACGGCGAAGCTCACGACCTTGTAGGGATCGCCTTCGAGCGCGGCCATCGTGACGAGCGCCGCCAGTCCCGCCACCGACAGCACCGTGCCGATCAGGTGACTGATGCTGTTGAAACGCTCACCAAAATGCATCCGCTTCCTCGCTGGGGCATCCGCGAAACGTCTGCGCATAGGCCGCCCGTTCTGCCGCATACAAAAAACAAGGGGCGCGGCCCCCACTTCGAAGGCTGCGCCCCAGTGCCTATTGTACGCTGTCGCACGCGATCAGCGACGGAACTCAGTCAAGCGGTGCCGAACGCAGGTTGCTGACCTGCTGCGGCGACACCGGCGTGCCGTGGTTGCCCCAGGACATACGGATGTATGTCACGACCGCGGCCACTTCCGTATCCGACAGTGACTGCGCGAATGGCGGCATGCCGTGCGGCATCGGATTGCCGCCTGTGCTCGGCGGGTAGCCGCCATTCAGCGTCATGCGGATTGGATTGACGGCCGACTGCATCTGGATCGACTGGTTGTTGGCGAGCGGCGGGTAGGCGGGCGGCTTGCCCAGACCATTTTCCGCGTGGCACTTCGCGCAATTTTCCGTGTAGACCTTCTTGCCCATCGTCAGCAGTTCGGAACCGAATTTCTCCGACGTCTCCAGCTGGATCGTTTCCGGCGCTTCCTTCTTCTGCGGAATCGACTTGAGATACGTCGACATCGCGTTGATGTCCTCGTCGGTCATGTACTGCAGGCTGTTGTGGACCACTTCCGCCATCGGACCGAACACCGCGCCGCGCTGCGACACGCCGGTCTTCAGCAGGTCGTTGATGTCCTTGATGTCCCAGTCGCCGAGGCCGGCTTCCTTGTTCGACGTGAGCGACGGCGCATACCAGTTCTGCAGCGGAATCAGGCCGCCGGCGAACGCCGCCGAGCTGACCGGGCCGCCCATCAGGTTGATCGACGTGTGGCACATCGCGCAGTGGCCGAGCCCTTCGACCAGATACGCGCCGCGGTTCCACTCGACCGACTTGGTCGGGTCAGCCTTGTATTCGCCTTCGGTGAAGAAGAGCGTACGCCAGCCGATCAGCAGGTTGCGGTTGTTGAACGGGAAGCGCAGTTCATGCGGACGGCTCGGCACGGCAACCGGCGGCACCGAGCGCAGGTAGGCGTAGATCGCGTCCGAGTCGGCGCGCGTGACCTTCGTGTAGCTCGTGAACGGGAAGCCCGGATAGAGCAGGCTGCCGTCCTTCGAACGGCCGGTATGCATCGCGCGGTAGAAGTCGTCCGACGTCCACTTGCCGATGCCGTACTGGTCATCGGGCGTGATGTTCGGCGTGAACATCGTGCCGAAGGGCGTTGCCATCGGCAGGCCGCCCGCGAATTCCTTGCCGCCGCGCACCGTGTGGCACGCGATACAGTCGCCGGCGCGGGCGAGATATTCGCCTTGCTTCACGAGCGCGGCCTTGTCGGCTGGCGTAGCGGCGATCGCGCCGCCCGAATGGAGGTTGTCGCCGCCCGACCAGAGGACGGCGCCGGCTGCGACGGCTGCCACGACGACAGCCGAAAGTGCGAACAGGGACTTGCGTTTCATTTTGTTGTCGCTCCTCGCGCCTTATTGCGGTTCGCTGCCGCACTTGAGCGGCATCTTCAACGAGCCAGCGGGCGCGGGCACCGGGTTGGCAGGTGCGGTTTGCGTCGAGAGCCATGCGGCGACGGCGGTGACGTCGTCGTCGGTCAGGCGCGTGGCGATCTGCTGCATGCAGTCAGGCGCTTTGGCGTGACGCGTGCCCGAGCGCCATGCGCCAACCTGCGCGCTGATGTAGTCCGAGTGCAGGCCGACGAGACCCGGGATGGCCGGCTGCATGCCGGTCAGCGCCTTGCCGTGACAGGCGGCGCAGGCCGGAACGTTCTTCGACGGATCGCCGTTCAGCACGATCTGCTGGCCGCGGGCGAGGGTGGCTGGCGACACGTTGCTCTTCGCGGGCGGCGGATACGGCGGACGCTGCTGCGAAAAGTACTCGGCGATCTTGTGCAGATAGTCGTCCGAGAGATACGTGACGAGGTAATTCATCGGGGGGTACTTGCGGCGGCCTTCGCGGAAATTCTCGAGCTGGTTGTACAAGTACTCGACAGGCTTGCCGGCAAGACGCGGGAAATAGTCGTTGTCCGTGCCTTCGCCGTGAACGCCGTGGCACGCGGTACAACCCTGCACGCGTGCTGCCATGGTGTCCGGGGCGATCGGCTGGGTTTGCGCCTGCGCGGCGCTGAAAACGCCGGCGCTGCCAATCAGTGCCAGGCCGAGCAGCGGGGCGAGCAGCGGACGGAAAATGCGTCTTGAAGACACGCGAGACTCCATGAAATTCGGGGACCTGCCGAGCTTCGTTCGGCTCGGTGCGAAGGTGGCGAACCACAGCCACAGCGGCTCGATGAGCCTCTGATGCGACGCGGCATTCTATCATCGTTGCCTGATGATGACTATTTGGGCTTGGCCTTTCTGGCCGGGCGTTGCGGCGAATCCGCGACAATTTGCCACGCGACTTGGTGTCTCTTCGGAAAAGCGTCGGTGAACTTCTCGTCCGTTGAGCATGCCCGTTACCCGGGCTGCAAAAGTATCAAGGCGTTTCAATACGTGCGCGCCACGTGCTCATTCGACTAGACTGCGCGGACTGCGCCGGTTGTCGCCGAATGTTTCCCTTAACTGCTCCCTATCGATCTTTCGTCCCTTCATAGCCTCGTCCCCTTGCCTTTCTCGATCATGCCTGTCCTGTCTTCGCTTTTCGTTCGCGCACGCCCTGTGTCCGGAGCGTGTTCATGAACACCGATCCCCTCTGGATCGCTCAAGTCGCGCTCGCCGCGTTCGCCGACATCGCGTTCGCCTGCACGCTCGGTGCCGTGCTGATGAGCGGCTGGCTGTCGAAGGAAAAGGCGTACGCCACCATCTCGCCGGCGCGCATGGGCTGGACGCGCGCGCGGCGCACCGCGCTCGGCGGCGCACTTGCGCTCGCGCTCGCCAATCTCGTGCTGCTTTGGCTCCAGGCGGCGTCGATGAGCGGTGCGCCGCTCGTGGACGCCGGCGCATCGGTGTGGGCCGTCGCCACGACGACGCACGCGGGCATCGGCTGGACGATCGCTCTTGCTGGCAGCGTGCTGCTCGTGCTCGCGACGGCATCGGGCGGCCCCATGAGCACCGCACGGCTCGCCGCGGCCGCGCTCGCCGCGATCGTCGCGGCGGCGGGCAAGGCGTCGGTCGGCCATGCGGCCGACGCCGGCGCGTTCTCCGCCGCCGAGGTCGTGCAGACCGTGCATCTGCTCGCGACGGCCGTCTGGGGCGGCGTCGTGATCGCGGGTGCGTTCGCGGTGCTGCCGGCGCTCGGGACGTCGCTTGCGCGCGCGTTCCTGATTCGCATCGCGCAACGGATGTCGGCGGTGGCGGTCGTCGCGGTGATCCTCGTGCTCGCGACGGGCATCTTCAACGCGCTGCGCGGGCTCGGCGGCGCGGCCGGCGTGCTGGAAGAAAGCGCGTGGGGGCAGGTGCTGATCGTGAAGGCCGTGCTCGTCGTGACCGCGCTGATCTTCGGCGCGCTGAACCGCTGGTCGGCGCTGCCGCGCCTCAAGCGCACGGCGGCGACCGTCGATGCCCACACGGTGACGGGCGTGATGCGTGTCGAGGCGCTGGTGATGATGGCCGTGTTCGTTGCCGCGGCAGTGCTGTCGCACAGCGTGCCGGGGTTCGCGCTGGCTGGATAAGGGAACAGGCGGTCGCGCGATCGATGCGGGCCGTTGCCTCCCGGCTTGCCGCGCGTCCTACTCGTAGCCCAGCCGGTGACTGACGATCGGCGCGCAGAACAGCGCGAGCGCGCAACCGGCCGCCTTGCCTTCCAGTACGACGAGCGCCTGGTGCGAGACCGGAAACGAGCCGAACAGGCCAACCAGTTCGGGGACGCAGAACACGACGGCCGCGCCGATGAACGAGCGCGTCACGATGGAGATGCGCCAGCCCCGCTGCACGGCCACCGCCGCGCCGATCACGCGCAGCACGCCAAACAGGACAAGCGCGCCGACGGCGATCTGCGCGCGGACATATTCGTCTGGAAGTGAGTGAAACATGCAGGTCTCGCAGGCGGTTTGCAAAGTCATGCAAGCGTATTCGCAAGAGCCGGGCCGGTATGTTCGCGAAGGCCCAAAGCCTGCCCGCAGGGCCGCCGCGCGGCTCGCCGGGCGCAGGCAATGTACCATGGCCGCGCGTCCGGCGGGCGTCACCGGCGGGCGCTCACCCGCCGTACACCGCGCCGCTCACTCGCCGTTCATTGGCCGTTCACTGGCCGTTCACTGGCCGTACACCGCGCGGATCACCATTCCGCGACGCTGCCGTCCGCATGACGCCACACCGGATTGCGCCACCGGTGGCCGACCTTCGCCATCTCGCGCACCTTCTCCTCGTTCACTTCGATGCCGAGTCCCGGTCCTTGCGGAATCGCGACCATGCCGTCGTCGTACTTGAAGACTTCCGGATTGCGGATGTAGTCGAGCAGGTCGTTGCCCTTGTTGTAGTGGATGCCGAGGCTCTGCTCCTGGATGAACGCGTTGTAGCTGACCGCATCGATCTGCAGGCAGGTCGCGAGCGCGATCGGGCCGAGCGGGCAATGCAGCGCGAGCGCGACGTCGTAGGCTTCCGCCATCGACGCGATCTTGCGGCACTCCGTGATCCCGCCAGCGTGCGACGCGTCCGGCTGGATGATGTCCACGTAGCCGCCCGCGAGGATGTGCTTGAAGTCCCAGCGCGAGTAGAGGCGCTCGCCGAGCGCGATCGGCGTGCTCGTCTGGTTCACGATGTCGCGCAGCGCCTCGACGTTTTCCGACAGCACCGGCTCTTCGATGAACATCAGCTTGAACGGGTCGAGTTCCTTCGCCAGCACCTTCGCCATCGGCTTGTGCACGCGGCCGTGGAAGTCCACGCCGATGCCCACGTTCGGGCCGACCGCCTCGCGCACGGCGCGCACGTTGTCGATCACGGCCTGGACCCGGTCGAAGGTATCGATGATCTGAAGCTCTTCCGAGCCGTTCATCTTCACGGCCTTGAAGCCGCGCTCGACGACCGCGCGCGCGTTGTTCGCCACATCGCTCGGCCTGTCGCCGCCGATCCACGAATACACCTTGATCCGCTCGCGCACCTGGCCGCCGAGCAGCGCGTGAACCGGCACGCCGTGATGCTTGCCCTTGATGTCCCACAGCGCCTGATCGACGCCGGCGATCGCGCTCATGCCGATCGGCCCGCCGCGGTAGAAGCCCGCGCGATACATGACCTGCCAGTGATCCTCGATCAGGAGCGGATCCTTTCCGATCAGATAGTCCGACAGTTCCTCGACCGCGGCCGCCACCGTATGCGCGCGTCCTTCCACGACCGGCTCACCCCAGCCGACGATGCCTTCGTCGGTCTCGATCTTGAGGAAGCACCAGCGCGGCGGGACGATGAAGGTTTCCAGTTTGGTGATTTTCATGTGATGCGTCTCCTGAGAGGGATTCACATGCTATCAAAAAAACGCGCTGTAGTCGTATTAATAGTATTATTCGATGCAAACCCGCGCCGGACATGACGGCGCCGCACACCCTATAGAGCGAAGGAGGGCGTCATCCAGCACGATCTGCATGGACGCGTCGCGTTTGAGCTCGGCACGGCGATCCTGCGCGGCGACTTCGCGCCCGACTCGACGCTGCCTCGCGAAGCCGAATTGATCGAGCGCTTCGGCGTGAGCCGCACGGTGCTGCGCGAGGCGATGCGCACGCTGACATCGAAAGGGCTGATCGAATCGCGGCCGAAGGTCGGCACGCGCGTGCGTACGCGCAGCGCGTGGAATCTGCTCGACGTCGACGTGCTCGAATGGTATTCGCGCGTCGCGTCGCCGCTTCAGTTCGCGCTCAAGCTTCAGGAGATGCGCGAGATGATCGAGCCGTACGCCGCCGCGCTGGCCGCGGCGAATCACGACGAAGCCGCGCTTGCACCGCTCGCAGCGGCGCACCGGGCGATGGTCGAGGCGCGCAACGTCGACGAATGGGTGCGCGCCGACCTGCGGTTTCATCTGAGCGTGCTCGCCGCTTGCAGCAATGAGCTGCTGATTCCGCTCGGCACGCTGATCGAGCGCACGCTGGAGGCGCAGTTGCGGCTGAACGCGAAGCGCGCCGATGTGTTCAATGCAGCGCTTGCCGAGCACACGGCCGTGTTCGATGCGATCGTCGCGCGCGATCGCGACAGCGCCCGCCGCGCAATGGCGGGTCTTCTGGGCGTGACGCGCGAACGAATCGAAGGATGAGCTACGGCGCATTCATGCGCATTCACGCGCATTCAAGGCTCGCTCATAGCGCGTTGAGCGGAATCTTCAGATAAGTGGTGCCGTTGCCGGCCGCGTCGGGGAACTTGCCCGCGCGAATGTTCACCTGGATCGCGGGCAGGATCAGCGTGGGCATGCCGAGCGTCGCATCGCGCGCCTCGCGCATTGCCACGAATTCGTCTTCCGATTTGCCCGCGCCCACGTGGATGTTGTAGAGGCGCTGCGCTTCGACGCTCGTTTCCCACTGCGGGTCGCGCGTGGCGGGCGGATAGTCGTGACAGACGAAAAGGCGCGTGTCGCGGGGAAGCGCGAGCAGGCGCTGGATCGACCGGTACAGCGTGCGCGCGTCGCCGCCGGGGAAATCGCAGCGCGCCGTGCCGACGTCCGGCAAAAAGAGCGTATCGCCGACGAACACCGCATTGCCGATGCAATACGCCATGTCGGCGGGCGTGTGGCCCGGCACGTACATCGCCGACGCTTCCAGCGCGCCGATCCGGAATTGCTCGCCGTCGCGGAACAGGTGGTCGAACTGCGAGCCGTCGAGCTGGAACTCCGGCTCGAGGTCGAAGATCTTCTTGAACACACCCTGCACGGTACGGATCGATTCGCCGATCGCGATCCTGCCACCCAGTTCGCGCTTCAGGTAAGGCGCCGCCGACAGATGGTCGGCATGCGCATGCGTCTCGAGAATCCACTCGACGGATAGCCGCTGCTCGCGGATGAACGCGATCACGGCGTCGGCGGAACGTGTGGAAGTGCGCGCGGCGTTCGGATCGTAGTCGAGCACGGAGTCGACGATCGCGCAGGGCGCGCCGGGCTCGTCGTACGCGACGTAGGTCATCGTGCCGGTGTTGATGTCGAAGAAGGGCTGAACGATGGGGTGCACGAGTGGTCTCCCGCGAAGCCGCTTCGGCTTCTCAGGTAACAGTATGCCTGCCGCCACGGTGTTTGCGCAGGTACGCGGCGCGGCGCTTCGAGGCGTTCGCGGGCGGCGTCGGCGCGATCGCGATAGAGTGCGAGCTTGCGCGCCGCCTTCGTTCGCAATCTGCCGGGGGCGCCTTCGAACTGGCCATGATGTCTTCATTTCAGCCGGCCTGCGCCTTGCAGGTCGCGAATTGCCGCATGAGCGATCTTCCAGCCGTCCCCACCTTCGCCGCCGATCAGCTGTTCGGCCTGCCGCCGCCGCGCTTTCTCGCGATCGCCGACGGCACCCGCGTGCCGTATGCAAGTACCGGCGAAGGCGAGCCTGTAGTTTTCATCCACGGCTCGCTCTGCGACTTTCGCTACTGGAAGCCGCAGCTCGGGTCCCTGTCGGCGGGCTTCTGCTGCATCGCGCCGAGCCTTTCGCACTATTGGCCGGCGGTGTCGGCGAAGGCGTTCGGCTGGCGCGAGCATGTCGAAGAAATGGCGGCCTTCATCGGCGCGCTCGGGCTCGGGCCCGTGCATGTCGTCGGGCATTCGCGCGGCGGATGCATCGCGTTTCAGCTCGCGGTGCGCCATCCGGGGCAGGTGAAATCGCTGGTGCTCGCCGACCCGGGCGGACCCGTCGAGCGCGATGCCTCTCGCAAACGCGCGCCGCCCACGCTGCCCGCCCACGTGAACGCATTGCGCGCCCGCGCGGCCGAGCTGATCGAGCGGGGCGAGGTGGACGCCGGACTCGAGCTTTTCGTCGATTCGGTCAGCCGGCCGGGTTACTGGGCGCGAAGCCCGCGCGAGATACGCATGATGTCGACCGACAACGCGCAGACGCTCGCGCTGCAGGTTCGCGATCCGCTGCCCGCGTACGACGCGCAAAGCGCCGCGCGGGTGAAATGCCCGACGCTTCTCATCGACGGCGAGAAAAGCCCCGGCATGTTCCGCGACGCGGCGACGGCGCTCGAACGGTGGATCGACGGCGCGCGCAGGATGACGATCGAAGGCGCGTCGCATGGCATGAACGTGACGCATGCGGCGCGGTTCAACCTGGCGGTGGCGGCAGCCGTTGCGGCCGGCTGAATTTGCGTGGCATCGGCTTTCGAGACTCGCGCTTCGCTGCGACGGGCGCGGGCGTGTCATGCGGCAGCGCGGCGCGAATCTCTTCGTGGCCGCACGCGCCCCCGCACATGAATGACGACGCCTAGCTCTCGTCCGGCGGGGAGGCGTCGCGCTCGGGCGCGTCGACACGCTTGGCCGGGCGTTCCTCTCCGTGCCACGTCACCGGCTGCTTCGCGCGTTCATCGACGCTCATGCGCAGCACATCCGGCCGTGCATAGTGCCCGACCGGGTCGAAGTCGAACTTCGCGCGCACGATGTCGTTCATGTCGAGATCGGCGACGAGCACCGCTTCGCCATCGAAAGAGGGTGCCGCAAGAAATTCCCCCATCGGACTCACGATGCAACTGCCGCCCCGGCAGACCACTTCCGTCTCCGGCATGTCCCGAAACGCCGGATAGTCGGCCGGATAGTCGCTGCGACGTGCGAACTGGTTGCAGGACAGCACGAAGCAGCGGCCTTCCAGCGCGATGTGCTGCATGCTCGCGAGCCAGCCGTCGCGTGGATCGGCGGTCGGCGCGCAGTAGATCTCCACGCCCTTGCCGTACAGCGCCGTGCGATAGAGCGGCATATAGTTTTCCCAGCAGATCGCGGTGCCGAGCCGGCCGAGCGGGGTCGGGACGACGGGGATCGTCGAGCCGTCGCCGAATCCCCACACGAGCCGCTCCGCGCCCGTCGGCATCAGCTTGCGGTGCTTGCCGAGGAGCGCGCCGTCGGGCGAGAACATCAGCGCCGTGCAGTACAGCGTGCCGCCTTCGCGCTCGATCACGCCGATCACGAGATGAAGCGCCGTCTCACGGGCGATGTCGCCGAGCGTGTGCACGGCCGGCCCCGGCACGTCGATCGACGATGCCCAGTAGCGCCGGTACCACTCGCGCCCTTCCTTGCCGCGCGATCCTATGACCGTGAAAAAGTCCATGCCGCGCGGATACGCTGACACGAACGCCTCCGGAAAGAGCGCCAGTTGCGCACCGGACCCGGCCGCCTCGCGCGCGAAGCGGCGCACCTTCGCGAGCGTGCGTTCCAGATCGAACGCCACGGGCGCGGCCTGCACGACCGCGACGCGCACGCGCCCGGCGGGGTCTGTCGTCTGATTCATGGGTTTCTCCTCGAAAGTCATGCGTCGTTGATGTCGCAGCCGTTCGTCTCGCGCACGAAGATCAGTCCGACCACGAAGCCGGCGGCCGCGATCACGACCGGATACCACAGCCCGAAATACATGTCGCCCGTGGCGGTGACGAGGCTGAACGAGATGGTCGGCAGCAACCCGCCGATCCAGCCGACCCCCACGTGGTACGGCACCGACAGCGCGGTGTAGCGGATGCGCGTCGGGAACATCTCGACGAGCGCGGCCGCGAGCGGGCTGTAGACCATCGTCACGAGGCCGATCAGCAGCGTGAGCAGCAGGAACGCCACGGGATAGTCGATCCGCGCGGGGTCAGCGTGCGCCGGGTAGCGGGCGGCGTCGAGCGCGGCCTTCATGCGCGCAGCGTCGAAACCTTCGATACGCGTCGCGCCGATCGTTACCGACGCCGGTTCGCCCGCGGCAAGCGGCACATTCGTGTACGACACGCCCGCCTTCGCGAGGAGCGCCTTCGCCCTGTCGCAATCGCTCACGTTCTTGCGCTGGCCGAGCGGGTCGAACTGGAGGCTGCAGGTGCCGGGATCGGCGGCCACGGTGACAGGGTACGCCCGCGCCGCGGTTTCGATGCCGGGGTTGATCGCATGCGTGAGGCCCTTGAAGAGCGGGATGATCGAAAGCGCGGCGACGAGCATGCCCGCCAGCATCACGGGCTTGCGTCCGATCCGGTCGGACAGCGCGCCGAACACGATGAAGAGCGGGCTGCCGGCGAGGAGCGCCGCCCCGAGCAGGAGGTTGGCCGTCGCCGGGTCGACGCGCAGCGACTGAGTCATGAAATAGAGCACGTAGAACTGGCCGGTGTACCACACGACCGTCATGCCGGCGATCATGCCGAAGAGCGCGACGAGCAGCTTCGCGAGGTTGCGGCGCTCGCAGAACACCTCGCGCAGCGGCGCCTTCGACAGCCTGCCTTCGGCCTTCATGCGGGCGAACGCGGGCGATTCGTGCATCGACAGGCGGATCCAAATCGATACCGCCAGCATGCCGATCGACACCCAGAACGGGATGCGCCATCCCCAGGTTTCGAATGCGTCGCCGGTGAGCACGCGGCAGCCGAGGATCACGCCGAGCGAGAGCAGGAGGCCGATGGTGGCCGTGGTCTGGATCCAGCTCGTGTAGTAGCCGCGCCGCGACGCCGGCGCGTGCTCCGCGACGTACACCGCCGCGCCGCCGTACTCGCCGCCGAGCGCGAGGCCTTGCAGCAGGCGCGCGGTGACGAGCAGGATCGGCGCGGCGATGCCGATCGACGCATAGTTCGGCAGCACGCCGACTGCGAGCGTCGAGAGGCCCATGAGCAGCATCGTCGCGAGGAACGTGTGCTTGCGGCCGATCATGTCGCCGAGGCGGCCGAAGAACACGGCGCCGAACGGCCGCACGATGAAGCCCGCGGCGAAGGCGAGCAGAGCGAGCACGAACCCCGTGGTTTCGTCGACACCCGCGAAGAACTGGCGCGAAATGGTGACCGCGAGCGAGCCGTACAGATAGAAGTCGTACCACTCGAAGATCGTGCCGAGCGACGACGCCAGAATGACCTTGCGGTCGTCGGCGGAGATGCTTTCGCGCGCCGGCGCGGCGGATGAGGTGTGCAGGTCCATGCGGACGGTCTCCTTGATTATGCGCAGCATCGCCGGAGAGACCCGGCGGTGACGGCATCATTGAGGAGCGCCCGCGAGCGCGTCAACGACAAACGGTTCGATGTCAAAAATTGCGTCTAACTTGCTGATATTTAAATGGTTTTTCGTATTATGGGGCCGTACAAAACAGCAGGAAAAAATGATGGCTTCGCTAAACCAGACGCTGGAACACGCGCTCGGGCAGGTCGGTATCGATGGCAACCGGGCGCGCTTTTATCTCGCCGCGCTCGAACTCGGCGAGGCGACGATCGCCGCGGTTTCGCATCACGCGGGCATCGGCCGCACGAACGCTTATGAAGTGCTCGAGCGCCTGATCGCCGACGGGTTGATCTCGCGCATTCAGCGCGGCGCGAAGGTGTTCGTGCAGGCGCAGGATCCGTTCGTGATCCTGAGACGGATCGAGGAGCAGCGGCGGCTCGCGGCCGAACTGCTGCCGCAGTTGCGCTCGCTGCATAACCGGGCGGGCAGCAAGCCCCGGGTGCGCTATTTCGAGGGCGCGGAGGGCATCAAGGAGGTGCTGCGCGACACGCTCTCGTGCAGGAGCGGCGAGCTGCGCGGCATTCTCGCGATGGCCGAGCTGCTGGAGACGCCGGGCGTCGATGTGATGAACAAGCACATCCGCGCGCGGATCCGGGCGGGGCTCGATTTGCGCGTGATCCGTTCGGCAAGCCGGGAAACCGATCGAATCTGGCCGGCGTCGCGCTCGGAGCGGCGCGAACTGCGCTATGCGCCCGCCGGGCTGGATCTGGGCATGACGTCGTATATCTATGACGACAAGGTGGCGTTCATCTCGTCGCGTCGCGAGCATTTCGCGCTCTGTGTGCAGAGCGAGGAGTTCGCCGCGTTTCAGACGGCGATGTTCGAGGGGCTCTGGATGGGGTCGTCGGAGGGGGAGGGGCGATGAGGTGGAGGCGCTTCGTTTGCTTGGCGCTTGCGCAAAGGGAAAAGCCGCTGACCCTTGCAGGACAGCGGCTTTTTCTTGATGGTGGCGGCGAGTCGGAGGGCTGACAGGTGTCACGGTTTTTCCGTGCCGCTGGGCGTATCACGCTCACCACCACACGGAAGTCCGCGCTTTCGCCAAACGGTCCTGCTACCTGGATGAGTCCAGGCAATACTTGAGCAGGCTAATCACGCGATCTTAGACATCGATGCGTTTATTCTTCGCATGTTCTGCGGCGCTTGTTTGTAGGGTCGTCGACATAGACGCGTCTACACTAAAGACATCTTTAGTGAATGCACCTTAAATTCTTCACCGCTGATTCTAGGTGCCCCCAGCGACCAAACTCCCTATCTGTTCTGGCCTCGTTGTCGGCCCGTTGGACGAGCCGCTCCACACTTTTCCGGCTTGAGCGCTGGCCGACCGCCGCTTGAACAAAAGTTGCGGCTGACAGGCGTCATGGAGCGGAGTAGATGTGCGGGTCCTCCGAAACCAACAACGCGCTGGTTTTCCCTACTGTTGACAGGTTGTATCAGAACCTGGGTGCGGTTAGTCTGATCGCTCACCGGTCCAATTTGGAGACTTCATGCGCCGCCTCGCTATAACAATGGCTGTCTTAACAGCCGCCGGCTTCATCGCATCCGCTAACGCTCAAACGGTCGTCACAATCGGTCACTCGGCTCCGCTCACGGGCCCGCAAGCACCGAACGGCAAAGACAACGAGAACGGCGCGCGCCTCGCCATCGATGAACTGAACAAGAGCGGTGTCACGGTCGCTGGCCAGAAGGTGACGTTCAAACTGGACTCCGAAGACGACCAGGCAGACCCGAAAATCGGCGTTCAAGTCGCGCAGAAGCTCGTCGACAGCGGCATTATTGCCGTCATGGGCCCTTATAACTCTGGTGTGGCCATCCCGGCGTCGCGCGTCTATAACGCCGGCGGCGTATCGATTCTGCCGGTTGCCTCCAACCCCGCGCTGACCAAGCAAGGCTTCAAGACCATCTTCCGTATCGGCGCGAGCGACGAGCAGCTGGGCGGCACGATGGGCCAGTTTGCTGCCAAGACGCTGAAGGCGAAGACCGCCGCGGTCATCGATGACCGCACCGCATACGGGCAAGGCGTGGCCGAACAATTTATGAAGGAAGCGAAGGCGAACGGAATCGAAATCGTCGATCAGCAGTTCACGAACTCGTCGGCGACTGACTTCCTCGGCATTCTGACCAGCATCAAGGCCAAGAACCCGGATGTCATCTTCTTTGGCGGCTACGCTTCGCAAGGCGCGCCGATGGCCAAGCAGATGAAAGCGCGCGGGCTGCGAGCCAAACTGCTCGGCGGCGACGGCATTTGCTCAGCCGACATGGGCAAGGTCGCGGGTGATGCGGCGTCCATCGTGTACTGCGCTCAGGGTGGCGTTTCGCTGGACAAGACCCCAGCCGGCCGCGAATTCCTGCAGAAGTACAAGGCGGCGTACAACACGGACACGCAGGTGTACGCGGTCAGCTACTACGACGGCGTAAAACTGCTGGCCGACGCGATGGTCAAAGCCGGAACCACGACCGACAAGGCGAAGCTCGCGGCTCAACTGGCCAAGACCGACTATAAGGGCGTTGCAGGCACGTACTCCTTCGATGCGAACGGCGACCTGAAGGGCGCACCGACGACCGTCTACATCATCAAGAACGGCCTGCCGGTGCCGTACGGTCCGTAACGTCACCCGCTAACGACGAAGCACCCATGAAAATCTCTCGCACCATTTCGACAGTTGAAGTACATACCGGCGGAGAGGCGTTCCGTATCGTGACGAGCGGACTTCCTCGCCTGCCGGGCGACACCATCGTGAAGCGTCGCGCGTGGCTCAAGGAGAACGCCGACGAGATTCGGACAGCGTTGATGTTCGAGCCGCGCGGTCATGCGGACATGTACGGCGGGTATCTGACTGAACCGGTTAGTCCGACGGCCGACTTCGGAATCATCTTCCTCCACAACGAGGGCTATAGCGACCATTGCGGCCACGGCGTTATCGCGCTGTCTACCGCTGCGGTCGAACTGGGCTGGGTTCAGCGGCAGATTCCCGAGACGCGCATCGGCATTGACGCACCGTGTGGCTTCATCGAGGCATTCGTGCAGTGGGACGGCGAGCACGCCGGCAATGTTCGCTTCGTGAACGTTCCGTCGTTCATCTGGAAGCGAGATGTGACCGTCGAGACGCCGTCCTTCGGTACGGTGAAGGGTGACATCGCCTTCGGTGGCGCGTTTTACTTCTACGCTGACGGCGCGTCTCACGGCCTTGAAGTTCGCGAGTCATCTGTCGAGAAACTCATTCGTTTCGGCGCCGAAGTGAAGGATGCGGCAAACAGGGCGTACCCGGTTGCGCATCCGGACATTCCGGAAATCAACCACATCTACGGGACCATCATTGCCAACGCACCGCGGCACGAAGGCTCCACGCAAGCCAACTGCTGCGTGTTCGCTGACCGCGAAGTAGACCGTTCGCCGACCGGCTCTGGCACGGGTGGCCGAGTCGCTCAACTGTACCTGCGCGGCGAGCTGGGCAAAGGCGAGACCCTCGTGAATGAGTCCATCATCGGGACTGTCTTCAAGGGGCGTGTTCTCAGTGAAACGACTGTCGGAGACTTCAAGGCAGTCATTCCGGAAGTCGAAGGCAACGCCTATGTTTGCGGCTTCGCTAACTGGATTGTGGATGAGCGAGATCCTTTGACATACGGTTTCCTCGTTCGATAACCGACTCCTGGTAGTACCAGTTGGCGCGTGAAGCTGAGCCCAGCATCACGCGCCTCTTTTCGCGGGGAGCCCGACAAGCACGTCCTGTTGCGAAGCTGACGAGAGGCTCGGCTTGGACCGAGCGTTTTGCGGACCGCGACCTTTTCCCTTCAGCGAAACTGGCGCGATTGGTAACGCGGGATGCCTTGCCGTCGATAGCCCGTTGTTTGCCAATAATCTGAAGCTAAAAGTTTGGAGTGAGCCTTTAGGGCGCAACAGGCGGATGGTTGGCCTTCTTCGCGTAGCCACCGTGTTGCTCGCAGCTTGGTATTACGATATCGCCGACGCATGCAAGCTTGGTCGGGAATGGAGGTTCGCGACGAGCGACCTGCGCACGCTTTCGAACGCGTCGGCATTGCGCGGAGACGGTCACGCGTGCACTCTAGCGGCGCCACCCGCGATGCCCGTAGTAACCACGTCCATAGTAACCACCCCCGTAGTAGCCACGTCCATAGTAGCCAGGGCTGTAGTAACCACGTCCATAGTAACCAGGGCTGTAGTAGCCTCGGCCGTAATAGCCTCGATATCCGCCGTATCCATAGGGATAACGATAGTATCCGGGCCAAGGGCTCGGTCCATATATCATCGGCGGCCCGTAGATGACGGGCGGGGGCGCGTAGACAACAGGCGGGGCGACATACACAGGGCCCGGCACACCGATGCCGATACCTACAGACACACCACCCGCCTGCGCGAAGCTGACTGCTCCCGCGCCAAGGCCCGCAGCGACCAGAAAACGAACGAGCTTGTTCATTTACGTTCTCCTCGCCTCGAGTCCAGTCCGAACGACTAGCGACGGCGCAACGAGGGATGGACAAATAGCGCTGAGTCCGCTTTCTGTGGGGTGAATGCGCAGAGGCTCATACGTGAGGCTGAACGGCCCTGTTCTTTAGAGTCGGCGGTTCCGAAGTCGTTCAAGAAGGACTGCGGTGGGGGACCGTTCTGCCTCGATGCGCGCATCGAACCGAAGTGCTTACGATGCTGCGCCCGGGTAAGCGGGGGAACCGCGCTGTTCGTGACGATGGCCCGACTGGAAGCGGAATTCGTATGGTCCGGCGTCCGTATTCGTCAGCTTCCAGACGGTGCTAGCAGTTGGGTTGTTGAGCGTCCGCTGGCGGTTGCGTTCGGGTAAGCGAACGTTGTGTACGCAGATTGAAGCAAGGGCGGCGCAAGTCAGGATGACCTTCGGCATTGCGCATTTCATAACATCTGTACTGCGGGTTCGACGCTCACTTTGGTCGCGCCGAGATTGCATGTGCCGCTAACGAAGGGCGGGTCGCGCGGTAGCGAAGCGCGACCCGCCGATTCGACCGGGTTAGGCCGCGCACGCGTGGCGTCTGTCCGCCTCGTGTGCAGGTTAGTCGCGACTATCTCGGCATCAGGACTTTGTCGACGACCAGGATGACGCCATTGCGGCACCTTGCGGCGGAAGTAGAAATTGCGCGACGCGGCCCGGGTCGTCGGTCGTCAGGTAGGAGTGTTTCATTGCGCTTGTTCCGAGAACGGTAACAGTCCCGCGTAGCACCCGACTCCGGAAAACCGCCGACATCCAGAATTCAGACGCGTAACGCGCCCTACCCGACGCCTTACCGGCATTCCAGAACAAAAAAGCCGCTGCTTCGTGAGAAGCAGCGGCTTTTTCTTGATGCTGGTGGCGAATCAGGGACTCGAACCCCGGACCTGCGGATTATGATTCCGTCGCTCTAACCAACTGAGCTAATTCGCCGAAAGAAGCGTGGATTATGGAGATGACCGCGAAGTCTGTCAACCCCTTCCCAGCACTTTCCTACATACAAACTACCGCCCTGGTCTCCTCAATCCTGTGAGTACACGTTGGAGTTGCGCGTCTCCTTCACGAACAGCATGCCGATCACGAACGTCACGAGCGCAATCGTGATCGGATACCACAGCCCCGAGTAAATGTTGCCCTTCGCCGCCACGATCGCGAACGCCGTGGCCGGCAGGAACCCGCCGAACCAGCCGTTGCCGATGTGATACGGCAGCGACATCGACGTGTACCGGATTCGCGCCGGGAACATCTCCACCAGCATCGCCGCGATCGGCCCGTACACCATCGTCACGAAGATCACGAGGATCGTCAGGATCACGATCGCCATCGGCCAGTTGATGAGCGCCGGATCCGCCTTCGCCGGATAGCCTGCGCCCTTGAGCGTCGCGGCGAGCGTCTTGTCGAACGCCGCACCCTTCGCCTTCGCGTCGCCGGAGCGGCCGTCATACGTTTCGACCACCGTCTCGCCCACCTTGATCTGCGCGAGCGTGCCGGCGGGCGCCGCCACGTTCTCGTAGTTCAGCCCCGACTTCGACAGCGCGCTCTTCGCGATATCGCACGACGACGTGAACTTCGACGTCCCCACCGGGTTGAACTGGAACGAGCACTGGCTCGGATCGGCGATCACGACGATCGGCGACTTCAGCGTCGCGGCCTCGAGCGTCGGGTTCGTGTAGTGCGCGAGCGCCTTGAAGAGCGGGAAGTAGGACAGCGCCGCGATCAGGCAGCCGGCCATGATGATCGGCTTGCGGCCGATGCGGTCCGACAGCGAGCCGAAGAAGATGAAGAACGGCGTGCCGATCAGAAGCGCGACCGCGATCATGATGTTGGCGCTCGTGCCGTCCACCTTCAGCGTCTGCGTGAGGAAGAACAGCGAATAGAACTGGCCCGTGTACCACACCACGGCCTGGCCGGCCGTCAGGCCGAAGAGCGCGAGCAGCACCACCTTCAGGTTCTTCCACTCGGCGAACGCTTCCGTGAGCGGGGCCTTCGACGTCTTGCCCTCGGCCTTGATCCGCTCGAACACCGGCGACTCGTGCAGCTTCATCCGGATCCATACGGAAATGGCGAGCAGCACGATCGACACGAGGAACGGAATGCGCCAGCCCCAGGCCGAGAACTGCTCCTCACCCATCATCGTGCGCACGGCGAGGATGACGAGCAGCGAGATGAAGAGGCCGAGCGTGGCCGTCGTCTGGATCCACGCTGTCCACGCGCCGCGCTTGTTCGACGGCGCGTGTTCCGCGACGTATGTCGCGGCTCCGCCGTACTCGCCGCCGAGCGCGAGGCCCTGCAGAAGCCGCATCGCGATGAAGATCACCGGCGCCGCGATCCCGATCGACGCATAGCCCGGCAAGAAGCCGATCAGGAACGTCGAAAGGCCCATGATCACGATCGTGACGAGGAACGTGTACTTGCGCCCGACCATGTCGCCGAGCCGCCCGAACACGATCGCGCCGAACGGACGCACCGCGAAGCCCGCAGCGAAGCCGAGCAGGGTGAAGATGAAGCCGGCCGTCGGATTGACGCCGGAGAAGAACGCCTTGCTGATATATAGCGCGAGCGAACCCGCGAGATAGAAGTCGTACCACTCGAACACCGTCCCGAGCGACGAGGCGAAGATCACCTTCTTTTCTTCGCCCGTCATCGGTGCGTGGGAAATGCGCCCCTCAACCGTAGCCATGAATCGTCTCCTAATTTTGATATTCGATCGGCTCCGCGGATCCCTGGCGGCTCCGTGCATGGATTATTGGAGCCGAAACTTACGGCGTTCTGACGCGCACGGCTTGTCGCGTCGGCGGCTCACCCGGCGCCGGTTTCGGTCAAGTTCGCCGAAACTGTTTCCATTTTTGGTCAAATGCGCGCGAACTTTCCACTTCCTGCAATCTGCGGGCAGATCGGCGCGAGGCGCGCTCAGGGTTTGTCCCGGGCAGGATAAACCCGCTGCAAGCTGACGCGCACGAGCGTCCCGGCAAGCCGCGGCGACGCCTGGTAGACGTGATCCTCGATGGCAAGCGTGCCGCCGTGCATCGTCACGATCTCGCGGACGATCGCGAGCCCGAGGCCGCTGCCGTCGCCTTCGCGGCCGAGAATCCGGTAGAACCGCTCGACGACCCGCGTGCGCTCCGCCGGCGGAATGCCGAGCCCGGTGTCCTCGACTTCGAGATGCACGAGATCGAGGTTGCTTTCGTCGGCGCGCACGCGCACCGTGATGCGCCCGCCCGCGGGCGTGTAGCGGATGGCGTTGTCGATGAGGTTCGACAGCATCTCGCGCAGCATCACGACGTTGCCTTCCACCTCGACCGGGTACGGCGGTTCCTCGTAGCCGATGTCCATCTGCTTCGCGAGCGCCGCCTGCACCCAGTCGCGCACGGCGAGCCGGGCAAGATCCGTCAGCACGACGCGCGAGAAGATCTGGCCCGCCGCCCGGTTCTCGGCGCGCGCGAGCGCGAGCAGTTGCGTGACAAGCCGCGCGGCGTGCTCGGAGCTCGTCGCGATCTGTTCGAGCGAGCGCTGCACTTCCGTCGACACATCCTGGCGCAGCGCCAGCTCGGCCTGCATGCGCAGGCCGGCGAGCGGCGTCTTCATCTGGTGCGCGGCATCGGCGATGAAGCGTTTCTGGAAATCCATGTTCTGTTCGAGCCGCGTGAGCAGGTCGTTGAACGACGCGACGAGCGGCGCGATCTCCGGCGGCGCGTGGCCGGCTTCGAGCGGGGAGAGATCGTCGGGGCGGCGCGCGCGGATGTTCGACTGCAGCGCATGCAGCGGCGCGAGCCCGCGCGAGAGGCCGAACCACACGAGCACGATCGCGAGCGGCAGGATCACGAACTGCGGCAGGATCACGCCCTTGATGATGTCGTTGGCGAGCTGGCTGCGCTTGTCGAGCGTTTCGGCCACCTGCACGAGCACCGGCTGCGCGCCGCCTTGCGCGGCGAGCCCGGGCATTTCGACCGTCGTGTACGCCACGCGGATGTCGTTGCCGCGCAGGATGTCGTCGCGGAATTCGACGATCCCGGGCTGCGGCCGGTCGTCGTCGTGCGGCAGCGGCATGTCGCGGTCGCCGCCGACGAGCTCGCCGCGCGCGCCGAGCACCTGGAAGAACACGCTGTCGACATTGTCGGCGCGCAGGAAATCGCGCGTCGCCTCGGGCATGCGCAGTTCCGCGACGCCGTTCACCGGCTGGATCTGGCGCGCGAGCACGTAGGCGTCGGCTTCGAGCGCGCGGTCGAACGGTCCGTTGGCGATCGATTTCGCGACCAGGTACGTGACGGCGATGCTCATCGGCCAGAGCAGGAGGAGCGGCGCGAGCATCCAGTCGAGAATCTCGCCGAACAGCGAGCGCGGGTGCGGCTCGCCGTCGGGCTCGAGTTCGTCCGGCGGCGCAAACGGGTTCGCGTAACGCGCGTCGCGGGTGGCGTCGGAGTCGTCGATGGGCGGCTGGCGCGGCGCGGGGGCGGCGGCGCGCTCGGTGGAAACGGGCGACGCCATGGGCGGTTTACTTATAGTGGTGGCTCGCGGGCATCGGGTTCGCGCCCGACGGCGTGTTCGCGGACGCATTCGCGTCCGGCGATGCGCCGGACGTGTCGGCCCTCGCGACCGTGCCGGCGGCAGCGGCCGTGGTCGCAGGCGCGCTTGCTCCGGCAGCGATGGCGGCCGCCGGACCTTGCGCCGCGTTCGCGCCGGGCCGGGTGGCAGTCTGGGCGCCGGATGGCGTGGCCGCGGCGTTTCCGCTTGCCGCGCCGGTGTTCTTTTCCAGCGAATAGCCGAGTCCGCGCACGGTCATGATCCGGGCGCCGCTCGGTTCGATCTTCTTGCGCAGCCGGTGGACGTACACCTCGATCGCGTTGTTGCTGACTTCCTCGCCCCATTCGCACAGGTGATTGACGAGCTGCTCCTTCGACACGAGCCGCCCGATGCGCTGCAGCAGCACTTCGAGCACGCCCAGCTCGCGCGCGGACAGCTCGATCACCTGATCGTTGATGGAGGCGATCCGTCCGACCTGATCGAACGCGAGCGAACCGTGCTTCACGACAGTCGGCCCGCCGCCCGCGCCGCGGCGCGTGAGGGCCCGCACGCGCGCTTCGAGCTCGTTGAGCGCGAAGGGTTTTGCCATGTAGTCGTCGGCGCCGAGATCGAGGCCCTTCACGCGTTCGTCGACGCTGTCGGCGGCCGTGAGGATCAGCACGGGCATCTGCGAATTGCGCGCGCGCAGGCGGCGCAGGACTTCGAGTCCGGACATCAGCGGCAGGCCGAGATCGAGGATCAGGAGGTCGAACGTCTGCAGCGAAAGCGCGGTATCGGCTTCGGCGCCGTTCTTGACATGGTCGACGGCGTATCCCGATTGGCGGAGTGATCGGACCAGCCCGTCCGCGAGTATGCTGTCGTCTTCGGCAATGAGGATTCGCATCGTAGTGTGCGCAAAAGGCATTGCCGGCACCGCATTTCGCCCGGCGCGGCGGTCTCCAGGTGTTGTGTGGTTTTTGCGCGGTTCGCGCGGCGCTTAAAATGCAGCGCCCCGACGATCGGGCTTGCAAAAACTACTGTTTTTTTATACAGTGTCTGAGTTAGTGCGCCGGACGAGCGTGGGCTCGCCCGCATGTCTCAGACGCCGTTCATCATAGCAAAGGACGATTCATGGAAGAAAGCAAGAAAGGCCCGGGCGGAATGTCTGCAGAGAAGAGCAAGGCGCTGGCCGCCGCGCTGTCGCAGATCGAAAAGCAGTTCGGCAAAGGGTCGATCATGCGTCTCGGCGCGGGCGAGGTGGTCGAAGACATTCAGGTGGTGTCCACCGGTTCGCTCGGACTGGATATCGCGCTGGGCGTCGGCGGTTTGCCGCGCGGGCGCGTGGTCGAAATCTACGGCCCGGAATCGTCGGGCAAGACCACGCTGACGCTGCAGGTGATCGCGGAAATGCAGAAGATCGGCGGCACGGCGGCGTTCATCGACGCGGAGCACGCGCTCGACGTCCAGTATGCGCAAAAGCTCGGCGTGAACGCGTCCGACCTGCTGATCTCGCAGCCGGACACCGGCGAGCAGGCACTGGAAATCGCCGACGCGCTCGTGCGCTCGGGCTCGATCGACATGATCGTGATCGACTCGGTGGCGGCGCTCGTGCCGAAGGCCGAAATCGAAGGCGAAATGGGCGACTCGCTGCCGGGCCTGCAGGCGCGGCTGATGTCGCAGGCGCTGCGCAAGCTGACGGGTACGATCAAGCGCACGAACTGCCTCGTGATCTTCATCAACCAGATCCGCATGAAGATCGGCGTGATGTTCGGCAATCCGGAAACCACCACGGGCGGCAACGCGCTCAAGTTCTACGCGTCGGTGCGTCTCGACATTCGCCGGATCGGCTCGATCAAGAAGAACGACGAAGTGATCGGCAACGAAACGCGGGTCAAGGTGGTGAAGAACAAGGTGTCGCCGCCGTTCCGCGAAGCGATCTTCGACATTCTGTACGGCGAGGGCATTTCGCGTCAGGGCGAGATCATCGATCTCGGCGTGCAGGCGAAGATTGTCGACAAGGCGGGTGCCTGGTACAGCTACAACGGCGAGCGGATCGGCCAGGGCAAGGACAACGCGCGCGAATTCCTGCGCGAGAATCCTGACATGGCGCGCGAAATCGAAAACAAGATTCGCGAGTCGCTGGGCGTCAATGCGATGGCGGAAGCGGTCGCGCCGGGTGTTGAAGTCGCGGATGAAGAAGAGTAAGCAAACAGGCAAGCATTCAGGCTGCACTCGATGATGCGCAAGAGCCGGTTCGGGTCGAAGGCCGGCGGTGAAGACCGCCGCGATGAAGACCGGGATTCGGGCGGCTCGGGTAGTTCCGATCACGGCGCGGGCGAAAACGGTACCGACGCCGGTGAAAGCGGTACTCATATCGCAGGCACCGATCGGTATGAACGGAGCAGCGAGCGGGCGGGCGCATCGAAGAGCAAGTCTGGCTGGGAGCGAAAACGTGAACGCGCCGGCGCGGAGACATCTGCGTCGGCGCGTCGCGTTTCTGCTGGCGGGTTGTCGCGCAAGGGCATGCCGGGAGACCGGGGTATCGGGCGCGATGGCACGATCGACTCGCCGGACGGCGCCGAAGCGCGAAGTGCTGATTCCGGCGCGGCGAAACCGCCAGGCCGCATGCACGATGCGGAAAAGCGCCATGAAGACGAACGAGCGAAGCGCCTGGAACAGGCTCGCGTGCTGCTCGAACAGACGCTTGCCGGAACACGACGTGTCGGCGCGGGCGATTCGGCAACGAGTAAAGCAGCAGGAAGCAATGCTGCAAGAAGCGATGCTGCAAGAAGCGATGCCGCAAGAAGCAATGCCGCAAGAAGCAATGCGGCAAGAAGCAATGCGGGAAGAAGCGATGCAACGAACCCCAGTGCGACGCGCACGCCGCGAGCTTTTCAATCTCCCGAATCTCGAGACCCACCCGCCTTCCCTGATCCCTTCGAAGACGCCGACCCATTCGAGCCCTTCGAGCAATGCGTGCCCGCGTCAGCCGCTTCGGCACGACACGCCGTTTCCCCCGCAGGCAGCGCCGACTCGGGCGAATCCATCTACAGCCGTTCGAGCGAAACGCGCCGCGGGACACGCAACGCCGGTCCCGCGCATTCCAGCTCGTCCGAAGCCAAAGCGAGCAAGCGTCCGCAGCGTTCGCTGAAAGGCCGCGCGCTCGGCTATCTTTCGCGTCGCGAGTACAGCCGCGCGGAACTGTCGCGCAAGCTCGTGCCGTTCGTCGAAGAGGCGGATTCGCTCGAAACCTTGCTGGATACGCTTGAACGGGAGGGGTGGCTGTCGAACGAACGGTTTGTCGAGAGCGTCGTTCACCGGCGCGCGGGACGCATGGGCGCGAGCCGGATCGTCGACGAACTCAAGCGTCACGCGGTGGGCGACGCGCTCATCAGGCAGACGGGCGAGAAGCTGTCCGGCACCGAGATCGCGCGGGCCAGGGCGGTATGGAGCCGCAAGTACGGCACGCCGCCCGCGAATCCGGCGGAACGCGCGAAGCAGTCGAGGTTCCTCGCGGCGCGGGGGTTTTCGGGCGGCACGATCGCCAAGGTGCTGAAGGGCAGCGACGACGACCCTGGCATCGATCCCGGCGACGAATAACCCTCCTTCAAGGCACACGTCCGATTCATCCGGCGGGGTCCCCGGCGCCCGCGTGCATGCGCGCGAGCAAGCGCCGGGACTGAAATACCCGGTATGCTAAAATTCAGCGGTTTCCCATTCCGGCCTTCCTCTTCTCGCATGCCGCTTTCTCCGCCCGTTTCCCGCCAGTTGCGCCATCGCCGCGCGATTCGACTGGAAGCCTTCGAGCGGGACGACGGGCTGTGGGACGTCGAAGCCTGTCTAACCGATGAAAAGCCGCGCGATGTTCATCTCGCGTCGGGCGTCCGGCCAAACGGCCTGCCGATCCATGAACTCTGGCTGCGCATCACCATCGACCGCAAGCTCACCATCGTCGACGCCGAGGCGTCGTCGGAATGGGCGCCCTATGGCGGTCTGTGCGCCGAGTCGAATCCCGTCTACCGTTCCCTCATCGGTCTCAATCTTCTGCAGAATTTTCGCCGCGAAGCCAATCGGCTCCTGCGCGGCACGACCGGCTGCACGCATCTCACCGAGCTGTGCGCCGTCCTCCCGACAGCCGCGATACAGGCATTCGCGGGCGAAGTCTGGGACACCGACAACGGCAGCCCGAGCGGCCAGCCGGATCAGGCATCAGCAGAGAACCCGCCGTTTCAGCTCGGCCGCTGCAATGCGCTGCGCTTTGACGGCGCCGCGGTCGGGGAGTACTACCCGCGCTGGTTCGGGCACAGGCCGCGCGAGGCGGACGAGCGGCCAGGCATCGAAGAAAAAGGCAGGCTAGATCCGTGACACGCGCGAAAGCGCACGCGGAATCCGGCGAAGTCGGCAAAACGAAGAAGCGGCAAGACACAGCAAATAATCAGCGGCTCAAGAAAAGCGAAGTTCAATCCAACTCTCAGACTGAAGGAATCACGCATGAAGATTCACGAGTACCAGGGTAAGGAAATCCTGCGGAAGTTCGGCGTCGCGGTCCCGCGCGGCAAGCCCGTGTTCTCGGTGGATGATACGGTCAAGGACGCAGAAGAGCTGGGCGGCCCGGTATGGGTCGTCAAGGCGCAGATTCACGCTGGCGGCCGCGGCAAGGGCGGTGGCGTGAAGGTCGCGAAGTCGATCGAGCAGGTTCGCGAATACTCGAACCAGATCCTCGGCATGCAGCTCGTCACCCACCAGACCGGCCCTGAAGGCCAGAAGGTGAATCGTCTGCTCATCGAGGAAGGCGCGGACATCAAGAAGGAACTGTACGTTGGCCTCGTGCTCGACCGTGTTTCGCAGAAGGTCGTCGTGATGGCGTCGAGCGCGATAACCTTGCCGTCGCCAGTGACGATCAGCGGGTTGATTTCGGCCAGCGATGCGTCCGTTTCCCAGAATGCCTTGTACAGGCCTTGCAGGATGGCGCGTGCTTGCGGAATCGATGCATCGGGGAT
>Ga0163162_10000238_pt1 | contig 50235 bp, 57 predicted proteins | sample S55metaG_FD_115310 | JGI IMG/M metagenome (GOLD analysis project Ga0163162, IMG submission 115310) | Switchgrass rhizosphere microbial communities from Kellogg Biological Station, Michigan, USA - S5-5 metaG | ecosystem: Host-associated > Plants > Roots > Rhizosphere > Soil | place: USA... | reverse complement strand
TTGCAGTCCCAAAAACGGGGATTTGTTATTATAAAGGTGAGGTGCCTGAGAGGCCGAAAGGATCAGTTTGCTAAACTGACGTACGGGAAACTGTACCGAGGGTTCGAATCCCTCCCTCACCGCTGAAAAGAAAGTTAAATAACACCAAAAGCTTGTAAATCGTTGATTTACAGGCTTTTTTGTTTTTACGAGGCAACCAAAATATTCATAAAATCGCAAAAAAAATGTGCGTCATTCGTGGCGTCTTTTTAGAGTCAAAAAAAGACGCCACAAAAGGCATGTAATTATTTGATATACAACATATTCACGCACTAAACATCTTGACTTTTTTACCCTGCATTTCGATATTTATTCACTTAAAAATCTATAGTTATGTTAGAAAAAAGTTTAGGCTTAATGTTTTTCTTGAAAAAGCCAAAAAATTATGATGGTGGTGCCATGTATGTCTACCTGAAAGTAACCGTTGATGGTGTTCCTAAAGACCTATCCGTTAAACGTTCCTGGGAACCTACAAGGTGGAACGCCAAAGCAAACCGCGCAAGCGGCAACAAAGAAGATGCTAAAATTCTTAATGAGTATCTTGATGTGCTACAGAACAAAGCGTATGACGCTAGGAAACATTTGATCGACCGGGGTAAAGTCGTAACCTCTTTAGCAATCATGGAGCTACTGTCAGGTGTAAATGAGCGAAAATGGACGCTTCTATCATTATTCGGCGCACACAATATGGAGTTAAAGAAAATGATAGGAAAAGGTGTAGCTAAAGGAACCTGGACCAATTTTAACACTTCGTACAGGCATACGCAAAATTTCATTAAGAAATTCTACAAGGTAGAAGATGTGAATATCCGCTCCCTCAATCTCGAATTTATCAAAAAACTTTACAACTGGTATCGGGCAGACCGGGGTCTTAACCATAATTCGACTTTAAAAAACATTGCCAATATGAAAAAGATCGTATTGGATTGTGTGGACAATGGTTGGCTGGTGGGAGATCCATTTGCGAAGTTTGAGATGACAAGGGATGATGTGGACACGATTTATCTTGACAAAGAAGAACTGCAACGTATCGTATCTAAAGAGATCGATAACGAGCGACTATCCAGAGTGAGGGACTTATTTGTTTTCTGTTGTTTCACAGGTTTATCTTTCATAGATGTAAAACAACTTAAATGGTCGGAAGTAACGCTCACTCATACTAACGAGCTTAGGATATTTAAAAACCGTCAAAAAACAGGTACGGCGGCGGTGATACCATTATTACCAATTGCTTTACTTATCCTAAAAAAATACAGGAATGATGAGGCTTGTTTAGCCAAGGATATGCTGCTGCCGGTGTTGAGCAATCAAAAGTATAATTCGTACCTCAAAGAAATTGCAAGTACTTGTTATGTGGATAAGGAACTTACTTCTAAGATGGCGAGAAATTCATTTGCTACTACTGTAACCTTAGCCAACAACGTGCCAATAGAAACAATCAGCAAAATGATGGGACATAAAAGCCTAAGACAGACACAACACTATGCCAAAGTGCTGGCAATAAAAGTTACCGAGGACATGGATACACTTAAAAAGAGGCTTGCCAAAAAGAATTTCATTCCCGAACAACAGATAATAGCTAACCCAGAAGTTAATTCAATTGCACCCTAAATTTTAACCTCATATTATGCCGAATGAACAAAGTGAAATGCTCCTTCCTGATGAGCTTATTTCAGAAAAAATATATAATATAAGATGTCAAAAAGTAATGTTTGATGAAGATTTAGCGCGGCCTTACAGCGTAACCACAGGAAATCTAAATAAGGCGGTTGCCCGAAACATGAAGCGCTTCCCCTAGGACTTTATGTTCAGGCTTACTGAAAAAGAATTTAAAGACTTGCTATTCCAAAATGGAATAGCAAGTTGGGGTGGTCGAAGACAGCCACCAAATGCATTTACCGAAGATGGGCTTGCAATGTTGTCGGGGGTATTGTCAAGTGACAGAGCGATACAAGTCAATATTAAAATCATGAGGTTTTTTACACGACTTAGACGCATGTTTATTGACAACACTGAGTTAAGTCTTGATATTGAAAAAATCAAGGCCAAACTTGATAACCAGGAAAAAAATTTGGAGATCGTGTTTCGGTACTTGGATGAATTACTGGAAAAGAAAACAAGCCCACAAAAAAGAAAGCGCATAGGCTACATCCCAGATGATATTTGAAGTGATTTATCTCAAATAATCGATGACATATTTAAGAAGACGAAATAAGTAATATTCACAAAGTTCCAGGACAGAAAACTGTCTGACCAGTGCCCATGCGTAAAGTGTACCTACAGGTTTTGACTCTTCCATGATTACTGCTTTATTTCTATTCAAAATTACTTTATCTTTAGTTTGTTCGTATGGCAACTGAAACGATCTCAGCATCAGGTCCTGCAAGCCAGGAGATAGCTCATAAAAGATGGGTTAAGGGGGCGCATATGATCATCACTTTAAGTTTTTTGGTGCTTACGATCAGTGGCTATGTGATTTTAATGTCGCATCCAAGGCTTTACTGGGGCAAGGCAGGAAACGACCTGACACCGGCCTTGTTTGAACTCCCGATCAGTCGTAATTACCAGCATCACGGATGGAATAAAAGCATTCCTTTTAAGAATTTGAATGGTGGGCAAGTGGCTGCCGCACGTACTTACGATATATTTAATCAGAATGGATGGGGACGAAGCACTCACTTCCTGGCCGCTTGGTTTTTGGTTATTACGGGCGTGATCTATTTGATTACGGGCTTCCTTACCGGACATTTTCGCTATAATTTAACCCCGCGGCGGCGTGAGTTCAGCCGGAAGTTGTTTTGGCTCGATCTTACTGCTCACTTCCGTAAACAAACCCATTATTCGGGCAAATATGGATTGATACAAAAAATCACTTACCTCCTGGTGATTTTTTTCCTGTTCCCGGTTGTCATTTTAACCGGGTTTACGATGTCACCGGCTATTACCGCATCTTACCCTTTCCTCTTAAAAATATTCTTTGGGCACCAATCTGCACGCACGATCCATTTTTTTGCGGCGGTTCTTTTGTTGCTGTTTTTGCTGGTACACGTAGTAATGGTGATCAGATCGGGTTTTAAGCGGAATTTTTGGGCGATCACTTTTGGTAAATGAGTATGAAAAAAACAAGATTAATTAGCCGTCGACAGGCAATCTTTACAGGGATTACTTCGGCTGGCGCACTTTTATTTTCAAGCTGCCTGAAGAAAGCGCCGCCGACTTATGGCAATATATTGCGGATTAGCGACGACCTGACTTACCTAGCTCAACGTGGGATACTTTCGCAGCGTGCTTTGGCTACGGAATATCAAAAAAGCGATATCACCAGTTTCCCGGTCACCGATATCGGTGATCCCGCTGATCCTGCAAGCAAAAAAGCCTATAATAGAAACTACCAGCAATTGCAGCTAAATAATTATAAAGACTTTACGCTGAGTGTTGAAGGGTGTCTAAGTAAACCTCATAAATACTCCCTGGACGAACTCAAAAAATTAGGGGTAAGAACCCAGATCACCAGGCATACCTGCGAAGAGGGCTGGAGCGCTATCGCGGAATGGACTGGTGTGCCGCTAAGTGCAATCCTAAAAGATGCAGGGATTTTACCAACTGCGCGGTATGTGAGCTTTTATGGTTTTGATGAATATGCTGAAAGCATCGACATGCTCGATGCCTTTCATCCGCAAACGATCCTGGCTCACACGATGAATGGCGAGGAACTGCCCGCTAGAAATGGCGCACCTTTACGCCTGCGCGTCGAAACGCAATTGGGTTATAAAAGCGTCAAATTTCTGCAGCGTATTGTAGTTACCGATAGCTTCACTGATCCGGGACCCGACATTAAGGGCGGCTGGTCATGGTACACAGGAATTTAGAGTTTTCTGGTTCAATAAAAACAAATGCCGAAAGCCCGGATAATACTCCGGACTTCCATGGCATCGCTTTCTAAAGATTCATCAATGTACGTAGTATCATAGTCGCTTTCCGCACTATGGCAGGATGCGATCCCCCACTGAGCATCAACACAATCTGTGTGCACGTTTGCTGCGTAATGGTCAATGCAGACAGCATAAACTTCGTGAGAAAATAGAAGGAGAAAAATGCCCACAACAAACCTGAATATTTAGTTGTATTAGAGTAAGTGACTTAACCATCCTCGCTTCGGGGTAACATGCTGCGTGGCGCGGAAAGTCAGAGCTGGCGGATAAAGGTCTCTTTGCCGGTGATCGGGTCGACCTCTACTAATACCTTACGGCCGTTGGGGTATTCGTGGATGAACCATCCCTGCGGGCAGTCAGGCGCGGGGTACCTTTGGTAATCAGGCGCTTCTGCGATAAGGGTTTCTTTTGGGTTTTCCATGGTTCTCAAATTTAGCCGATTTGTTGTTCTTTTAAAGAGGTGTTGAAAAGTTCATTCCTGGTATATAAACGCAAAAGAAGGTGTGATCGCCTCCGTTGTCGGAATTATAATTTGGGGGGATTAGTTACATCATATTGGCAATACGCTCAGATAACCGGTGAATGCTTTATCCCTGGATGTCAAACAACGTAACGATGCAAAGGTTGAAAAATGAGGGGTAGGACTTGGGTTATATTGGGGTTGGTATCAATTTAATCAAGGTTATTCCTATGAAAAACGCGGGTGTCTCTACCGGTTGACATGCTTTGAATGGGCAAAAGCATTTTTAAACGCTTTTCAGGGTGGTTCGCTTCTTGTATTTTTTTCGGGGTCTTGCCTGGTAGCCGGTTATTTTGACAAGGGCGCGGGAGAGGATGATCTCAAAAATGACGTAGGCTACAAAGATGTAGTACCCGGGCTGGAGGGAGGTGTTATTGACTGTGGAGGTGGTGAGCGTATCGTTATGTATATTGAGGTTGGTAAGCTGGCTCTTTAATATGCCGTTGAGGCCGATATAGGTCATGAGTAGGCCTACGATCATGACGTCTGCCATGTCCCATTTGCCGGCTTCGAATGCGACGTAGTTGATGACTTTGTTATTATTGACAAAAACGTGAATCCCTTTTGCAATGAGCCGGATAAAAGGCAAGGCCAGGATGAATAACAGGATGAGTACGCCTACGGTGATTGCGTCTGGTTTGGGTTGGCTCAGCAGGGTCGTGATGATCCCCCAGATGCTTTTGCTTTGGAAGAAGAGTACCTGGTTCTCAAAGCTGACCTTATCATTTAAGATCGATAAGTTTAAAGAACTGACGCGGGCGTCGACTTCAATCACGGTGGTTGTCAGTCCTGCGGCCAATAAAACGAAAGCAAATAACAGGGACATGACAAATAAGATGGTCTGTAGGTTTTCCTTTTTGCGCATAAGTAACCAGAGGAGCATGGCGGCGAGAACGCAGCCGAGCATCAGCGCAACATCGCGAATTGTTTCCTGTGCAATTTTGGCGAGATCGTTATTGACTTTTTTTTCGAAAGTGGCTGGAGAATTAACTTGGTACTTATTAAATATGGATTTGGACACCTTTTCGCTGGCTTCGCTGGTGGCGTCGTAGGTCTGGTTTTCGAGCTGCCCGATCTTGCTGGAGGCGATATGCTTCAACCGCGCCTGGCTGGCAGGGCTGCTGACCTTTTGCACGATGGTTTCGGCAAAAGGAGGGACCTGTTTTTGTAATGCTTCGGAATCGACCAGGGTATGGAAGGCGAGTTTTTTGAGTTTACCGCCAAGTGACTTCTGTGGTTTATCGATCTCTTTGACCGTTTTGGCGATGAGGCCGTGGAGCTCCTTTTCGACGGCTTCGCGCATCTGCTTTTTTTGTTGGGGTGTGATGTGGTAGCCGTCGACCTGGTCCCGGATGACACCGGACACTTTGTCCCGCCAGGCATCGATTGAAAATAAGCCGAAACTGATACTGTTGTAGAAACTGTAGTCCTGTTTGATCTCCTGGCGCTGTTTGGACAGCGTATGGATCCGCCAGCCGAAATAAGCCGAACCCGCCAGCAAAGCGCTGAGCCCCAAAATAAGCAATATGTTGGCCGGTTTAGTGCGCATCATAAGGGGTTATGGCTTTTAAGATGGTAGACAGGATCAGCCCATATAGTACGAAGCTGATAAAAATAATGTAGCCGGGCTGCAGGGCGGTATTATTGGTAGTGATAAGCGTCAGTGTATTGGTTTTGATATTGAGTTCAGCCAACTGGCTGTCGAGCAATCCGTTCAGGCCGATATAAGTCATCAGCACTGCGATCACAATGACGTCGGCCATGCTCCATTTGCCGGACTGAAAAGCAAAAAACTTAATAACCGGGTTCTCGGCAATTTTACGGCTGCTGAGCAGATGAATGCCGGTGGAAATCAGTTTGGTCACCGGGAATAAAATACTGAAGCAAAGTATCAGCGCACCTACGGCGAGCGAATCGGCGGCGGGTTGGGCGAATAAGACTTTCACCACGCCTAAAATGCTCTTGCTTTCGTAAAATAGCACCTGGTTCTGGAATTTCACATGCTCGCCTAAAAGCACAAAATCCAGCGACTGGATGCGGCAATCCACCTCGATCATCGAGGCCGTGAGCCCCACAGCCAGTAATATAAAGGCGAAGAACAGCGACATGATGAACAGCGGCCCATGCAGGTCGACGCGCTTGCGCAAAAACCACCAGCAGGCCAGTACCGCCAAAATGGAACCCAGCATTCCGAAAACATGACGGTACATCGACAACCTGATCTTATCTAATAAACTAGTCTGCTTTTTACCCAAATCATCCAGCGAATTTACGCCGTAATTGTGGTACATTTTGTTGATTAGTTTCTCATTAACTGTTCTGGAACTATCCGCGGTATGGCTGTGCTGCGCGGCCTGGAACTGGCTAATGGCCATACTGCTTAACTGTGCTTTTTGTTTCGGGTTATCGACTTTGGCTATAATCGACTTCGCAAATTCCGGCACCCGGGCACGGATATTATCGGTCTTCACAAAACTCTTTATTGCTAGCTTCTTGATCTTTCCGCCGAGTGATTTCTCCGGCTTATTGACCATCGCTTCCGCCTTATCGATCAGCGCGTATATGACCTGCTCGACCTCGACCTGCAATTCGTGCTTCTCCTTCGGCGTCAGTTTGAAATGCTTTACCTGGTGGTTAACGATACCGGCGACCTGTTCCTTCCAGTTATCCACGGATAATAAACCCAATGTGATATTATTGACATCCGTATAATCGGTCTTGATCCGCTCCTGCTGTGCCGAAAGGACGTGCAGCCGCCAGGCAAAAAAGCCCTCACAGGCCAACAGTAGCGCCAGGCCGGCGATCAGCAGCAATTTGGCAACAAAGGAGGGTTTTGCGTTCAAAGGCCCGATATAAGTCAGAGGAACAACGGGGGAGCGGAGAATATGTTTGCCCCTTAAGTAGTAAGGCTAAAACAAATGGCTATGGATGCTTGTCTGTTCATTAATGATGAGCAGGTTGACAATTTTAATGTTTTATCTTTTTACCAGTACAGGTACTATCTTGCTGAAGGATGAAAAGTTTAATTTCAGGCCGCAAAACTATTACATCCAGAATGTTGCTGAGGGGCGGACCGCCAGAAACGTGGTTGCTATTTTGGTTCAAAGGAATAAAAAGTCGCCGGTTTCGGCGGATCTGAAAAACGGCGCGGTTAAATCGGTGAAGAATTTTCTTGATCGTAACCTTCATCGTGATACGACTTTGTTGCCTGTCCTGGTCACAATTAAAGAATTAAAGATTACGGAGACCCGCTTGCCGGATGGCAGGGTAAGCGGCGAGATAAGTGTCTTTTTTTCTTTTTCCTCTCAGCTCAGTTACCAGAACAAACATTTGGTAGATTTTAATAAAGTGATTCATTACAATCGTTCGATCGGTGATCCCCCCAATGCAGAATCAAAGTTAAGAGGAGGGCTCATTGAAAGCCTGAGCTTTTTTAACAATTGGATGAACCATTCGCCGCGCTCTTAGAATAATCTTAACCTGCGTAGCTGGTAAAGCTGGCCGATTCGCTTTTGGCGGGATAAACAGTATTATTCCAGATTTGCCGTTTATTTTAATGCCCTGGGTGCCGGGATGAAGCAAGTCGTCAAAAGGGATATCAATAAGGTTGCCGGATCAAAGATGCGGATGTTCAGGGTTGGGAAGGGCCTGGAGCAATCCACCGTAGCAAAGAAATTAGAGATGACCCCGGGATCCTATTCCAAGATAGAAGCAGGCTTGACCGATGTTAATTATTCCCGTCTCGTCCAGATTGCCGAGGTTTTGAATGTCAAAATAGCAGACCTCTTATGCGACGATCCTGCAACAGAAAACTGGAACACCCAACGCCTGCTCTTGCTGGCAGGGCAAATCCAGGAAAGGAATCAAACTCTTCAAGTTCTAAACCAGCAATTATTAAAATTGTTGAATGAGCTCATTACCTCCGGGCCGGTCACTAAACAATAAAACCACTGCCTCTTTCAATACGTTACCTGTCAGTCCGATATAATAGAACTCGCCGGCGTGAATTTGCATGACCATTTAACATGCGATCACGCGCTAATGGTCTATCCAATAATTACGAACTGGTTTAGTTGCCGGCATAACAAGGATTTTGGGAGGAAAGTTAAAGGTGCTTGTTCGACAACTCCGAACCTTAGGTAAATTTTCCTATGGCTGATTGAAACGATGGGGGCTTGCCTTAGTGATTTTTCAACAGGGTGTTCCAGTCAAACTGGCCTCTGGCTTTGGAATTGCGTTTGGAAATGTCCTCCAGCATAGCAATTGATTTTGCCCTGGATATCCAGCGCCCGTTCACAAAAACGCCGGCGATTTTTCGGGTATTTTTAATATCGGTCAGGGGACTCGCATCCAGCAGGACCAGGTCAGCAAGCTTGCCGGTCGTGATGGTGCCCACTTGTTTATCCATGCCCAGCCATTCGGCCGGAGCCCTTGTCGCTGCGGTAAGTACTTCTTCCGGGCTCAGTCCGGCCGCCTGCAGTAATTCCAGTTCATCATGCAGCGAAAAACCACCGACTACACCGGAAACCCCGGTATCAGTGCCGGCGACCATCGGTACCCCGGCGTCGTGGAATGCCTGGACGAGCCTGATGTGAAACAGGATCAGCTGGTCAAAGTATGCAATGCGTTCAGGGTTCGAATTCTTATTGTAATTGTTCGCTGTGATCCATTTACTCCGTAGCAAGGGATGGATGTAGGAAAGTTCAGGGCTATTCTTCAGATGTTCCAATGTGTGGGCCTGGTCATCGATCTGTACCATGGTGACCAGGGTCGGAGAAAGCCAGGTCCCGTTAGCTTTGGCAAGTTCCGCAAAATGCCGGGCTTCTTCTTCGCTGTATACCTTTGCTTGTTTGGAAAATTCCTCAGCATGGGCAACCATTCCGAAATGGGGCACGAAGGCCTGCTCCAGTTTTCCACGGAAAGCGTCTGGAATATGACCTATTGTTTTCATGCCTATTTTGTTTGCTTCATCTATTATGGCTAAAAACGTTTCGATACTGAGTTGTGAATATACCTTTATGAATTCGTAACCTTCAGCTTTTGCATCTCTGACCGCCTGGCGGCCATCATCCGGCGTATTTGCGATACGCCCCATGCCTTTGCCGCCGTTGATAAGCGCAGCCAGCGGCATACGCGGCCCGATCACTGTCCCGTGCTCGATCTCCTTTCTTTGACTGAAGGATTCCATGTTTGCATTCAGGTTAAAAACTGTGGTCACTCCATTGGCAATGAAAGGCGTCATGATGTCCTGCGTACTGAAAGTAATCGCGGGACGCTCAGCAGGCGCGCGTTCCCCGGCTGTGAAATCGGTAGGCGTATGAACATGCATATCGATCAGCCCGGGAATGAGCCATTTTCCATGTCCATTAATGATCACCGCGCTTTTGGGAATAGGTCCGTTTAAAGATTCAATACGATTCCCTGCGATAACCACAGTTGCATGCCATAAAATTTCATGAGGGTTATTGAGCGGAATGATATTAACATCTTTGATCGCGAAATAATGAATAAGTACAGGCTGCGGAAGCAGGGCTGCCGGCAGGAAGATTAGGAAAAAGATCGCAGACAGTATTTTCATTTTATTGAGATAGCGGCTTTTCGCTTCCTTACAAGGATACGGCCTTTTTCGGGGAGGATGGAAAAAAATCGAATAAGAAAGTATTTTCATTTTGGAACAAAGCCGGACAAATCAGCACATAGTTATTTATCGCACTAATTTGCAGCAATGTTGGCGAATGCTCCTGGCAAAGGCAAAATGGGGAAAGCAGTTATCTTCAAAGGTTTTCTTACCAGTTAAGAATGAACCGCTGCATACATCCAGCCGTCACTTTTCGGCGCAGTTTACGTAAAGATCGGATGTGAGAAATCAAATAGGAAAAAAGTTACGGCAGGTCCGCAACGTCAAGGGCTTAGCCAATTGCAGATCGCAAAAAAAATTGAACATTACGGTACCCGCATTATCAAAAATTGAACTCGGCAAAACCGATATCAATCTTTCGCCGCTGGCGCGAATTGCATCAGTATTTGGTCTCAGCCTGGCTGAACTGCTCACTTACGGTGACCACGGCAACCAAACGGCCCCTAAAGCCGAATCCCAATTAGCCGAGCTGGACAAACAGGCGGGTACTCTTCAAAAAAAAGTAATCGATCTTTACAACCAGTTGAGCAGTAAATAACTGAACTCCCATCAAGATGGACTTTCAGGAGAATCCGGCAGTTCATTAGTGGCTAATTTAAACCAAAACGTGCTGCCGTTTCCTGGTGTACTGTTTGCGCCGATCGTCCCACCGTGTTCCTTGATGATTTCCGCGCATATGTATAGCCCAAGCCCGAGCCCGGAATATTTAGTTCCCTTGCTGTCAACCTGGAAATAACGATCGAAAAGAAATGGCAGTTTTTCAGTTGGGATGCCGGGACCCTGGTCAATCACCTCGACGAGTACGGCTTCCTTTTCCCGGGAAATGCGAATAAGAATTTGAATACTGTCAGGCGCGTATTTCATTGCATTACTGATGAAATTGACCACCACCTGCTCAATCCGGGGTTCATCTGCCAAAACATTTACTTCATGATCTCCTGATATTGTAATTTCAAAGCGGGCGTCCGGACGGATGTGCTGCACGCAATCATCGATAAGGGTAAAAAGATTGAACGTCGTTTTGTTGATATTCAACCTTCCTTCATTGATGTGGCTGGCATTCAAAAGATCGTCGACCAAGACGGTTACTTTATTAATATTCCGGTTTGCTTTTTCGATCAGGCCCGGTATCATTTTATTTTCAGGTGTCAGCTTAAGCCTGTCGAGTAACTGTAGCACCGCTTTTAAACTGGTTATAGGGGTTTTGAGCTCATGACTGGCGATGCTTATGAAATCATCTTTTTTCTTTAATGCACCGACATGGTCGTCAATGTTCAAACAGGTTCCAAACCAGTTCGTCAATTTTCCGTCTTCATCTAAAAACCTTGCGGCCCTTAATAAATGCCACTCGTAAACGCCGCCGGGATTCAGTAACCGAACTTCTGTTTTCAAATCTGTTCCGGAGAGAAGGCATTGGGACCAGCTCTTCAGCAGGGATGCCCGGTCCCCGGCGTGAACTTTTGCCAATATAAAAGTCGCCCGTGTTTCCACCCCATCGCAATCAAAATATTGACAAAACCTGGCATTTACATATTCTATGCGCCCGCGCGCCGAAGCCATCCAGATAATTTCCGGGACCAGGTCCGCCATGAACTGTAATTGCCTTTTTTCATTCTCTGCCTTTCTTTTTGCCTTAAGGATGTCCTTCTCATACTGTTTTCGTTCGGTGTTATCCGTGACAACGGTGTTGATCGCTAAAAGCTTTCCGTCCCTATTTAAACTGGAGGCGGAATTGATGAGCACGGGCATAATCGTCCCGTCCTTACGGATGATCTCATAGCTTAATTCCTTCACCGAATTGTTGACTGCCGCAAGCGGCATGAAGAACATCTCAAAGTGCATTTGGCCCCCTTTGGGGAGTAAGGAAATGAACTTTTTCCCTAAAAGTTCCCCTTCATCAAATCCCAGCCATTTTAAAATTGTCCTGTTGATCTTAATGATCTTACCGTCCGGCGTGATAGAAAAATAGCCGCAGGGGGCGTTCTGGTACAACTCGCTGGCATCGATGAGCGACGCGATAAGTTCCTGTTGCTCACCTGCCGAAAGTTCCATAACTCAGTTCTTTAAATAATCTTTAATAGCCTTGATCGTTTCCCGGGGCTCGCTGATATGGGGGCAATGACCCGTGGCTTGTAACTGGACGAACTGATTACGGGGGGTATGGTCACTCACATAGAGACCAACCGAAACGGGTGCAATGATGTCGTCCGAGCACTGGAGGGTAAGACTATCGACCGTCGATCGCAGCAGGTCATCCCGGTTATCCGAAAAGAACGTAACCCGGGCAAAGTCCCGCGCTATCTCAGGGTCAGTCGAACAAAAGCTACTGGTCAGAAACTCGCCGAGTTCAGGCCGTTCCGCATTACCCATGATAGCCGGGGCCATAGCAGCCGACCACCCCAAATAATTGCTGTCCATAAATTCAAACAGCCCTTCCAAATCTTTTTCTTCAAACCCGCCAATGTAATCTCTACTATTGAGGTAACGTGGTGAAGGGCCGATAAAGATCAGTTTTGAAAAATACTCCGGGTGTTGGTTCGCAGCAAGCAGGCCGATCATACTACTGACCGAATGCCCGACGAAGATCGCACCCTTCAGGTCAAGTACCCGGCAAACATCCACCAGGTCGCTCACATAACCTTCGATCTTGTTATATTTTTCCTTTTTATACTGGCTAATATCAGATTTTCCCGATCCGGTGTAGTCAAAAAGCACGACAGTGTAATCTTCAGTAAATGAATCTATCACAAATTTCCATGCATTCTGGTCACATCCAAAACCATGAGCAAAGAGCATTACCTTCGGACCTTTGCCGATGACATTGATATTATTTCGTTTGATTATATTATCGGGCATACAGAAGAGGTATGAGAAATTAAAATTGAAGATAACATTTTTTTAGTTCCAGATCATGCCCCTGACTTTTGAGGTCAGCATATCCACATCAAAAGGTTTTCGTATATAATCGTTCGCCCCGCAGGCTGAGCAGACTGCCCTGATATCCGTTTCTGCAGAAAGAAGGATCACCGGGATCTTCCATGTCAATTGTTCCGCCTTCAGCTGCTTGCATATTTCAGCTCCTTCCTTACCAAAGGCCGACAGCCGGATATCAAGTAAAATCAAATCAGGCGCCATATCAATTACATCCTGAGTTTTCTCGCCGCATAATGATGTATAAACCAGATACCCCTCCGTTTGGAAAATTATTTTAAGTATATCTAATATATCAGCATCGTCTTCGATAATCAGTAATTTTTTCTGCTTAGGTGTATCAGTCATCAATGCACCTAATACAAGAATTGTTCCCCGGATGTTTATAGCGGAATTGCAGTCTAAATCTGGCTACTATTCTGATATTAACGAAACCTGACCTTTATAAGAGACATACCCGTTTTAAGAAATAGCAATTGCCCGGGCTTTTTATTACCTATAGCCTACACTGTGTATCTGGGGTGCATTACTCCATGGAGTTGAAATTAAAGCTATCGTTTTTCCAAATAAAGATGGTATCGCCTGGTAGCCGGTAGTCAGTTGCAACTGATTCTTTGCATGGCAGGTGGTTAAATTCCATGCCGCAAGATTAGCGATTCAAGCATGTATTCTTTATCCTTGATTATGGAAACAGTTCAAAAAGTCATTAAGGACGGAAAAGTCCCGGTAGTACACAGCGGAGACTATGGCCAGAACCTGTTTTCAGCTTTTGCCAAACGTGAGGAATTACTGTTCAGCCCTCCCTTAGTTTACCTGGTTGAATCCGGCGCCGAAATTACCCCCTGATTTATTCAGCGCGAATTTGGGATCGATGTTTCCGGGAAGCAATGGGGCGACTCGCAGTGAATCTCCAGGTGACCTATTTACCCACCGCAACCGAGGATGTAAGAAGGTTTTTGTGACGGGGGAAAAATGCCGGGCGATAAGTTCCGGCAGGCGGGTTGGAACAAAAAGCCGCCTCATATTTTATTATGAGACGGCTTCAGCAATTTCTTCTGTCCGTTTTCAGCCAGTAAAAGTTTCGGCCTACTACTGCGGATTTGCAGGGGTTTGTTCATTGATTGCAGCCCTCATAATATCGAGGTCTTTCAATCGCTGATTTTTTTCTTTTAATGAGTTGGTCAACTTACGTATCTTCTCATTTTGTTTGCCGACATTGTTATTTGCTGATTTAGCGTCTTTTGCTTTACCGTAGGCATTATCTGCACTCTTTTGCGCGTCCTTTGAGTCTGATAAGTTGCCACTAGTGGCTTTTGAAGCATCAGTACTACTCGCGTCAGCAGCAGTTTTCGCGTCTGCTCCGGCATTGGAAGCTTTTGTTTTAAAAGCGGGCAGGTTCCCCTGCTCGTCGTTTAATTTGACCTTAAGATCAGCAATGTCGTTTTGCACCTGCGCATATTCTATATTGAGTTTGCCTGTGTCTGCTGCGGTCTTATATTTTTGGGCAGTTGCGGACAAACTTATCCCAATCAGTACTAACGTACCAAACGCATAATTCATAAATTTCATGATTTTTTTTCCTCGTTTTAAAGAAGTGAATTGTTGCTGAATGCAACATCGTGTATCATTACAACCTAACGGATGGAGTAATGTTTCGAATACATTAGTGATTCATTATCACAGATTTGTAATTTTCACATAACCTACCACCTAATGCTTTGAAAGGCACTAAACAGGGCCACCAGAGTCAGTGTAAACCGGAAAATTATTCTGCTTCGTGCTCAAATTGTGAGAAGAATTGTCGGGACAACTGCCGGTTGAGGCCGTCACAACAAGGAACCATGTCATTTCGTTTCGAATATGGAAAATGCCTGACAGTTGGCCATCGCTGAGAGCCTACCTTTGCGCCATGGCAGCAATTAAATATTCCGTGCTCGACCTGGCGACGGTCATTGAAGGACATACTATCGCAGACAGTTTTAATTACAGCGTCGCGAATGCGAAGGCGGCGGAAGCTTTGGGCTATACGCGTTACTGGTTTGCGGAACATCATAATATGGTAAGCGTGGCCAGCTCGGCTACGAGTTGCTGATCGGGCATGTTACGGGCCAGACTTCCACAATCCGTGTCGGGTCGGGCGGCATTATGCTGCCTAACCATTCACCGCTGGTGGTTGCCGAGCAGTTCGGTACCCTGGAAACCTTATACCCGGGCCGTATAGACCTCGGCCTGGGCCGGGCGCCCGGCAGCGACCAGGCAACAGCACTTGCCATCCGTGGCGAAAATATGAATGCGGCCTTTCACTTTCCGCAGGACGTAGCCTCGCTGCAGCATTATTTTGACGGTGATCATCCGAACGGGGTAAGCGCTGTTCCCGGCGAGGGTCTGGATATCCCGATCTGGATACTCGGTTCCAGCCTCGACAGTGCTAAACTTGCCGCAGCAAGGGGCCTGCCGTATGCCTTTGCCAGCCATTTTGCACCTGCTTATTTTCTGCAGGCGATCGACCTCTATAAAAGAACATTTCAGCCATCCCGGCATTTGGCCGAGCCTTACGTCATTGCCTGTGTAAATGTGGTGGCTGCAGATAGTGATGCGGAAGCGCAATACCTGGCCACCTCCCTGCAGCAACTATTCAAGGGGATCATTACCGGCAGAAGGCAGCCTTTACTTCCCCCTGTGAAAAGCATGGACGGGATCTGGAGCGATGCCGAACGCCAGGCCGCCATGCAGATGCTGGCGTATTCCTTTTTCGGCAGCAGGGCTACCATCCGGGCCCAATTGAAAGACTTTATTAGCCGTACAGGCATCAATGAATTGATGGCAACCTCGCATATTTACGACCAGGAGGCGCGGCTGAAATCTTACCGCTTGCTTGCAGAAGCTTTAAATGTTTAAATTAGCATATGGAAGATCCGGAAAAATTGGAACGTATTGTTGAGGCGCGTATGAAGCTGAAAGCGCGCTTCGGGCAGCAAATGCAGGATACTCCGTCGATGGCGGATGATCTGCCGAAAGGCTCCGGCAAGCTAAACCGGCATGGGATGCCTGTCATACCAATCGGCCAGACAGCTACGGTAAAATGGCCGGTGCTCGACCTGGGTTACCACCCCAATATTTCGCAGGAGCGCTGGCGGCTCACCATTGATGGCGCGGTAGAACACCCGGTGGTATTGACCTGGAAAGATTTTCTCACGCTGCCGCAAACTAAAGACACTTCCGACTTTCATTGCGTCACTACCTGGTCAAAGCTGGATATGCACTGGAAAGGCGTCAGCCTGCTTGACCTGGCCGCACTGGTGCAGCCCAAATCAGAAGCCACCCATTTGCTGTGCTACGGTTATGATACCTATACGACTAATATAGCGCTGGAAGAAGCATTGAAGCCGGATGTGCTTCTGGTACATACCTTTGACGGCCAGCCGATACCCATAGAACACGGAGGGCCCTGCCGCATGATCACGCCGCAACTCTATGCCTGGAAAGGCGCTAAGTGGATCAAACGCATCCAGTTCCTGACTGAAAACAAGTTGGGGTTTTGGGAGGAACGCGGCTATTCCAATACCGCTTATCCCTGGCGAAATGACCGCTACAGCGAATAATACTTTTGGCATGGATGGCTGCATTTTCTTTCCATCCAGGTTGCCCGGAAGGCAGGGAGCGGGGTTTCGGCATAATAAAAAAGCCACCTTTTTTATCGATGGCTTTTTCTTTGTTTAAAAAACGGTTTAATCAGCTCCTATCCCGATCGGTATCGTTTTGCGATCCCGAACTTCTGCGGTCAGTATCTTCATCTTCGCTTTCACCGCTTTGCCAATCTTCGTTGGAGCGTGAAGATTGAGAGTCGCCACCTTGCTGGGTGTTTCCCTGATCCTGATCGCTGTTCGACTGACGTTCCTGCTGGGTCCCCGGGTTTTGCTGCTGTGAGCCAGAATTGCTTTGACCTTGCTGCTTTCCACTGCGCTGGCGGTCCTGATCAGAACCCGATTGTTGCTCTTGCTGGTTTCCGCGTTGCTGATCACGGTCTTGTTCAGAACCTTGATTTTGCTGATTGCGGTTTTGATCGTCACGATTAGACGAATTTCCTGATGTGTTTTCCATAGTATGGTATTTTTATTGTTTTATAATTACTATATCAACACACCGGAAAGAGCCTTGTTCTAAAATAAAAATAATAAAAATGTTTATGTACCCGCCAGAAGCGCAGATCTTTAACCGCGAATAAAAATGTAGCGGTTAGCCCTCGCAGAGGTATCGGAAAGTTACATCTTAACCTTTATCGGAAGGCTCTTTTTATTTTTACAGCAAATTAAGCGATGTCCGGTTTTGATTTGGCTGCAAGGGATCCCAGGGGGTATCAAAGAGGAGGTATAATACTTCTTTTTATTTTATAGCACGATCTTGAATTATTTTCGGCGGACCAGGTTCAGCCCGACAACAACTTTAACTTTGTCGGAGAGGTCACCCACGAGTACCCGGACTGGTTCAGGTAGTTTTTTTATGAGCGTAGGCACGGCTATTATTTGCTCCCCTTCTGCCAATTGCGGATGTTCCAGCAGGTCAATGATCTCTACCGTATACAAGTCCTTTAATTCTTCCTGACAGTATTTTTTCAAATTGTTGATGGCCCGGACAGATTTTTGGGTTTTACCGGCGATGTAAAGGCATAATTTGTATTTTTCGGCTTCCATGAGTCTGATTGGATCTTTCGTCCTTTTAACAAGGACTGACCTGCCTTTATGTTTTCTTAAATTCTTTCTTTTTTAGCAGTAACCTATACGTCACCTGGCCTGGCTACCACTGAGTATTTTAATATTATAATGGGGATTTTTGCTTGATACTTTCGAAAGAAAGCAATTTATTGTTATTCTTAAGAGGATAGGCAGTGCGTCATTTCCACGCGATTGGGCATTTCTATTGCAGCCTGTTCCAAATTTAAATCCTGAGCGACGGACATTACCCTTTCCCGCCTGCAGCAAATAGCCCAAATTTACGACCTTACACTAGTTTAAATATTAGCCGATGGAAATGAAGAAAGGGGGCCGGGTAGTGACGCAATCCTGAAGGCAAACTGCTGGTGGAAGAGCGGGAAAAAGAGGTAAATGTTTTGGAGGTCAAGCTTATTAGCCTTTATGATGAATTGCGGGCGCTTATAAGAACAAAAAAATAAATAACAGTACAGGTAAGGTGATCATATGCTCAAAAACAATCCTTTTTAAAATACTGTTATCCAACCTGACAATTTAGGCAATAGTTATATGAAAGAAGATCAGATCAAAACCTGGCACGATTCGCACAAAGAGAAAGCTACATTTGGTCAACGGCTCGCAGATAAGGTAGCCAACGGGATGGGCTCCTGGCGATTTATCATCTGGCAGACCTTAATTGTAGCGTTTTGGATGATAGTCAATTTTATTGCATTTGTCCGCCATTGGGACCCTTATCCGTACATCCTGCTGAATTTATTGTTCTCTACCCAGGCTGCTTACGCGGCACCTATTATTATGATGTCGCAGAACAGGCAAAGTGAAAGGGACCGCGCCCAGGCGGAAAGCGACTATAGGACCAATGTGGCTGCAAAAAAGGAAATCGAGGAGCTGATGGTCCGGCTCGACGCGATCGAGATCGAAAAATTGGATAAAATCCTCGAACTTCTGCAGCATGCTGAAAAATCGAAAAAACATTGATCCTGTCAATACCGTTGCGTACCCGATGCGGCTGCCGGCACCGTGTATCGCAACAAATTTCCCTGATCAATTATTCCATAGGCAAAATTTTGTATTAATGATCCAAAAAGAACCGGCCGATAAATTGTATTAAACAATTATGCCGTCATAGCATTTTGCGTTTTGGCTGCTGTTATTCCTATCACCCTAATGCCTGGTCATTGACGCTGGCAAAGTTCATTTCAATTAAACTTTCTTCGGAAAATTGAAATACCTGGACACCGTAACTCCTGTAAGCTTGACCATGAGGATCGGCCCAGGAGATTTCAAACCGGACCGCCATGCGTCCTTTCAGCGCACCCCATAGATCCAATGTCAGGCGGTAAGATTTCTTGACCGAAAATTCTTCCAAAGGAAAATTCCGAACTGCCTCGCGACCACTTAAAAACACCGTTCCAAAACGAACTTCCGCATTGTCGGTGAAGTTTTCACTGATCTTTTGGGCATTCTGAGTATTATAATCGTCTTCAAGCATTTTCAAACGTGCAGCGGCACTATCCATATCCCATGGTGGCGCCGGCAAATTATTTTTGTTTTCCATAACACAAAATTACAGGCCGCCACATCGCAGAAACATAGCTAAATCAGGCAATCACATGGATATATTGATAAACCAGGCAGTCTTATGCAGCATTGGCTTTTCCGATGCCGACAGTGTCCCGGAAGTATTGTGGTGAAATACCGATGTGCCTTTTAAAATACCGGCTAAAATGAAATTCGTCGGTAAAGCCCAGGTTATAAGCGATCGTTTTCACCGGGCTGGAGGTTAAGTAGAGCTCCCGTTTGGCTTCCAATATGATCCTGTCCGAAATCAACTCCGACAATGTTTTATGAAATGTTTCCTTACACGATTTATTTAAAGCGGACTGGGAATGATTCAGCATCCCGGCATAGGCACTGGCATGATGGATTGACCGGAAGTTTGCCTCAATAGCTGCCTGGAGGCTTATAAGTTTTCCCGGCAATTGCCGAATACTATCGGATGAGGATTCCCGAAGGCTCAACTTGATGCGGGAAGCGCCTATGAGCATGACTTTCAAATAAGAAATGAGAATTTCGGTTTCTTGCTTCTTACGCTGCATTTCCGTGAATAATCCGGTGACAGCGGGAAAAATCTCAAACACATCGTCTTCAGTAAGCCTGATCAGCGGCGATTCATAAATATTATTAAATAATATGCCGTTACAGGAAACCTCTGCTCTATGCAGATGAAGGCAAAAGAAATCAGGGTGGAAGGCGATCAAATACCCCTCACAGGGGCCGTTGAATGTTAATTGAAAAGGTTGGTAAAGCGAGAATGACATTAAACATTTGTCCGAAAAGTCATATATTGAACTATCAGCCATCAGCCTGCCTTTGCCCCTAAGTATGATGATCACTATAAAATAATTGTACCTATGCGATTCGCTAAACTGCTGACCATCATCAAAGTGTGACACCTTGAATGAGGGGGACTCACGCACCGGGTTGGTTAGTTCAAAACTTTCAGTCATTTCAATTACAAAATAACTCAAATTCAGGGTCAAAACTAAACACCGTTAAACTATTATAAGAAGCACCAATAAGAATTCCCGGACGCGGAGCCCGGGAGAAAACTTACGATTAACGATGGTGACGGAGCACATGGTGGTGCCTGTGGTGATGGTGGACTACTCTGTGATGATGCCGTACCTGGGCCTGCGCGGTTTCTAAACCCAATGTCATTAGTAATAGTAAGGAAAAGATTTTTAGTGTTTTCATAAGATTAGTTTTATAACCCAACTGCTGAATTGAAAAGAGGTTTCATTTTATCACATCCCTATCAGGAATGTTACGTGCATCCGAAGCTTCTCTTACCGAGCGCGGAGCAGGATTGCCCGTTTGTTAACCCCTTATTACGGGACGGCATTGGCTATCTGAATTTTTCACTTACCGGCATCTCGTCGGGATGTTTCTCGATACATGCGGGCATGCTTCAACCCGGTCGCAATTGCTTCACCCTCATTTCCGGTGGTTTTTATAGGACGGCGGATAATTACCTTTTGGCAATGGCATACTGGTTCGGTTTAGTTAAACTTCTGCCCGGTTAAACTCTGAGCCGGGTTGGTCTGGCATAATTCTTGGCTGCGGATTGGGTTGGCGCGGAACCTCCTGAAGCTCATTTGGCGGTGCTTCCTGTGGTATATCCTCCGCTTTGGGGTCGTTTGGCTGCCGGATCTCCGGCTGCTGAGAGCGAACAGGCGCTTCCTGCAGTTCGTTCGGCATTGTGTCGTGTTGTTTGCCCATAATCATATATTACTTTTTGAACAACAGACAGAAAGTCCCCTGGTTTCAAATAGATTACAGGAAATACCAGGGGTAAACAATTGTGTTAGTCAGCAGTTCTGCTCATACGGATAATTAACCGATCACGATCAGCAAGGATAAGGAAATACATCATTTCGAAGTAACCGCTGAAAGCTATTATAATATTTGCATAAGCTTTCCACTTGCCTAAAGCCCTGCCAATCAATCCGTATTATAATTTATTATTTTTTTAATAAGGCCTGCAACATATCACGATATGCCCTGTTGTAAAGCGAGGCAATCAGACCCAAAATGGCAAATTATATACGCAAATATCCCTTTTATCTTAAAGCAACGGTGATCATCTTCGGACTTGTGCTTACCGTCTACGTCTTAAAGGTACTCAGCGGCATCCTCATCCCCGTGGCCTGTGCTATTTTGTTTGCCGCCCTGCTCAATCCCTTATTTAACCGGATCTGCCGTCCCTCCTTACCACGCGCCGTGTCCGTACTGATAACCGTACTTATCGGCATGATCATCGTCGGATCGATCATTTACCTTTTATGGACGCAGATCGCGCAGTTCAGCAGCACCTTCCCGGTATTTAAGACCAAGATCAACCTGCTGATACAGGAACTTGAAAAATGGATCAGTCTGCATTTCGGAATAAGCACCGAAAAACAAGTATCCTTCATAAAAAATGCACTGGATAGCGGGCAGTCTGCCCTGGGCAGTACGATCGGTACTTTTTTAACGACGCTCAGCCTGGTGTTCCTGATCCCGACCTACGTCTTCATGCTGCTTTATTACAAAACGCTCCTGCTCAATTTTATCTACGAAATATTTGCCGAAGAAAATTTCAAAAGGGTCGGAGAGGTGCTCAGCCAGACCAAAAACTCCATACAAAGTTACATGATCGGATTGCTGATCGAAATGGTCATCGTATCCGTTTTAAATTCCGCCGCCTTATTGATCCTCGGTGTTAAATATCCGCTTTTGATCGGCGTTATCGGCGGCTTCCTGAATATGCTGCCCGTTGTCGGAGGAATTGTAGCGATCGCGCTCCCTGTACTGATCGCGACCGTCACTTCCGACGGGTTTTCCACGCAATTCGGCGTCATTATCGCTTACCTCGTCATTCAATTCATTGACAATCACATCATTTTCCCACGCTTTGTCTCGGTAAAAGTTCAGATCAATGCCCTCATATCGCTGATCGCTGTATTCCTGGGCAATGCTTTATGGGGAATCGCCGGTATGTTCTTATCACTCCCGCTGATCGCCGTGGTCAAAATCATATGCGACCATATCGATGAGCTTCATCCCTGGGGGAAATTGCTGGGCGACTCCGTGCCAACAAAGCATCTTGGCCAGCTTTGGGGCAGAAAACAACGGAAAGCGGTGCTAGAGCCCGCTCAGGCCGATGCTTAAGCCCAATACAAAAACATGAACAACCATTTCTACCTGAAAATATTATTTATCTTGCCACTATTTATAGCCGGGCCCATTACCGGGTTTGTCCTTGCACAGGTAAAAACAGAAGAGCAGCCCAAAACGCCCGAGCAAACAAAAACTGTTACGCAGGCAAAGGTCCAGGCTGCCCAGGTCAATAACTTTGTCCAGCGATTTGATGATAAATTTTTGATCAACTTGGCTTTGCAGCGCAACGACCGCGAAACAAAAAAAATGCTGTTTATATCAAATTCACTGGCCTATGTTTCTTACAGCATCCCCGTAGGCCTGATGATCGGCGGTATTGTAAGACATGATCCCCAGATGCGCCAGAATGCTTTATTTGTAGGCAGCAGCGCAGCGGTCACCTTAGGAACGACCTTGCTGCTAAAAACTATCTTTAAGCGGCGGCGCCCATTTGTTCAGAATTTAAAGATCGTAGCAGTTTACAATGCGGGAAGTACATCTTTCCCTTCCGGTCACACCTCAACGAGTTTCTCTGTTGCAACCGCGTTGTCACAGGCGTACCCGAAATGGTACGTCATCATTCCTTCGTATTTATGGGCCAGCACGGTAGGCTATTCCCGCATGTACCTCGGGGTACACTATCCCAGCGACGTTTTTGGCGGTGCACTATTGGGAACAGCCACCTCCTTGACCTTACGACCAGTTTTCAGGTAAGAAAACAGCTATACCCGGAACGTACTTGTACGCATTCTGTTATTTTTCGCTTTGTTTATGGTGTTTTTCCCGCGGTTTACCAGATACGTACCCTTTGGTCTTCAGCTTTATAATTCTTCTCACCCGTTTTCACATCAAAGGCCCGATAAAAGGGTTCAAAATTCATTAGCGGACCGTTGACCCTCCACATAGCAGGAGAGTGGGGATTAGTGTTGACGTAGGTACGCAAAAACGCATCCCTGGTTTTAACCCGCCAGATCCTGGCTACCGAAAGAAAGAACCGCTGGTCAGGGGTAAAGCCATCGATCTTTTCAGAACCCTGTCCTTGCGGCGTCATTTTGAAAGCATCATAAGCAATCGCTACACCGCCATTATCAGCTGTATTTTCTCCTAAGGTCAACTCGCCCTTCACATGGACAGTGTCGAGAACGGTAAAAGAACTGTATAAAGCGGCCAATCTTTTCGTTCTTTCGCTGAATCTTTGAAAGTCTTCCTTTGTCCACCAGTTTTTCACGTTCCCGTTTTTATCAAACCGTGCGCCCTGGTCGTCAAAAGCGTGTGTCATTTCATGACCGATCACCATCCCGATACCGCCATAAATGATGGCATCATCCGCCATAAAATCAAAATAAGGATATTGCAAAATACCAGCAGGGAACACAATTTTGTTAACCGAAGGGTTATAATAGGCTGTAACGGTAGCCGGGTCCAAACCCCATTCAGTTTTGTCAACGGGTTTACCCAATTTGGCTAGCTGGAACTGGTAGGCGTTCTGGTTAAGCGCCAGGATATTTTCAAAGTATTGCGTCCTTTTGATCTGCACATTCGAATAATCCCGCCACTTATCCGGGTAACCAACATTCTTAATGATCGCATAGAGTTTTTCTTTGGCCTTTACCTTCGTACTATCACTCATCCAGTCCAGGTGATTGATCCTGTTCTCAAAAGCCTTCTGAAGGTTGTTGACTAAACCAAGCACCCGTTTTTTGGCGTTCTCATTAAAATAGCGTTTCACATAAAGCTGCCCTAGTGCTTCGCCCAAATAGCTGTCCACCTGCTCTGTCATGATTTGCCTGCGCGGTTTCTGCTTTGCCTGCCCGTTCAGTTCTTTATTAAATTCAAATGCAGCATCCACAAAAGGTTTACTCAATGTTTCGGCGTAAGTTTCCAGCGTGCTGGCTTTCAAATAAATTTTCCATTGATCCAGGCTTACCGCTTTCAGCAGCGTGTCCAGTTTATTATAATAAGCTGGTTGTGCCATATCAACCGAATCGGTTGCAGCCCCTAAAGCTGAGAACAAAAACTGCCAGCCCAAAACCGGTTGTGTTTTTGCGAGCGATGCAACCGATAATTTGTGATAATTGGCATCCACATCCCTCAGCTCAATATTGGTTTTATGAGCCGCAGCGAATTGCTTCTCCAAATTATAAACGATATCGGCGTCTTTGGCCGCTTCTGCATTATTGCTCCCGGTCAGTTGAAACAGGGTGCGGACATAATTCTTATAAGACTGCTGAACATGCAATGTAGCCGAATCTGTTTTGAAATAATAATCCCTGTCAGGTAATCCAATGCCGCCCTGGTATACATGAGCGATGTTGACCGCGCTGTTTTTATTGTCCGGCCCGACACCAAAACTGATGATTGAACCGTTGCCTGATCTGAGTTCGGTAGCCACAAACTGTAGCAATGAAGAAATATTGTTTATCGCATTGATCCTTGCAAGTATAGGCTTTACCGGCTGAAAACCCCGTCCATCGATAGTAGCCAGGTCCATCCCCGATTCATAAAAATCACCAACCTGCTGCTCAATACTTCCAGCAGTGTTCTTAGCTTTCGAAACGCTGTCGAGGATATTTTGCAGTAATTTTTTTTGCGGGATATTGAGGAAAGAGTAGGAGCCCACTCCTGATTGATCGCTGGCGATCTTCACCGTATCATACCAGCGGCCATTCACATAGCGAAAGAAATTATCGCCCGGTTTGGTTTGCGGGTCCAACCCGGAAACATCAACAAAACTTTTTTTCTGCGCGCCTGCGTAGTTTCCAATACTTGCAATTGCAGCAGCCAGGCAGAGGCATAAGAATTTATTCATAGACAAAGATTTGGCTAAAGGTATAGGTTGCGGTCCACTTTTTCAATGCTATCCCATGAACAATTTACGATGTTGCTTGTCTTAATATCCTGAATGTCATTCATAAGTACCGCATAATATATAATCCTTTTGGTTTTAAAAAAACGCTGGCAGCGTATCAGCCTCTTCGTGTTCGCCGGCGTCATTATCCTGTCGCTCATTTTCCTGCTGGTGATCAATAGTATCCTGGAACCTATCGCTGCGCGAAAACTCAAGAATGCGGTCTTCAACGCCAGCGATGGAATCTACCAGCTTCATATCGGTCACCTCAACCTTCACCTGATAAGCGGCAATGCAGAAATCGAAGACATCAGCCTCATCCCCGACACCCAACTCTTCCGCAAGCGCCAGGCTACCGGGCAGGCCCCGGCCCAGCTGATCACCCTTCACGTAAACGAGATTCAAATAACCGGGGCGCATCCTTTCCGTTACCTGTTTAAAAAGCAGGCCGACATCGCCTCGATCAGGTTTAAAAACCCGGAAGGCACCCTGAGCCAGTTCCGCGAAGCCAGGAATAGTTCGGCCCCGCCAAAGACGATCTACCAGAAGATCAGTGGTAAAATTCAGCGCATCAGCGTGGGGCAGATCGGGCTGGAACATATCCGGCTCGTCTACAGTGATCTCACCGGGAGTAAACCCGCCAGCACTAGCTTCAGAGAGCTTAGCCTGGAAGCGAACGGCCTGCTCATCGATTCAGTCACCCAGCACGACAGCAGCCGGACACTTTATTGCCGGGACATTATCACGGAGATCAAAAACTTCAAAAGCAGTACCGCTGATGGAAATTATCGTTATAGTGTAAAATCAGCAAGGTACTCAACACGATCGCAGCGTTTGGAAGCTGTGGACCTGGTTGTTCAGCCCTTTCCAAGGGAAACCTTTTTTGCCCGTACAAAGGACGACCGTTTTAGCCTCGATCTTCATACTTTAACGCTGGAGCGCTTTCGTTTCCGGGATTTTCAGCTGGAGAAAAAACTGGTGGCCGGAAAAATAGAACTGGAAGGCGGGGCTTTTGACTTATCCGGTAACCCGCGCGGGCCTGTCGCGACCACCGACCGGGTAATCACGTTCCCGAACTACTGCCTAATGCACCTGGGGTACCCCGTACGGGTCGACACCTTGTCGATCGCGGGAATGGAGATCAGTTATCACGAAGTGAACAGGCAATCCGGGAAAACGGGCATGGTACGGTTTAGCCATACCGCTGCGCGCTTCCTCCGTGTCAGTAATGACTCTGCTGCCAGTCCGGCCATATCCCGGGTCAAAGTTAGCTCCAGTTTCATGGGTGCCGGGAAGCTCGAACTCAGCGCAGAATTTAACTTAAAGGATCCTGCTTATGGTTACCGGGTTTCCGGGCACTTAGGGGAAATGCCGCTGACGGCAATAAATCCTGCTGTCATGCCGCTGGCATTGGCGGAAATACAAAAGGGACAATTCAAGAGCCTGGACTTTGATCTGACCGGTAACCGCAAAAGCGTACGCGGCCGGGTAAAGGCCTTATACAACGGTCTGTCTGTTACCTTACTCGGATCGTCGCCCGGGGAAGGCTATCATCAAAAAACGCTGAAAACTTTGGCAGCCCGGGTATTTGTAATCAAATCTTCCAACCCTGATGCGCCCGGTGAAACACCCCGCAATGCCCGGGTGATCTTTTTACGCCCGAAGAATTTCCCGTTTTTTAAAACGTTATGGGTTTCCCTGCTGAACGGTCTCAAACCCTGTGCCGGAATGGGAGATACCCAAAAGCAGGCGGTCCCAAAACCCCTGACCAAAAAAGAAGAGCGCGCAAAAGAAAAGGCGCTAAAAAATGCCCTGAAGGAAAAAAAGAAAGCCGATAAGGCTTATAAGAAACAGTTAAAAAAGCAGAGCCACCAAAACGGGTCCTGACCCGGGCCGCCTGGCGCCTGATTGGCGGAAAGTTCCAAACCAAACATTCCACCACCATGGCAGTTGATTACATAAGGGGACCTCTTGAAAAAAACATGGAACTTCGGCTTAATACCGGCTACTATCATTATCGCGATTTAGTTTTCATCGACCATCCTATTCATCTGATGGCACCTAATAATTGCCCGAGAGCGGCGATTGAATAATTATCCATCCGGTTTGCTCAAAACTTTTTGTATTATTACCCCGTTACTCATGCTATGCTATCAAAGACCTTAAAGGAACGAACCTTAACGGCTCACCAGGAATTAGAAAAAAAATTGGTGGCAAAAATGCGCGATCTGGGATCGCTGGCGGATTATGCCAAATTGCTGCAGTTATTCCATACCTATTTTGGCGGACTGGAGCAACATGTCGCAGCTTTTGTCGATGAAACCATATTGCCGGATTATGCTGCACGCAGAAAATCGACAGCCATCGTGGAAGATTTAACAACCCTGGAAGCACCCGTTCCGCCGGTGACGACCGACTTGCCTGAGGTCAATAGTACTGCTCAAGCCCTGGGCGCTTTATATGTAATGGAAGGTTCGACTTTAGGCGGCCGGCACATCCGGAAAATGCTCGTGCGACAACTGCATATTGATGAAGACCATGCTACTTCCTTTTTCGGAGGTTACGGGGAAGATACCGAGCGTATGTGGCAAGATTTTAAGTCAGCGCTGGACCGTTTCAGTTCACCGGCCCATGACCCCGTCATCGTGGAATCGGCAAATCAAACATTTAGGAATTTTAGCCGTTTGTTCGACAACTATTACCAAAACAATTCCTGTTCCTGAATGAGTACAGCTAAAAGAAAAGTCATTATTTTTGATGATGACGAAGACATCATTTCGATCTGCCGATATGTTTTAGAAGAGAGCGGTTATGAAGTACATACTTTTACCGATTGCATAGACCCGGTCGGTAAAGTGGAAGGCATTCATCCGGACGTGATCCTAATGGATAACTGGATACCGGATGACGGTGGTATCGTGACCACAAAAAAATTAAAAGGTTCGGCCAAGACTAAGGATATTCCAATCGTTTATTTTTCTGCAAACAGGGATGTTAAAGCGCTTGCGGAAACGGCAGGCGCTCAGGCCTATTTAGCCAAGCCCTTTGACCTGGACGCACTCGAAAAAATAATTTCCGAAATTCTGAATTAGATATTAACGCCGGCAGGCACCTCGAACCAGAAGGTCGAACCTGTACCTGGAGTGCTTTCTACACCAATTTCCCCATGATGGCGCCTGACGATCTCTGCCGATATGTATAAGCCCAGGCCCAGCCCGGCAAAATGTGTGGAGGATTCCTGTACACGGTAGAAACGATCGAACAGGTAATCCTTTTTATTGGGGGGAATACCTATACCGAAATCCTGTATTTCTACCCGGAAGGATCCTGCTTTCAGAGCACAATTAACAATTACCTTATCTGCTTTGGGTGAATACTTGATGGCATTGGTCAGGAAGTTATTGACCACTTGTTCGAGCCGGGCTTTATCGGCTTCGATCAGCATCGGGGCATTTTCGAGCAATATCAGTTGATGGGAGTTGCCTTGCGCCTTAACCTCGTCGATACTTTCCTTAACCATAGCATATGCATCAAAATTGCTATAGTTCAACTGTAACTTCCCTTCCTGTATCTTCGTAACATCGAGCAGGTCGTCCAGCAATACCGTAAGTTTTCCCGTTTGTTTAGCAGCTTTTTCGATGAACGAAGCCATCTGGTCATTAGGCTCCAGTTTTTTCGCCATACGCTGCAGGATTTGAAGCGCGCCTTTCAAGCTGGTGACCGGCGTCTTTAGCTCATGGCTGGCAATACTCATAAATTCATCCTTTTTCTGCATGAGTTCTTCGGTCGATTCCCGCGCTTTGACCAGGCCTGTTACATCAAATCCGAATAGAGCGATGCCATCGATCTCGCCCGAAGCGGTGAAAACCGGTGTCAGGATAACGTCAAACCAGCAATCGGCTTTTTCCCTGGATCGCTGATCCGATTTTTGCAGGCGGAACCCGCGTTTGATAAACGCCTGCTTTGTATGAAGTACCTGTTTTTCGATGGCCAGGATATCCTCATTATTCAGTTCGGTCTGAACATCAACTGATTTTTTTCCGATGTAGTCCTGGTCGCCGTAAAATTCACAAAAAGCCTTGTTTGCGAATTCGTAGGTCAGATCGCCGCCGCGGCGTATCGTTATAAGCGCAGGCGCATTATTGAATATACTGTAAAATTCTTTTTGCTGTTTTTGGATCAGCTCCAGCAGTTCAACGCGGCGGTTCTCGGCCTCTTTTTGGGCGGTAATATCGATGATCGAGCCGACCAGGCGGTAGGGGGTACGGAACTCATCTTCGAGGATACTTCCACGGTCAAGAATATATGCATAAGTGTAGTCTGCTTTCAAAAACCGGTATTCTGATGACCAGGAACTTTCATGATTATTGATGGCCTTGTAGACACCGTCCTGCACCCTTTCTTTGTCCTCCGGGTGGATCTTGTCGAACCAAAAGCTGATGCAGTTACTTTCCTTATTGCGTTCGTACCCGAACATACTGGTGAAGTTTTCGCTGCGCCAGGTCGTGTTATTGACCAGGTTCCAATCCCAGATCGTGTCGTTGGTAGCTTTGGCTACCAAATTAAAACGCTCTTCACTTTCAGTCAACTTTTGTGTGCGTTCGGTCACCCGGTCCTCCAGTTCCAGGTTAAGATTTTTCAGGCCTTCGCGGGCGGTGATCAGCTCATGATAGTTTTTACGTAGTTTCTGTTCCGCGTTTTTGCGGTCCGTTACCTTGGTGAGACTCATCACGAAACCATCATCCATTTTAGCCGTCATGACCTGGTACCAGTCCTGGTCCTGTGTCTGCAACTCCGACTGCAGCGCAGCGCCGCCCTCGACCACCTTCAGTATCTGATCAAAGGTTATAAGGGCTGCCAGGCCCGAAAAGGTTTTATAGGAAGGTTGTTCGCTGAGTTCCTCGACCGCCTTATTGATGATCGGCAATGCTGCGTTATTGTAAGCAATACATTTGAAATCGGTGATCCGCTGATTATGGTTCCGGACTTCTTTGAAAGCTAAAATGGCAGCGGAACTCGCGTTGAAAACGCCGGATATGATATTATTCAGCTCTGTGATCACCGAAATATCGATGAAGGAGATCACTACGCCGTCCCGTTGCTTATCCTTTCGGACATAGGGCATGATCCGCATGAGGTTAGTCGTCCCGCCCTTTAATTTGACCTCCTTTTCAATCACATTTTCTTCTGCCAATACCTTATGAATATCTGCGACGAGGTTGTCATATTGAATATTGCTGGAAATATGATTGATGGGGCGGCCAATGTCGGCTTCGATCAGGTTGATGAGCTTTACGGCGGCCGGGTTAAATTTGCGGATGTGCAGGTTGGCGTCGATAAAGATCTGCCCGATATCGGTACTTTTGAAATAGTTGTCCAGGTCGTCATTCAACTCGATCAGTTCACGAATTTTGACCTGATGTTCGGTGTTAAGTGTGTGGAGTTCTTCATTCAGCGACTGTAATTCTTCATTTCCCGATTGCAGCTCTTCATTGGCCGATAATAACTCCTCGTTGCTGGACTGGAGTTCTTCGTTGGTGGTTTCCATTTCCTCGACCGCCATTTGCAGGTTGGACCGGGTTTCATTTAGTTCGGCTTCTACTTCCAGTAAGTGTTCCTGGTGGTAATCCGGTCCGATGGCGGGAAGTACGATGCCATCAGGACTGCCTGGTTCTGCTTTGCTCTCGGTAAACAAGAGCAGGGTAAATCCCCTGAGCGAATTGGGATCCGGCGGTTTGACCGTGATCTGAAGGAACAGGTCCTCACCGTCCCGTTTCATCCTGATCTTGTGAAGATATGTTTTTTTGCTTTCCTTCCAGGCTTTGCGTACCGCTGTGTTCAGCAGGATCGCCACATCACGGGTGACCAGGTTCAAAATGTTCAGGTCGATCTTCTTTTCAGGCAGGTTCAGGTAACGGCGGTAATTTCCAACCGTTTCTTTCACTGTATAGGTCTTATCGATGAAGATACCCACGGAATCAAATTCTTCGATGATCAGATCCAAAAAATCCTGTTCAACTGACTTTTCCTCTGGTATCTTAACCAATTTTTTATCGGGTTTCAGAATGGTTGTAACAGAGGTATAGGTATGGTGCAGACCATAGTTGATGGTCCCAGTCTTCTGGTAAATCTTCCAGCGGCCGCTGATCTCGGTTATTCCCTCTTTGATCCCTGAAGCATTCTCGCTGGATCCTAAAAATAAGAAACCATCTTTTACCAAAGCGTAGTGGAAAGTCGCGATAACCTTTTGCTGGAGCAAGGTGTTCATGTAAATCAGCATGTTCCGGCAGGTCACCAGGTCGTTTTTGATAAAAGGAGGTGATTTGATCACGTCATGCTTGGCGAAAACGATCTGTTTCCTCACCGATGGGATCACGGAATAAGTCTTGCGGTCCTTAACAAAATATTTTTTTAATAAGTTAGGCGGTATTTCCTTCGCCACGCTGAGCGGATAACTGTTGCGTCCCGCAATTTCAATGCTGCCATCGTCGACATCTGTCGCAAATATTTTCACCTCCAAATGTTTGTTCGCTTTTTGCAGGCATTCGTTGGCCAGGACAGCAATAGAGTAGGCCTCTTCTCCTGTGCTACAGGCGCATACCCATATTTTTAGCAGGTCTCCCTCTTGTTTGCCGCGGATGATCTCCGGCAAAATATCTTTTGCCAGTACTTCGAAAGCGGCTTTGTCGCGGAAAAATTTAGTGACGCCGATCAGGAAATCTTTCGCTAAAAGCTTGACTTCCGAAGGGTTCTTGCGTAAATATTTAACGTATTTCGTGATATCGGGGATATCCACTGCCAACATCCGGCGCGCGATCCGCCGCAGGATGGTCGGTGTTTTATAAAGGTTGAAATCCTGCCCGCTGATTTCACTTACCATACTGAAAATATCATTCATGGTCGCATCGTCCAGGTTGGCCGCAGCCAGGTCAGGTGCTGATTTCTGCAGGATAAAATTGTGCAGTTCACCGCTCATTTTTGCCGGCGGAAGTATACAATCCGCATTGCCTGAAGTAATGGCGCTGTTAGGCATCCCGTCAAACTTCGCGGTGGCGGGTTCCTGCACGATCACCATACCGCCCGCGTCCTTGATGGCCTCGATACCTTTGGTGCCATCGGTCCCCGTGCCCGACAAGACGATGGCGATTGCCTTATCCTTTTTATCGCTGGCCAGGCTGAAGAAAAAAGTGTCGATGGCCGTATTCGGCGATTTGTCTTTGACTTTGTCGGCCAGTTTCAACTTGTGGCCCCTGATCGTCATCAGCTTTTTATTGGGTATGATATATACACAATTACGTTGCAAGGTCATATCGTTGGCCGCTTCAATCACTTTCATATGTGTATGTTTACCAACGAGTTCTACCAGCAAACTCTTGTAATCAGGTGACAAGTGCTGGATCACAATAAAAGTTAGCCCGGAGTTTTCGGGCATGTGATCAAAGAACTCGTGGATAGCTTCCAGCCCCCCGGCCGAGGCCCCGATAGCGACAATGTATCGATCAGGATTTTTCGTTTCGGGAAAAGCGATCGGGTTAATTACAGCCACTCTTGTTATACTTTGTTTTGTTTGTTTATAAATTCATAAATAAAGGCACGTAAATGTTCAGCTGCAGACACTTCTGCTTTAGTCCATGGGACTGAAGTATTGTGTACCTTTTGCTGCCATATCTTAAACGATGCCCTCGGATGGTATTTTTTACCGTCCGGATCAAAATTGATCGTATTGTTCGGGTCGCCCCCCCAATTGATCGTCTGCACCAGTTCCGGTCTGAATACTATGATGAATTCGCCTTTATCCAGGTTGACCGGTATGGCCAGCATCCCGCTGGCGACTTCCGCGAAGGCCACTGCTTCATCGAAAAGAGCCGGCAGGCTGTCGGTATGGAACACCTTATCGGCTTGTTTGTTTTGGAGCCATAAAAAGAGGTTTTCCACGGTGTCGCGGTCCGGCACATTTCCGATACTTTGGTATTTCCCATTCACATTGGCCGCCATGCCAGTTCCATTCAGGAGCCCGCCTAGGTTTGCAGGGCGCGGAATTAAAAGGCCCTCTGTCACATCCCCGGCGGCATACACCTGGGCGATCAATTCGGTTTCCACCCGCTGCAATTCACTCTCAGTATTGAAATTTTCTTTATGGATCATGCCGGAAATCCGGTTTGAGATCACGGCGGACAGCATTTCACAAATCGAGCAGGTTTCGAAATTCAGATAATGGGGGGCGATATGGTGACATGCGATCAGGCCCCAAAGTTGTTCGTCCACAATAACCCGGATAGACATGGACGATTTCACGTTCATATTTTTCAGGTATTCCAGGTGTACCGCGGCCACACCCCGCAGGTTGCAGTCAGACAGGTCGATAAATGCGTTGGTGACCGGGTTGACGACCGGCTGCAGGCGTATGGGCTCATACTCGCGGTCCGGGATCAGGCGGTAGGGGTTCTTTAAATAGAGTTCCCTTGCCTGCCTGGGCACGTCCGATCCGGGAAAAGTATGGCCCAGGTAACGCTCTAATCCTTCATCGGTTTTATCTTCCGCGATGACGGTACCATTCCAGTCTTCATCAAAGCGATACATCATGATCCCGTCGAAGCCAGTGATCTTACGCAGTTCCCGGATGGCTGACTGACTGACTTCTTCAATGGTGTTCCCGGCCTCTATCGCAGCCATGGCATATTTCACCTCCTCATAGACCTCGGTAAAGGGACGTTCTGAATGTAACCCGGGTTTTTCTATTTCCAGAATTATATACCCCGGCTTAAAATGCGCAAGGGCGGCCATTTTCTGGTTATCAATAATTATTCCCAAGGGGAATTTTTCTTTGTATTGGCCACCAAACCTTTCATTCAGGCCCCTTAGTTGTTCAACGGCAGTAAATTTCGCCAAAGGGGTGCTGATGATATCTTTTAGTGATCCTTTTAGCAGTTCACTTACATTTTCGCTGGCCTGGAGTATTTTAAATTCTTCTTTTTCCAAGACAAGCAGATAGCCGTAAGATTGGATGACGTTAATATGGTTGAGCGGCAGGCTCCCGCAGAAGTCTGAATCATAATTGTTTTTCTGAGCCATGGATTAAATAAAATATGGGCTATGGAGGCATAGCAGATGTCGTGCTAAGTTATTTATTTTACTCTTGAGAAACAAATGATAATGACTTGATCATCGGGGCAGAAGGCTTTTTAAGAATAAACTTGCTGAACGGGAGCAATTGTTCGATTTACTTTGCCGAAAGGGCGCTGCAGGAACTGCCGGAAAAAGAGCTGATCAGATTGTAGACTAATTAGAAGCGCATAAATTATAAATATTCCAACTCCTTCAGGGCCTCCCGCCGGTTCGGCCTGGGATTGATCAACGTACGTATATTACGCATCATCGGCGCGCCACGCAGCACCTGGCAGCAGACATTTCTGCGAAAAATTGTTGCGTCATTAAAGCATCCAAGTGAAATGAAAGCTGCCCTGGTGAAAAGGCTGCGGGAGAAGCAAGGGGCTGAGCCATAACCCGCTGTTACATTCCATCTAACAAAACCCCGGTTCGCTGGTTAGAAAGATGAGAGTATTTGATGTGAAGATGTAAGACGTTGATTAGTTGGCGCCACGTTCAATGCTGGCTTTTCAATTGTTATTCATCTGATCTCTATGAGCATACTCGCTAAGTATTATAAAATTTTCATTATCTCGTCTTTAGTTTGTGTTTTACCCACAGCTTTATTGGCTCAGAACGCCGGCGATGTCGTACCGGTTAACAAACAGATCAAAGATACCAGCCGTCAGGTAGATTTGATCGATGTTGCAAAGGACGTGTTCCATATAGCGCCTGGGCATCTCAGGGAAAAGCGCGAAAAAAAGGTATATTTTTCATTTTTGCCGGTTAGCAGTGCAATTCCGGGAGGAAGTGGGAGAGCGTTGATCACTACTACTACTGCGGGAGTCTATTTAGGACCCAGAGATATAACTAATCTTTCGAGCGCTGTGTTTGCCCCATACTGGAATTTCAAAGGCCGCTTTGGCCTGCCTTTGCGAACAAGTATTTGGCTCCCCGCTAACACCTGGACGATACAAGGCGATATTCGCTTTCTGGTTTATCCGCAATACACCTGGGGGCTAGGCAGCAATCATACTTACACAGAAAAGGCACTGGTTGACTACAATTATATCCGTTTCTACCAGAGCGTACTTAAAAAAATTACCCCCTATTTTTTTGCAGGGCTTGGCTATAATCTGGACTATCGTAACAATATACATGGCGATGATCCCAATATATACCTGGATCAATTCACGAATTACCATCAAGGACTGCGGGGTAGTTCCATTTCTTCTGGTATCAGCCTTAATATGATCTATGATACCCGTAACAATTCCATCAATCCGTTACCAGGTTCCTACGTAAATATTGTTTACAGGATAAACCCCGTTTTTATGGGCAGCGACAATAGCTGGAACTCTTTATACGTGGATGTTAGAAAGTATATATCCATGAACCCGGGTAGACCTGCCCGGCAGAACACATTGGCTTTTTGGACGTATTATTGGACGGTGTTCGGAAGCGCTGCGCCGTATCTTGATCTTCCCGCTATCGGTTGGGATCCTTATAACCGGTCGGGCGAAGGAATAGATCAAAGCAGGTACCGGGGCAAAAGCTTATTTTATTTTCAAGGGGAATACCGGCGAGATATCACAGATAATGGTTTACTTGGGTTCGTTTTGTTTTCTAATGTCAACACGGTAAGTGGGTCAGGGACCTTCTTTTCGTCCTGGCATCCGGCTGCCGGGGGTGGTTTGCGTATAAAGTTTAACAAGGGCTCCAATACCAATATTGGGTTGGATTATGCCGTAAGCAAGGGTTATCATACGATCGTGTTGAATTTAGGGGAGTCATTTTGACTGAGCACCGCTTAATGGATTCAAAATAAAAAGTAACTGCCCGGGAAATTGATCTTCCGGGTTCCTTGTTCGTTCTACATATTGATGGGTTGTAAGGGCCAAAAAAACAGGTGTCTAAATGATCAACGGAGCAGCAGGTGATTTGTTAATTTTTAATATAAATCAACTCACCGCTATTGCGTAAATATTTTTATTAGGGTAACCCGGTAACAAATACTGCGTTTCATTGTTCCCATTGTGAAGCTGCTATTGCCCTACACTTGCCACCACCAAATTTCCGGGGCTAATGAATGTTTGTTGGGGATGTTTTGGATACATCCTGATAGTTTTCCGGTTAATGGCGCCTATGGGCTACATTACGACGGCTTAAATATTAACCTGATAGACCCGGCCATTCTTCACATCAAAACCCAAATACTTATCAGATAGTTGGTACTAATGCAATAAAAAACTACTGTAAAATGAGAGTAAATAAAGAAAAATTAAAATTTAAAAAACGGTATTCCTGGCAGGACGGGAATGATAGTCCTTCCAGGAATATGTTTTTTGGAGATCACCTCATTTTCGACCGCCACGATGGGGACCATGTGCTTCATTTGATCAGGAAAATAGATACCGTACAGGATTTTCATAATCCATTGTCATCGGAAGAAATAGAAACGCTACTTATTTTTTTGCCAGACAAAGAGCTGACGCATTCACAGGTGAGAAAGTGGATCCCTTTAAACCGTGATAAATACCGGCTGTCAGTCGCTGGTGTGTGAGGTGTAAGTGTACATTGAAATAAGAAATTAATCGCTGTGTCCGAGGATCTGAAGCATGGCGACAGAAGTAATAAAAATTGTTTGCAGGATGTAGATTGATTGTCGATACGATCGGCATCGATTATATAAATCAAAGAAAAATATTACGTTTAAAAAAAGAGCCGTGAGAAGGCGGCTCTTTTTCTGTAATTATTCTGCAGATGCGGCATTATTGACGACATTTTCGGCGATCCCGGTGAGTGCTTCGTCTGTCTCTTTTTCATTATCCAGTGTTTTTTGAAGCAGCTCAGCCACATCCTGGTGACCCATGGTAGCTGCGAGTGTCCGCAATCCGCCATAAGTGGCGATCTCGTAATGCTCCACTTTTTGGGCTCCGAGAATTAAACCCGCATCTCGGATCATCGTACCTTTCTCTGTATCTTCAATTATTCCATTGGCTTCTTCAAGCAGGCCAGCCATTGCATCGCATTTCTTAGCTGCTGGATTCTCATCGAGTAAACCAAATACTTTTTCCAGCGTCGCGATGTGAGCTTGGGTTTCCGTTGTATGCTTATCGAAAGCGGCTGCAAGTTCAGGGCTGGTCGCTGCCTTTTTCATTTTGGGAAGTGCTTTAAACAGGTGTTGTTCTGCCCAATAAATGTCTTTTAGTTCGTCTACGAAGAATTCATGAAACTCTGAATCTTCCATCTTGCCGGTATGCACCGGGCCGTTTGTCTTTGTTGTCATAATATTGTTTTTATAGTGTAGTGTATTAATGATAAGAAACTGAATATACTTATGTTTTGATTATTGTTTTTAATATGTAAATAAATGCCATCACACCCGGGGAACATCTCAATTAGCTCCGCGCAAAAAACTTCACCTTTCTGACCAGGTCATCGATATCAAAGGGTTTCTCCAGGTAATCGTTGGCAGCGCAGTTTTTTTGTGGCAACGTATAGCGGCTGTGAGTCGCTGAAATTATAATGATCGGTATCGAAGCCGTGTTTTTCTCAGATTTGAGATGCCTGCAAATGTCCCGTCCGTCCATATCTCCCAGCATAACGTCGAGCAGAATTACATCAGGTACCCAGCAGGCTATAGTACTATCGACCTGGTGACCATTATCGAGTTCATTGACCTCGTATCCCTCGTCATCAAGAATTAACTTGATGATGTCTCTGATCCCAATATCATCATCCACTACCAGTACCTTTTTTACATCACTCATTTGGTTACTATTTAATTGATGTTTTTATCATCACGCTAATTAAAAAAGAACCAAAAAGTACTTTTCTGAGTAGATAGATGTGTTGAGAGTTTGATAACCCTATGAGATAAATACCATGCCAACACTTTCTATAGGGGGTATTCCGCCATACTTTGGAAACAGTGTAGCATAGCACCTACAAGTTGATGTAAATTCAAGGCATAATATTTAATATATTGTTAATTATTTTTACTAATAATAAAACTATACCAAATATTATTGCTACCTTGCGTCCTTATTAAAAAATATATAATGCAAAAAGAAGGAACCGTGAAATTTTTTAACGCCCAAAAAGGCTTTGGATTTATTTCACAAAATGACAACAGGAACGAAATTTTCGTGCACAGTACCGGGCTGATTGATGAGATCCGTGATAATGACCTGGTAGCCTACGATGTAGAAGAGGGCCGTAAGGGTCCAAATGCGATCAATGTTAAGGTGATCTAATATATTACTATATCACATTCGTAAGAGCATCCGCCTGTAAGGACGGGTGCTTTTTATTTGATATCATCCCTAAAATCAATCATTGCTTTTTCAATGATATATTCTCTGCATTTTATTAAGTACGATTAAAACATACCGTAACTAACGAAGTTATCTGAGTATAAATTAAATCATTATGGATATCAGCCAGTTTAAGGCTCTGCCATTTTACGTTAAACTGGCTTGTGTGTTATTTAGTCTGATCGCGCTTACTTATGTGGTCATTACTGCTAAGGAGATATTATCGCCATTAATATTTTCCTGTTTATTCTCAATTCTCTTACTGCCATTTGCTGCGTTTCTGGAACATAAATTCCATCTGCCACGCAGCGCCGCTTCCATGTTAGCGGTATTATGCTTACTGGCTTGTATTGCAGGTTTGCTTTTTGTAATAGGTTCCCAAATTGCCAGCCTCACTAATGACTGGCCACAATTTCAGGATCAGCTGCACAAGCTGCAAAACGATATGATGGACTGGATCCGGACCAGTTTTAATATAACGCGGCACAAGCAGGAAACTTTTGTAGCCAACACTACTAATAAAGTCGTTGCCGCCGGGGGCGCAGTGGTGGGTGCGACCTTGCTATCGTTATCTTCTATATTGCTCTTCCTGGTCTTTACCTTTATTTATACTTTCTTTTTCCTCCTATACCGCAAACTGATTATGCGTTTCCTGGAGTCGGTTTTTAAAGAGGAAAATAAATCGATGGTACATGAGATCATTGAACGTGTGCAATTCATCATCCGTAAATATATTATTGGATTATTGATTGAAATGGCAATCGTCTCGACCGTAGTCAGCTTTGCATTTATGTTCCTTGGGGTGAAATATGCTATCCTGCTTGGACTGATCACGGGCTTGTTCAATATTATTCCCTATATCGGCATTTTTTCAGCGCTGATCATTTGTTGCGCGGTGACTTTCGCTACGTCACCGTCTCAGACTACGGTAATCTATGTCGCGATCACCCTATTTGTTACGCATTTGATCGACAGCAATGTGCTGTTGCCATTAGTAGTAGGTTCCAAGGTCCGCATCAATGCCCTTATAACGGTACTAGGGGTGATCGTAGGTGAAATGATATGGGGCATACCCGGCATGTTTTTATCAATCCCGGTCATAGCTGTATTAAAGATCATTTTCGACCGTATCGACAGTCTGAAATCATGGGGTATTATTCTTGGCGACGAAGAACCCAAACAAAATCGCCTTGCAAAAACTTTGAGCGTGAAAAAAGGAGCAAAACAGGGAAATAAAGTTTAACCGCTGAAACAAAACCCCATATTTCAGCTTGTTTAATAAATCACTTATTAAACAAACCACAAAAACAATTACCATGAATTCAATTCTTTACATCGTCGCGGTCATCCTTATCATTGGCTGGGCATTAGGCGCATTCGTTTACTCTGCAGGCAGCCTCATCCATGTGTTACTGGTCATCGCTATCATTGCCATTATTTTAGGCTTTATCCGGGGCCGTTCAACAATCTAAGTCATCTACCGCAAAGAAAATCTACCATTTAAAAAAAAATTATGAGAAAATTAACCTTTTTATTAATGATTGCCGGGAGCACACTCGCTTTCCAGGCATGTAACCATGGAAGTAAGGATGCAAAAGACTCCGCTGACAGCTTAAACAAAAGCAAAGACACCACATCCAATGCAATGAATACGGGTGGAATTGCTGTAAACAGCGATGATGCAAAATTTGCGACCGCAGCCGCCAATGGCGGGATGACTGAAGTGGCGCTTGGCAAACTCGCGTTAACCAAAACAAGCAATGCTTCGATCAAGCAATTTGCCAATATGATGGTAACGGATCATGGCAAAGCCAACGATGAGCTGATGGCAATTGCCAAAACAAAAAACATCACCTTGCCAACCGAGCCCGACAGTGATCACCTTAAAAAAATAGATGAACTGACGAAGAAGACTGGTGCCGATTTCGACAAGGCTTATGTATCTGCGATGATAGATGGTCATAAAGAAACTCTGGACCTGATGAACGGAGAAGCAAAGAACGGCAGCGATACAACGTTGAAAGCATTTGCAGCTAAAACCGCACCGGTTGTTCAAACTCACCTGGATGCAATCAACAAGATCCACAAAAACATGAAATAAGAATTGTTTGTGAATTATTAGTTTTTGAATAAGCCCGGGTGACCGGGTTTATTTGTTTTCGGACCAGCACTCGCTTTCAATTTCGCAAGGAGTTTGTCCTAGAAGGGCATTGGACATAAAAAAGGGCCGCCTAATAAATAAGCGGCCTCACCCTCACTTTTCAACTTCTGGTACTAATCTTCTGCCGGTTCATTGCTGGCAGCATAATTGGCCTGGCTTTCGGCTATTTCGGTCAATATCGAATCAGCAGTTTTTTCTTCATCAAGTGTCATTACAAATAGCTCGGCAATATCATAATATCCCAAAGTTTTTGCCAAGGCAATCATACCACCATAAGAAGCGATCTCATAATGTTCGGCTTTCTGGCCGGCGAATATCAGACCTACATCGCGTTGTGCAGTACCTTCATCGGTAGCTCTGATAATCTCGTCGCCTTCATCAATAATTCCGGCCATGGCATCACATTTCCTGCTTTCCGGCTCCAGACCGAGGATACTGAAGACTTGTTCCAGACGCATTGCGTGCTGTTCGGTTTCTTCCAAGTGTTCTTGGAATGCATTTTTCAACTCCGTTGAAGTCGCTGCTTCAGCCATATCAGGTAGGGTATCGATCAGTTCTCTTTCGGCCCAAAGCAGGTCCTTCAATTCGTTCACAAAAAATTCCATCAGTTTCGAGTTGCCGGTAACGAGCCCAGGCTCTTCCTGCCAAATTTCTTTCTCCTGTGAATTCTCTGCTTCAGGATTAACCCCAGCTTGCTGCTGATATTGACCTATCCTGCCTCCATATGATGAGTCGGTTGGCTGTGTTGTATCTTTATTAAATGTTTCGCCCTCGTCAAGCTGGCGTGCGGTTTTAGCCTGATCACGCAGAGATTTTATCATATCATGACCTTCTATAATGCCCTTCTGCTGACTTTGTAAAACTTCTGCTAATTCAAAATCCAGTTCATTTTCTGAATCTAATGCATCACTGTACGCGGATTTGGCCGCATCTTCACCGCGTTCACATTCATCCAGGATGGCTAAGCGGTCACTACCTGTAAAAGTAGATTTAATACCGATCCAGGCCCTGTGCAGATCACCGGATGTGCTGGTACCCTGTGCAACCTCGCCGTTATATTGACGGGCGATGCCCGTTAGTTCAGTTGCATATTGCCTGCTTTCACCGGCAAATTGGTTAAACAGGCTGTTGAGTTCCACATCGCTACCGTCCAGGTCCATTCCTGCTTTTTCGAAACCGGCTGCGCGGTCATTATTAATTTTAATGAGATCATTGATCACATCAATTGCTTTTTCTGAGATTTCCATAGGTGTTTGATTTTTTTCAAATATTTTAAATGTTGCTTCGGGACATCGAAATGACCCGGATAATGATTGCGATCACAAAAACGACCGCGATAATACCGACAAACGTACCTGCTTTAAAAATTCCGACGATAGCTAAGCAACTGCTCAACATAATTACCATCGCCAGTGTGGCCACAGGGAGATTATTTTTTCATAATAGGCTATTAACCTGCGTTATTGTCATCCAATAAATCGCTCGATGGGAAAGTTTGGGTCGTGCCATTATCAAGTTTCACAACGATATTATCGCCAACGGCATCTACAACTTCACCATCTCCCTCGGGCGTGATTACTCGTTGGCCGTTTAAAAACAAGTGCTCATTCATCGCTGCTTAGACTCCAATGGATTCGTAAGTGCTCCATTGAGCTACGCCTTTAGGCTCTGCTTTTCTTACTTCTTCACTTTTTACCTTACTCATTTCTTTGTCGAGCTTTTCCTTATCGGCTAATGGCTTTTCCATGTCTTTGGGCTGCTCAGTGAGTCCTTCGGTTTGGCGGATAGTAGTAATCGGGTCCTCCACATAAATAAAATTTTTATCCATGCCTTTGATTTCGCCTTCATTCCATGGCCCACGCACAGTACCTTCAGATAAGTTATATACCTGTTGCAGGTAACGCGGATCTGCGGCCAATACGCCCGGCGGAAAGTTTGGCTGGATACTTTCCAGTGCTGCCTCGAACATTTTATAATGGGTGACCTCGCGTGTCATCAGGAAGGAAAGTGTTTCATGTATATATGGATCATCTGTGAATTTCATCAAATGTTCGTATACCAGTTTGGCTCGGGATTCGGAAGCCAGGTTACTACGCAGATCGACGGTGAGGTCGCCATTTGAATTAACGTACGAAGCACACCAAGGAATACCCTGGCTGTTTCTTGGTGTTACACCGCCGCCAGTAATTACCACGAACTGCGGATTGGCTGTTAATGCCTCGTGTATGATATTTTCCTTTGCGGCTTTACCATTCATCACCTGCATGATCTCCGAGCTATCGGCAGCGTTTTTTAACTCGCCGTTTACGCCTTTCAACAGCATTTGTATAGTTGCACCAACGATCTCGAGGTGACTAAATTCTTCAGTCGCGATATCCATCAGCATATCATATTTGTCAGGATGGGGAGCCTTTGCGCCGAATGCTTGGGTAAAGTATTGCATGGCCGCGGCCAACTCGCCGTTCTCGCCGCCGAATTGCTCCAACAATAAATTGGCAAAACGCGGGTCAGGGCGCGAAACCCTGGCATTGAATTGTAAGTCTTTGACGTGGTGAAACATAATTTGATTTTTTAATGTATGTATCAATACAACTAACCGCACTGAATTAAGTTTCTAATTAAAAAATTAAATAAATGAGAAAATTATTCAACGTTAGCCAGTATATTTTTTAATAAATGAAAAAGAAAATGAATTTTTTTGAGCGGTTCTCCAACTGGGCTACAATCGCTACTGGTAGTTCAGCTGCTTTTATGGTCGCCGCGGCAGTTGTTCTGGTATGGGCAATCAGCGGGCCTTTGTTTCACTATTCGGAAACCTGGCAACTGGTCATTAATACAGGGACAACTATCGTTACTTTTCTGATGGTTTTTTTGATCCAGAAAGCGCAGAACAAGGATTCCAAGGCGATCCATCTTAAGCTGAATGAGTTACTTGCATCGCACGAAGGTACCAGTAACCGCATTGTCGATATTGAGAACCTGACCGAAAAAGAGTTAGACAGGTTGCATAAATTCTACGCACAGCTATCAACCCTTGCGGAAAAAGATGATGATATCACACGCACTCATTCAATTGATGCAGCCGAAGAGAACCAGAAAAGAAAATCAGGCAGTCGCAGACTATCTACGAAGGCGAAATAGGGATAACACAACTTAGTGAATATTTTATCCTGAAATCACCATGATTTTTTATTCGACTTTTGTGCGAAGGATAGGCTTCAGGCATTTATGACATCTTGTAACTCCTTCATCCAGATCATCCCAATCATGGGCGCATTTTGATCTTTGATTTATCCTGGAAGTTATCGCTGCATAAATTAAAATAGCAGATAAAAAGAGTAAAACGTAAACTATCGTGTTCATAAATCTCCGGCGTCTTTATATAATATTGCTGGCCGTTCTTGCTATACTGCCAAAATCGGTCCAAAGATCACTGGTGGGTTAATTAACCGGTTTACACATAAGAAAAATTTAAAACGATAATTTTTTCCTACAGGGTGTGTGCTAAATAGAGCAAGCAAGCCTTAACATCGACCCTGAAGTTATTGAATTAGAATTTTTTTAATTGCTACCTTCTTTATATAAAATGGAAAACAAGCTGTAAAACAAAACGTTAGATAAGCACAAGACTTAACCTGCTGCAGATGTATAATGAAAATAGAAACTTCGACTCGTTTTACTTCAATGAAATAATTGAAGGTGTCAGACATAGTTATAAGATTACCGGCGACGGTGGAAGATACGCTGCTGAAAAAGATGGAATTATTATAGCCAAACTTGCCCTTTACGAAGTATGGGAGCAAGAAGACGGCGAACCCCTGAGCCCGCAAATGTTCGAAATGCTGGTTCATAAGATTGATGACCACCTGCTTAACGGTTCTAATTTATCTTAACGGGTTGGGGCCTGACCTTGAAAAATCTGGATGACGCGGAGAGGAAAAAGATATCGCCGTACCTGCAACTTACTACTCATGTCCATTAATAACAATGTGGTGGTTAAGCTAGAAAAACATTTCTCCACGTATCTTTCACCTAAAGAAATTCTATGACAATCGAACATGGTATTTAGGCATCATCATACAACCCTGGACATTACGGAAGCTATTCAAAGGAGCGTTATAAATATTAGAAAAGGATTGCCGGACATCAAGCAGGTATTTATTCAGCCAGTTCGGATTATGAGCCGTTCACCTGCAGGTGTATTATTACCGCTAACTTATTGGAATTGACGATGTAATAATGAATAGCAGCATTCCGCGATTAATTTTTATGATATGTTTTAACTTATAAATAAAAATCAATAAATTAGAGGCAGCTAACAAGATAAGGAACTTGTCGGTTGATAGTTAAGATTAAACAGTTTAGTATGGGAAATGAGAAGAAAAACTATCAGTTTATCAATGCCCGAACTGATAACGTAATTGGGTATTTTTCTGTACCTGCCAATGAATCGGGCAAACGGCTGATAAAAAAGCTCGAGAAAAAGCGCGACGAACTAGCTGTGAAAGTGGGTCAGTACTTCGGACAAATCTATTGGCGGAAACAAGATCTGGCGTAAGGGGGGCTTGCTTAACCTGGCGTTGTGTGGTGGTTGTCGATGCGGTCAAGTCCCGAAGGGCTTATCTTATAACATTTGCCACCGGGCAAGTGCAGGTGAACGCGCTGGATCAATTCCTGTTGTATTAATAATTCAAATGAGCCAGCCGGAAAATTGATCAGTTCTCCGAAAATATTCGTCAAATACACCTTTCCGCTGGAAAACTGGTCTATCCTGCCACCTTCATGCAGAGTTTGTAAAATTTCGAGCATGCTGGAATTGTTGAAGTGATCCGTCATTTATATGTGTTCCATTAACAGTCGCGAGCACTGTTGGTTTTACAATTGATGTAAGTTTTATCGTTCTAATTAAAACTTGCCGGCTATGGATATGTTGATGCAACAGTATGCATAGAAAATTAAAACCTGGGGGAGAGGACACACGCTCAATTGACATAGAAGATGCCTATACACTGGATTTTTGGGCCAGGGAATTTAAGGTCTCTAAAGCCAAGCTGAAGGCAGCGGTTGGTGTTGCAGGTAATAACGTAGCGGATGTAAAACGCAAGTTAAAAGTAAGAATGTTAGCTTAATAAAAAATTAGTTAACAACAGTGATTTAAGTCGTACCAGGGCTTTCCGGCGGTTCAGCTGATGGGTTTTCCTTGGCTGGAAGTTCATCCGGTTGTATTTGCGGGTCTTCCTTTAGTACTTCGCGTGATCCGGGGTCGGACGGTTGGTTAAATTCCGGTGTTTCTTTTGGCACCGGCATTTCCGGTTTTTCTTCTGGAAAAGTATTATGTTGCTTTCCCATAATTTCTTTTATAATGTTTATTGTTTTAAAGTAATTGTACTGATGTGGTTATCATTTCTCCTGGTATTGAATCAGACCGGCCACTAGTTTTTGCCATTGTGGGCCTGATAACCCAAAGCGTGCCATTAGCGCAATGACTGTATTCCGGATTTTGTCATGTAAATTTACCTCCTCATTATTCGGTGTTTCGTTTCGTCCGTGCGCACCCGCACTCACCAGCAACCCATCCCTGCGAACTATGAATGTACTGGTTGAAACGTCCTTGTAAAAGTGCGCGATATCTGCGTCTGCTCTGCGCGGATCTGGTACAGGGCGCACTGTCATCAGCACATATTCCTCGGCGCTGTCGTCACCACCTTCAGAGGCCATCCGTTCGATCATCACCCATTCCAGCCCATCGCCGGCATCTGAACCGGCTGCAGGTAGATCAATACTAACGAAAAGACCCTCTTCCGCTATCATACCCACTTGCCGCCCATCGTTATTACACAGCGTAAATATTGCCGATCCTGCTCCCGCGTATACATGCCAGTTATTTACCGATAATAGCCGCCCTGCCGCTGCCAGGAAAGCCCGGTGTGCCTTTTCACGGGTATCATATTTTTGCTCATGCGTAAAATCCGTTTGCCGTCCGGTTTCCTGCGGCGGTAGTTGCTGCAACGCTGTCTTCATACTTATTGAACTACTTCATCCGCTGCTTGTTTGCACATTTATTAAATGTTTCTTCCATAGTCCTTAATTCTATTTTGAGTCATATACCATTTACTTCATCCCTGAAAAGGCAGAAGAAAAAAATAGTATATGATTTGTTAATAAGATGTATTCATAGGCATCTGCGGCCTGATGATTTTAAAAAAGCAAAACCAAGTCAGCCAAAAGACGTTAGGTTTATAAATCATAACGTCGTGAAAGAGATCAGTATATGCAAGTGTAGCAAACCGGAGTTAAACTATTGCCCAAGTATTAAAGTGGTTCAAATAGGCTAACGGTGATTGAGAAGGGAAAATTCTATGGCGGCACCAGCGGTTTAAAGATATCCATGCCTAAACGTGACTTTCCGGAAGAACACAAGGAAAAATCGCGACTTACCTATTATGCACATTCCGAAAATAGCATCGAGATAAATAGTTCTTTCTATAAGCTTCCGCAAGCAAAAACCATTGCCAGATGGATAACGGAGGTGCCATTAGATTTCCGCTTTACATTTAAGCTTTGGAAAGACATTACCCATAAAAAAGATCTGCTGTTCAATGCTGAAGAGTTAATCCGGTTTATGAAAGTCATCACAACTGCTGAAGAAAAAATGGGCTGCCTCCTAGTTCAATTTCCTCCGAACCTTCAGGCAAACGCACTGCCGCAATTGAAAGAACTGTTGAAAATATTGCAAACATTCAATTGGCCGGTTGCTGTTGAATTTCGTCATCGTTCCTGGTACCAGGGTGCTGTCTATCAACTATTAGCAAGTTACCAGGTGGCAATGGTTATCCAGGACAAGCCCCAGGCTCCAACACCTATGGAAGTTACGTCGAATAAATTCGTTTATCTGCGTTTTCATGGCCCTGCGGGTGATTACAAGGGAAGCTACAGCGATGACTTTCTGTATGAATATGCTATATATATAAACGAGTGGCTGCAAGAAGGAAGAACTATTTACGCCTATTTCAATAACACTGCAGGCGACGCCCTTAATAATTTGAACTTCCTGAGAAGGTGTTTGGATAAATAAGAAAGGTGAACTGTCTTGCACTAAATTATTCAAAAGTGGAAACGAACTATGGTAGATCATCTCGCCCATGGATGCCATCTGGCATCTAAACGACCAAATTAACCGTTAGTGAAACATTTCCTTATAGGGGTTGTAGTGCATTTTATTACATATAGTTTTTTTATGGCAAAGAGGGTTAAAAAGATAGAGATAAGATCATCACTGGAAATTCAACAAAGCCGGCTTGACCGTACGGCTATCACTATAACTAACTTTTTTGGAAGCCTGTCTTTTTTATCGTTCATTTTACTGTTATTGTTTGTTTACATTTTATGGAATCTAAACGTTCTGCCTTTGCTGAGGCCGTTCGACCCTTATCCTTTTACCGGGCTGGATAGTGTATTGGCAATTTTTGCCGTGATCTTGTCCATCTGTGTACTGATCAGCCAGAACCGGCAGCGACGAGTTGAAAAAGTAAGGGAACAGGTTGAGTTTGAAATTAATATCCGGGCTGAAACAGAGATCACCAAAATACTCGGTATGCTTCATGAAATACAAAAAAGGATGGGCATCGATAAATCAGATCCTGAACTGGAACAAATGAAAGAAGCCACTGATCTTGAGCAACTGCATCGCCATATTGACAAAAATAAACCTGAATGAAAGAATTATTTACACTGATCATTTTCCTTATTAGTTTCCAGTTGAGAGCCCAAAGCCTGCCTCCGGCATCCAAACCACTCTTTGTTGGGCGTGTAGCTCAAAAAGACACTACTATTGAATCTGACACATCAAAAGAAAATAAGGAACCGCGATATTTTTATTTGTCATTGAATACGAATATTATTGTTAATGCCAAAGGCGGATTTGCAAAACGCTTTGCGCCAGGTTTAGAGTTTGGTCGTACTTACGGTATATTTGATATCGGACTGTCGGCCGGCACCCTTTCATCAAAATTGCAGGACACTTGTCACTATCTTGAATTTCGTCCCACCATTAATGTATTTTCAAAAGGCAGATTTGCGGAAGCGCTTTGCCTCGGTGGGGGATATGTATTCAACGCCAAACAGGGGTTGATGACCGAAATTGGGAATAGCATCAATTTTAATATCAACGAAAACTTTGCTGTTGCAGTTACCCAAGGTTATCTGTTTTTGGACGGTACAAATAACAGCCGGAATGCGCAATATATGGGTTTTAGCTTCACCTACAATTTTCTTAAGAGTCATAGTGTCAACAAACAACGTAAGCGGACTGCTATTATAAGCGATAAATAAGACTGAGTTGATGAGGTTGATTGCAATCCGCTGAGCGATACGATCCGAAGTTGTTCGGGGTATTATTTTAGCAGCGCGAAAGCTTTTTCGTTGCCATGCTCTATGGCGAGGTCAGCGGCGGTTTGGCCATCCCGGCCGGTTAAATCCGGGTCCGCACCCTTCTCCAGCAATAGTTCTACTACGTTATTTTTTTCCAGCATGACCGCCAGCATCAGCGCTGTATAGCCGTTGTTATGACGCTTATCAAGGCTGGCACCCGCATCGATGAGGTAGCCTGCAATATCTGTGTATCCTTTAAAAGCGGCGCCCATTAAGGCGCTATTCCCGCCGCTGTCCACTATATCAACGTCTGCACCGGAAGCAAGTAAGAGTTTGACAGCATCGTGTTGATGGTTATAACTGGCCACGATCAGGGGTGTCAAACCTTGTTCGTCCTTTCCATTGATGTCTGCGCCTTCAAGAATCATTTCCGTGAGCAGGGCGATGTCGCCGCGACGTGCAGCCGGTATCATAAGCCGACAACTATCTGAGCGATCGTTAATAGCCATATCTTTCATTTTTGATGTTCTTTTTTAACTATTTTCCCGGGTGCGTTTAGATGGTTTTTCCCTAGCGGGCGGGCATGATCTGTGATTCAGGCGATGCGGTACCAGAGGTTGCCGCCTTAATGTTCGTCTTCTCCTTTTGGCATTGTATCGTCATCGCGGTTCGCACCCATTTTGGCGCCATCTTGCTGTGAGGGCTGGGTTGGATGGCCAATGTTCCCATCTTGCAGCGGTGGATTGTTTTTCGGCCTGTCCTTGCCGGGATCAATGTCGTGCGGCTTTTTATCATTAATTTCCATCGGGCTTTATTTAACTAACCCCAGGATTGCATTATAGTTTTATTCTTTCTTTTTTGTTAGTCACTCCTTTCCACATGTATCAGAAATTTGGTCACTGCTCCTGTGATTTAATTCACAACTGAAACATAATCAGTAATTTGCGCTTGTTTTATAAACCTAAATACGCTCAAGATGA
>Ga0163162_10000237_pt1 | contig 50279 bp, 49 predicted proteins | sample S55metaG_FD_115310 | JGI IMG/M metagenome (GOLD analysis project Ga0163162, IMG submission 115310) | Switchgrass rhizosphere microbial communities from Kellogg Biological Station, Michigan, USA - S5-5 metaG | ecosystem: Host-associated > Plants > Roots > Rhizosphere > Soil | place: USA... | reverse complement strand
GTCCACCGTCCACTATCAAAAACGAACAACGAAAAACGCTTACTTAACCTTATCACTCAAAAACACCACACCATAAATCAACGCCAATCCAAACACCACCAAAATAGTTCCCGAAATTTTATTAATGATGGAAATATTATGGGCTGTAAGTCGCTGCCGGAGTTTGCCCGCCATCATTACCTTGCCGACGTCTGCAACCATGTTCATCAGTAAACAGGTTGAAAATATAATAATGCGCTGTTGAAGCGTATGCGTAATGGCAAACGCCGTGGCATTGACGAGCCAAAACAAAATTACGCTGGGGTTGAGTGTATTGATTAGAAAACCCGAAAGTGTAATGCGTGCCAGATCGCGTTTCCGAAACCTGATCTCTGCGCCGTCCGCTTCCTTGATTTTAACCTTCTTAAAAAAGACGTAAAATATACCCAACGCTACAAGGAAGCTGCTTCCCAGGTAGCCGATGAGTTTCTTGTGCTCCAATAATTCGGTAACAAGCTGCGAGAAAAAATTGCTCACGACGACCAACACAAGATCACTTATCCAAACGCCAATGATGAAAGCGAATCCTCCCCTGTGACCATTATTCAAACTTTGTTTGATGATGGTGAAGATCACGGGGCCAACCGACAAAGCCAGAATTAAACCCAATGCCAAACCTTTCAACAAGGCCTCTGCCATGAATGATCCAGTTAAGAATGATGAAGAGTAGGTATAAAAATAAGTAACTGGAAGCGGGTGGGCAATTTTTCCAGTTAAGGTTTAGATATTGCCGGTGCTGACAAACTTCTGCCAGTCGTCGAGCATTTTGCCTTTTACCACTCGGGGGAATTTGTGCTGTCCGCCAATCTTTCCTTTAAGCCGCATAAATTCCATGAATTTATCCTCACTCAGTACTTCGGCCGATACTTCTTTCAATGCACTCTTTCGTTCAACGGCGTAATCGTCATTCAGTTCTTTGAGCTTCTCATCAATTCGCTTTCCGAGCTCCTCCTTGTTCACTTTGTCATCCGTCGCGACCCACCACTTGTGTGCAAAGAAACTGCCATGCGGAACACCCGCCACGGTAAACTCAGGAATCGAAATATTCAACTCTTCACTCACGAGCTGAACGGCCTTATTCATATTGTCTACGCTCAGGTGCTCCCCCACAAGGCTGAGGAAATGCTTGGTTCTCCCGGTAATGATGATCTCGCAGCGCTCTTTGTCAACAAAGCGAACAGTATCCCCAATCAGGTACCGCCACGCACCTGCAGTTGTGCTAAGGAGGATGGCGTAATCCTTTCCTTCCTCCACTTCATGAATCATCAGTGCGCTCGGATTGCGAATCATCTTGCCCTCGCTGTCGAAATTTTTATCGTCAAATGGAACGAATTCAAAAAAGATATGTTCATTTGTCACCAACTTCATGCCCTTTGCATTCTTGCGATCCTGGTAAGCGATGAAGCCCTCAGACGCAAGATAGGTTTCGATGTAGATCAGGGGTTTGCCCAACAATTTTTCAAAGCCCTTTTTGTAGGGCTCAAATGCCACCCCACCATGAACGAAGAATCCCAGGTTGGGCCAGATATCATGAATATTATTGACCTTATACCGCTCGATGATTTTTTCCATGCACATCTGAATCCAGGCCGGCACACCTACGATGAAGCCAATGTCCCAGTTGGGGGCTTCCTCCACAATGGTGTCAATCTTAATATTCCAATCTTTTTGCCTTGCGATGGCCTTACCCGGCTTGTAAAAAGGCGTGAACCAGAATGGAGCTTTCTTAGCCGTGATGCCGCTGAGGTCGCCCGCATAATAACCCGGGCCCTTTTGCAAGTCTGTACTACCCCCCAACATGAGCCAGCCCTTTCCCAAGGAACGCACCGGCAGATCTTCATAAGAGCGCAGCGTTAACAGGTGCTTGATCATGACAATCCTGTTTCCCCTCATCAAATCATTGGTGATTGGAATGTATTTACTCGCGGCTTCGGACGTGCCGGAACTTAATGCGAAGTATTTGATTTTTCCTGGCCAGCAAACATCCGGCACACCTTTGAGCGTGCGATGCCACCATTCTTTGTAAATGCTGCTATAGTCGTGAGTAGGAACCAGTTCCTGGAATTTCTTTCCCGGATGCCGATTCATAAGAATGGAATCGAACTGATAGGTCTGGCCAAATTCCGTATAGCTCGCTTTCTTCAGCAACTTCTTCAACACTTTAAGCTGTTGTCGCTTGGGTGAGTTTGCAGGAAGATTGAGCGCCCTGGCAAGGGACTTTGGCAATCGTATTTCAACTAATGACATCCGGAGATAGGAATGATATGACACAAATTTAATGTTCTCCACAGGGATTCGTAGCGTTTTTTAGACCATATCTAAAAAAAGAACGGCCCCGACCGGAATAAATGGCCAATTTGGCAGCGTTCAAATTGCATACGATTCCCCTTTGCCAGCACTGCTGCTACTACTAATCACGCTCTTGCTGCCCCTCGCGTGGATCCTGATGCCGATAGACGAAGGAACTCCTTTCAACTGATCCATCATATACGTATAACCGAATTCGCCGATGTAAAACACAACCTGGTTGGGCCGGCTTCCCGCGAGCAGCGTGTTGATGTCAAGCGCACCTGAAAATTGATTGTTCGTAACCTGGCCTCCGGGATCCGCAAAATCGATGGTCTTGATTTCAACACCAACGCTTTTCAATTCCCGTACGAATTCCTCCGACTCAGACTTCCTGCCAACGATCATGCACCTGGAAATTAATTTCAATCCGGGCGTTTCCTTTTCTTTCGAAATATTACTGAAGAATTGAGAAATGACAGAAATCAGCGACCTGAATTCGATGGCGAGCATGATGAAAAATCCACTCAGGCCTGCATGCTTTCGTCCGAAATGTTTTTTGTAGAATTCCTTCATCGCACCATAAAACCTGCGCTGGTAGTTGATTTCGCCCTTCCTTGTGCTCTCACCTTTGAAGTGAATGATGTTGGCCTTTCCAAGATAATAATTCTGCCAGCCCGCCTGCTTAATGCGATAGCTGAGGTCGATGTCTTCACCATACATGAAAAATCTTTCATCAAATCCTCCGATTTTGTCAAGCACCTCCTTTCTCAACATCATGAATGCGCCTGAAAGAATGTCTACTTCGTGATTTGCATTTTCATCCAAATTTCCTAAATGATATTTTGCAAATGTTGAAGAGCGGGGAAACATGGCCGTGAGACCGATCATTTTAAAAAAAGAGACCGATGCGGTGGGAAATGAGCGCTTACTTTCCCAGAGAAAATTTCCCCTGCCGTCTACCATCTTCACTCCAACGGCACCCACCTTAGGATGTTCGTTCAGGAAAGTCAAACATTGCGTGAGCACAAGTTCGGATAGAATGGTATCTGGATTGAGAAAGAGAATGTGTTTGCCCCTGAGATGGTCCAACACCTGGTTGTTCGCCTTTGCGAAACCCTTGTTTTCGCTATTCCATACAAATTTTACCTCCGGGAAAAGAGGTTCAAGCCACTCCCGGCTCCCGTCATCTGAATGGTTGTCGACTACCCAGATTTCATGATCTAAATTCCTTCCGGCCTTCCGTAAAGAGTGCAGGCACTGTTCCAGGAAGAACTTCACTTTATAATTAACAATAACGATTGAAAGTTGCAAACTGACTGTTTATCAAGTACTAAATACGAATTTATGATTCGTTTTGCAAAATTTTGGAGGCGGGCAAATCCAGATTTTTTGCAGAATTCAGTATTATTGATACATTTGCATTCTTCAATCTATTATTTTGGAACTGACGATTAAACAGATGGAAAAGATTTCGAAGGCGCTGGGCGATGCCAACCGCCTGAAGATCCTCCATTTTATTTCCAACAAGGGTGGGACCGGACAGTGTTCTGAAATTCAGAATGTGATTGATCTCGCTCAACCATCCATTTCGCACCACGTCAAGATTTTGATTGAATCCGGGTTGATTGAACCTGAAAAAGAAGGCCGAAATCACAAGTACAATTTAAATAACCAGGTGTTGGAAGCCTACCTGTCCCACCTGGGCCATCTTAAAGCCTAAATTTTTTTATCGCAATCAATCGACAAATGTAAATATATAAATGAGTAAATACTTAAAAGCAATAAATTTTCAAACTCAAAAAACACCTGTATGTCAAATTCAAAATTAGCCACACATTCAACAAACGTGGCAAGAGTGATGTTGGGTCTGATCTATCTTGTTTTCGGACTCAATTTCTTTTTTCATTTTCTTCCAAACTCTGCACCGCAGGGTAAGGCGGCCGGTTTTGTAACGGGCCTTTTTCAATCGGAATATTTCTTTCCCTTTATGAAAGCCGTTGAAGTTGTTGCAGGACTGCTGCTAATTCTTCGATTCTATGTGCCCCTTCTGCTGGTGGTGCTGATGCCCATCAGTCTGAACATCCTGCTCTTTCATATTTTCCTCGCACCATCGGGAATTGGATTAAGTGCAGTGATCATCGCGCTTCAGCTTTTCCTGGCATGGCAATATAGAAGTAGCTATAGAAACCTGTTTGTTGGCAGGCCTGCTTTCTAAGCAGGGTATTGGGGATAAGGTATTGGGTATTGGGAATGCAAATAGTCCCAAAACTTATACCTTAAACCCTAAACCATATACCCCTTATTTTAATCCCAATACCTAATACCCAATACCTTTGTAGAAACTTCCAAATGAAAAACAAACCTCTCGGCCGCCAGGGCCTGCAGGCATCACAACTCGGATTGGGTTGTATGGGCATGAGCGAATTCTATGGCCCAACCAATGAAGCGGAAAATCTCAGAACGCTGGAACGCGCGCTTGAATTGGGTATCAACTTCCTCGATACATCAGACGCTTATGGTCCGCACAAGAACGAAGTATTGGTCGGAAAATTCATGAAGGACAAGAGAGAAAAAATTTTACTTGCCACAAAATTCGGAATCGTAAGAGATCCAAATAATCCTGCCGTAAGAGGACTTAATGGAAAGCCCGAATACGTAACATCGGCCTGCGATGCGAGTTTAAAAAGACTGAACACCGATTACATCGATTTATATTATTTGCATCGGGTGGATCCCTCCACTCCCATCGAATTGACGGTTGAAGCAATGAGCAAATTGGTAAGCGCCGGAAAAATAAAAGGACTCGGCTTATCAGAAGTATCGCCTGAAACCTTGCGAAAAGCACACGCCATTCATCCGATTAGTGCAGTCCAATCTGAATACTCGTTATGGAGTCGCGAGCCCGAACATGAAATGCTCGAAACCTGCAAAGAACTGGGCGTTGCCTTCGTCGCTTACAGTCCACTGGGACGAGGTTTTCTGACAGGACAAATCAAAAAATTTGAAGACCTGGCAGAAGACGATTGGAGAAGGCACGCTCCGCGATTCCAGGGAGAAAATTTTCAGAAGAATCTCGACATTGTTTCGCGACTGACAGAATTGGCGCGCAGAAAAGGATGCACGCCCTCGCAATTGGCCCTGGCCTGGGTTTTAACGCAGGATGAAAATATTTTTCCCATTCCGGGAACCAAGCGTGTGAAGTACCTGGAAGAAAATGTCGCCGCGCTGAACATCAGTTTCACAAGCCAGGAGCTCGCAGAAATTGATGCCATTGCGCCACATGGCATCGCTATCGGTAACAGGTATCCGGATGCGATGATGAAGACGATTAATCAATAAGAGGGACATGGTATGGGGTATACGGTAAAGGGTATTCGGTATACGGAGCTTACCCCTTGTACCGTATACCTTATACCATATACCTTATCTCTCATTTCGACGCTTTCATCTAAATTTGCGCATGTTAAAAAATGTCCTGCTGCAGGCCACAGCTGCCGGAGCTCAAGTTGTGAAGGAGTATTTCGACAGGCCTTTCATCATCAGTAATAAAGAAGGGATCAATAACCTGGTGACAGAGGCAGATCATGCCTCCGAGCGCGTGATTATTGACATCATCAGGAAAAATTTCCCGGATCACAGCATCCTGAGTGAAGAAGTGGGGGAGATCACGATGGATTCCAAGTACAAATGGATCATTGATCCCATCGACGGCACCGTAAACTTTGCCAATGGAATTCCCATTTGTTGCGTAAGCATTGCAGTGGAGCTCGAGGGCAGGATGGTTTTGGGGGCTGTATATAATCCCTTCATGAATGAGTTTTTTGTGGCCGAAAAGGGGAAAGGTTCGACATTGAATGATAAGAAAATTCATGTCAGTGAAAAGACAGAAGTCCTCAAGTCCTGCCTCGTGACGGGTTTTCCCTATACTTACCTCGACCATCCGAATGGACCCCTGGAAGTTTTTGCAAGACTTATCAGGCAGGGTGTACCGGTTCGCCGACTTGGTTCCGCAGCCATTGACCTTTGTTGGGTAGCCGCCGGAAGGTTTGATGGATTTTATGAGCACAAGCTCGCTGCATGGGACAGCTCGGCAGGTTTCCTCATCGTTGAAGAAGCTGGAGGCCGGGTAACGGATTACGACGGCAATCCCTATTCACCTTATCAGCCACATATTCTCGCAACCAACGGCAAAATACATGATGAACTTCTTCGTTGGGTTAAGAATGAAGTGAGTTGACCCAATTGTTAACGCCAAATCAAGACAATATGACTGACGCTACCAGAACGGAGATCTCATCACTCGGTGAATTTGGTCTGATCGATCACCTGACGCGCAATAACGATACCCGCCAGGCATCTACCATCCTGAGTGTTGGTGATGATGCGGCAATCATCGACCATTTCGGTAAACAAACCGTCATCACAACTGACCTCTTGTTGGAAGGCATTCATTTTGATCTTGCCTATACGCCCATCAAACACCTCGGTTACAAAGCCATTGTTGTTAACCTCAGCGATATTTATGCGATGAATGCCACGCCAACGCATATTACCCTGAGCATTGGCATCAGCAACCGGTTTAGTGTTGAAGCGCTTGATGAATTTTACGAGGGCGTGTATGCAGCCTGCGAAAAATACAATGTGGACCTGGTGGGTGGTGATACCAGTTCTTCTCAAAAAGGATTTGTCATCAGCGTCACAGCCATTGGCGAAGTTTCACCCGATCAATATGTGAAGAGAAACGGCGCAAAACAAAATGACCTGCTTTGCGTAAGCGGTGACCTGGGCGCAGCTTTCCTGGGATTAACTTTATTGGAAAGAGAAAAGAGAATTTTCCTGGAAAATCCAAACATACAACCCGATCTCGAAAACCAGACCTACATTGTTGGCCGCCTGCTCAAGCCCGAGGCCCGCAAGGATATCGTGGAATTTTTGGCGGAGAAACAGATTCTACCCACCAGTATGATGGATGTGAGTGATGGCCTCAGCAGTGAGATCCTTCATATCTGCAAACAAAGTAATGTCGGCTGCATGATATTTGAAGATAAGATTCCCGTTCACGACGAAGCGAGGCAGTTTGCATATAAACTGGAGCTTGACCCCACGGCCTGCGCACTGAGCGGGGGCGAGGACTATGAATTGTTGTTCACCCTAAAGCAGTCAGACTACGATAAAATTGTTTTGAACGAACAAATCAGTGTGATTGGTTATATGATCGAAGCAGAGAAGGGCGCGCGAATACAAACCCGTGGCGGAAGTGTATTTCCGTTAAGTGCCCAGGGCTGGAACGCATTTAATCAATAGCACGAAGTTGATCTTCACTATGAATCCACCGATCCGCATCTTATTCATTATCTCCCTCTTCATTTTTGCCGGTTGTGCCGGCAGCAAATCGTTTCGCCCCGACAAAAAATATTCAGCCGCTGAATTACACGAAGACTTCTCCATTATGCGCCAGGCGCTTGAAAGGTTTCATCCCTCCCTATACTGGTATACTTCGAAAGACAGCATGGACCAGTACTTTGCGCATTACGACGCAGCCATCCAGGATTCGATGACGGAACACGATTTTGGCTTTCGAATCGTGGCGCCCGTCCTTACCGCTATTCGTTGTGGTCATACCAGCTTCAACTTCTCCAAACGTTATACAAAATTCATGGAGGATAAGCGGCTGCCCGCTTTTCCCTTGGGATTGAAAGTGTGGAAAGACACGATGGTGGTGACGTTTAACATGAACCGCAGGGATTCCATTATTAAAAGAGGAACGCTGGTTACGGGCATTAATCTTTGGGAGAACAAGCGCGTCATCGACACGCTTTTTAATTACATGTCGGCCGACGGCTATTCACAAAACGTCAATTACATTCGCCTCAGCGGTTCCTTCTCCTATTATCACCGCAATATTATCGGGCTTTCGAAAATGTATGCTGTTCAATACATCGACAGCACGGGTCAACAAAAACTGGCTGCCCTGCCGCTGTTCATACCAGGCGCCGACAGCGTTCAGGTTCGTCCCGCTGGCACGCCACCACCTTCGCAACCCAGGCAAAGGGAGCCGAAGTCTTCCCGGTTGGAAAACAAGCGGTCGTTTCGCATAGACACTGCCAGGCAGGTAGCCATCATGACCATCAATACTTTTGCCTCTGGAAGCCGGCTGCCGTCCTTTTATAAGAAGTCTTTCAAGTGGCTGCGAAAGAATAAAGTCCCAAATCTCATCATCGATGTGCGAAACAATGGCGGCGGCGATATCAATCACTTTGCACAACTTTCACGCTATGTTCGCGATTCATCATTTCGTGTTGCGGATACGGCGGTCGCAATTCAAAATCATTTTGGCAAGTACGGGAAATATATCCAGTACCATTTCTTTAATTGGATTGCGTTTTTCCTGCTCACCAGCAAATACGACGACGGCCGGCATCATTTCAGGTATTGGGAAAATCACGAATACAAACCGAAAAAGAAGAACCATTATAACGGTAACGTATACGTGATCATTAGCGGTCCTACTTTTTCCGCCACCACGTTGTTTGCTCAATCCGTAAAGGGCCAGCCGAATGTAAAATTGGTGGGTGAAGAGGCGGGCGGTGGCGCACATGGAAACAATGGAGTTATGATCCCTAATCTCACTTTACCTAACTCCCATCTCAGGGTGCGGTTGCCATTGTTTCGAATCGTTCAATACAATCATCCTCCTAAAGACGGGCACGGCGTTTTGCCAGATATTGAAGTGCCACCAACGGTTGAAGGCGTTAAAAGGGGAGCCGACCTGAAAATGGAAAAAGTGATGGAGTTGATCAAAGGTTCCCGCTGACACTATCTATTCAGTTGGCTAAAAACGTTTTCTGCGATGGCGGCTATTGCGGTGGCCAGGAGAAATCGCGTTGAAGTATCCAAGCTCTTATCTATCCACACATATTTTTTGTAAAGCGTATTCAGGGGAGCCTGTACGGCTGCCACAGCGCGGCCTTCCATCAAAAGTTCATACCCGGGCAAACCAAAACTCATACCAGGCGCCTTACCTGTCTCCCACTCATTCACTGGCCGAAGGTCATATTTTATGGTTCCATCCGTGAGCCCTCCTTCAAATGCAAAAGCCTGCGAAGGGTCGATCGCCTGGCCGCCCTTTTGCACCATGACCAATGTCCATATGGTAGTGTCGCTATTGTTTTGAAAGCTGGCAAAATAATTCGAGCGACTGCCGACGATCATGGCCATATTGGCTTTACCCACAGAAGCGAACGGAATCTTATTATAATCCACAATTTCAATGATCGAATTGGTCACCACGTTCACATGTGAAGTATCTCCTTTGGCGCTGGTGAAAACGAACGAATACTTTTCCTTTGATTCAGAAACCTCATTCACATTGAACAGCTTGCTCTCATGCCGGGTCTTTTGCCAGCCTGCTTTTCCGCTCACGATAGAATAATCGCCGAACCGAAATTTTATGATACTGGAAAATCCGCCTTTTGTTTTTAGTTCCCATTGTTCACTGTTCAGCCGCAGGCTGTCGTCGATCTTGATTTTTTGTGCATACAGCGGACCGATCCCTAAAAGGAGCATGTTGCAAAAAAGAGTCAGCCATTTCAGAAATATCATGCAATCGTTAATTATCGATGTTTCGCCGGGGACAGGGGGTCTAGCTCATCGCCGGCAATAATTTACGCATAGGAGCACCTGCGACGTACACTTCTTTGACCTCCAGCTGCGGTCCGATTTCCACCAGGTCGGCCACATATCCATTTTCAATTCTGCCCAAACTGGAATCCATCTTAATAGCCTTTGCAGGATATAAGGAACCCATCCGAAGTGATTCTTCAAGCGAAATCCCAATTTTTTCAACACAGTTTCTGACGGCTTTCATCATGGTGAGCGACGAACCGGAAAGCGTACCATTGGGCAATACATATTTGTCTCCCTGCAACCGATGTTGGTAGTGTCCCTGGAAACTCTCAGTAACGGCGTCGGTAATCAGGAATAAACGAGGTCCCATCAGCTGCTTACTGATACGAATAACCGAAAAGTCAACGTGATGACCATCCGCAACAACGCTCGCGCTTACGGTGGGAGAATCATAGATGGCGCCAACCATTCCCGGTGCACGATGTTGAAATGGCGACATGGCGTTGAAAAGGTGGGTAGCCAACCCAATTTTCCGAAAACCATTCACGCCCTGTTCATAACTGGCGTTGCTGTGTCCTGCTGAAATTGCAATACCATTGCCTTTCAGAATATCGATGATTTCCTCGTCGCACTCTTCCGGAGCAAGCGTGATTAGTTTAATGACGTCTTTTCCAACTTCCAACAGTTTTTCCACCTCCTGTCGCGTGGGTTTTCGGATACAGTCTTCCCGGTGCGCCCCTTTTTTCGAAACACTTAGCCAGGGCCCCTCCAGGTGCACGCCCATCACGCCTTTCGAGCCGCCCTGTTTCCAATACGCCCTCACGGCCTCAATGCCTTCCAACATCAGTTCGAGGGTATTGGTAGAAATCGTGGGCAGAATATGAGTTGCTCCGCCTTCGAGACAGGAGGCGTAGGTTGATTTTACGGCTTCAACAGATGGAAATTCAGAAAAAAGTTTGCCATTGCCGCCGTAGACCTGTATGTCCATAAAGGCCGGCGCGAGTATGTTTCCTCCAAGATCAATCCGTTCAAAGGAGGAATCAAGAATCATTTCCGGAACCATGGAATGAATGACGCCATTGTCAACTACCACGGCTTTGCCCTGAATGAATTCATTGCCCGTAAATATTTTCCCGTTAACAAATGCCAGACGCATGATTATTCATTTGTGATCATAAAATGGTCCGCGTCTTTCCAAAACGGAAAGCGCTTCCTGATTTCTTCCAGCTTGTCTTTATCAAGTGTGATGGTGCGTACTTCTTCCTTATGCGCGGCCTCATACAAAATCTCACCCAATGGATCCACAACCATGGTTTCGCCACTATGGTAAATTCCGTGTCCGTCCTGGCCCACCCTGTTTACGCCAATAACAAAGCTTTGGTTTTCTATGGCCCTGGCCTGAAGCAGAATTTTCCAGGCATGAATTCTTCGCTCGGGCCAATTGGCAACATAAACAAGCACGTCGTACTCGGTTTGAAGTTCGGGTTCCTCCGCTGCATTTTCATCATATTTCAACATTTGCCTCGCCCAAACCGGAAAACGAAGGTCATAACAAACCTGCAGATTTATTTTCCAGCCTTTGACAGAAGCAATCAACCGCTTGCTGCCGGCCGTGTACTGATCGTCTTCGCCGGCATACGCAAATCGATGGCGCTTATCATAAAATCCCAGCTGCCCGTTAGGCAACATCCAAATCAATCGGTTATAATACATGCCGCCTTCTGTGATAATAAGGCTCCCGGTAAGGATGGCTCTTTTTTCGGCTGACACTCTTTTCATCCATTGAATCGTAGAACCATTCATTTCCTCCGCTAGCTTTTCGGGATTCATGCTGAATCCTGTACTGAACATTTCCGGAAGAATAATGAGCTCGGTTTTTTCTGAAATCGATTTGATCTTCTCTTCCAACTTTTGAAGATTGGCCTGCTTGTCTTCCCAGACGAGTTCTGTTTGTATCGTAGAGATTGTAAGTGGTGGCATGATTTAATCTTCTGACGTTAAATTTCGCAGCTTCGAGATGGCCTGTGTTGCAAGGTCGGATTCAAAACCCTTTTGAAGCAGGTAATCGCGGGCCTTGGCCATTTTCATAAATATATTCCTTTCCCGGCTTAAGGATTTCCATTTGGCTTCGGCCAGTTTTCCGATCGTCTTTTCATACTCATCCCCGTCAATCTGCAAGAGCGCCTTTTTGATAGAGAACTCGCTCACGCGCTTTTCCTGCAACGCGCGCCTGATCTTAATTCTGCCCCATTGCTTCATCCTGAATTTCCCGCCTGCGAATTGCTCTGCAAATCTTTCTTCATTGCAATAATTCTCTTCGATCAACGTGGCCAGGATCTCCTCCACTTCATTTTTCCGCAATCCGAATCCATACAATTTGTCCTTGATTTCTGAGTGGCTCCTTTCCTGGTACGCGCAATATTGCTTGATTTTTGGCAAAGCCTGTCCAGGTGTCAATTGTTCCTGCTGCATTGGAAAAGGTAAATTTAAAGGTACGTCTATTTGGCTGCTTTGAACGGGCGGCAAATATGCAAAGATTTTGAAGGGCGGAATTCCTGATTTTATATACCAAAATTGTTCATAAATAGGAGATAGATTTAGTAGTCATACCGTTATATTTGCCCAAAACACGGGCCTAATATGAAGTTCATCGTTTCGTCATCGGCTTTGCTCAAACAGCTCCAACAGATCAGCGGTGTGATAAATGCAAATACTGTTTTACCCATCCTGGAAGATTTCCTTTTTGAAATTGATAAGAGCAGACTTACCGTGGTAGCGACAGACCTTGAAACAGTGATGAAAATTCATATGGACATTGAAGCCAAGGACAGCGGCAGAGTCTGCATCCCGGCAAAGATCCTGATGGATTCTTTGAAAAATATTCCTGATCAACCGCTCACATTTAATATCGATAAAAATTTCGCAGTTGAAATCACCAGCGATAATGGCAAGTATAAGGTGATGGGCGAGAATCCTGATAATTTTCCAAAAGAGCCCGCAAGCGATGATGCGAACTCTTTTACCATGACTTCTTCAGCCCTCGTAACCGCGATTAACAAGTGCCTGTTCGCAGTTAGCAGCGACGACCTGCGGCCGGCCATGACAGGCGTGTACTTTGAACTGGATAAGAAGGGAATCACCTTTGTTGCCACCGATGCGCATCGCCTCGTTCGGTATACCAGAACAGATGTTAGTTGTCCGAAAAAAGACAGCTTCATTGTTCCCAAGAAACCTTTGAACCTGTTGAAATCCGCCCTCCCCGACAACGAAGACGAACTTAAGATCTCCTATAACGCCAATCACCTCTTTATTGATCACGGTACAACGCAGCTGGTTTGCCGCCTGATTGACGCAAGATTCCCTGATTATAAGGTGGTGATCCCGGCCGACAATCCATATCATCTCAAAGTGAGCCGCCCCGATTTCCAGGGTGCGCTGCGCCGGGTGAGCATTTTTAGTAACAAGAGCACGAACCAGGTGGCGCTTACGATGAACGGCAGCGAATTGCAACTTGCAGCGCAAGACGTGGATTTTAGTTTTGAAGGCAATGAAAGAATGCGCTGCCAATATGAAGGCGAAGACATGCAGATCGCTTTCAATGCCAAATTTCTTATCGAGATCCTCAACGCCACAGACAGCGAAGAGGTTGTAATGGAATTGTCCACTCCCACCAAGGCTGGTATCATAAAGCCAAATGAAAAGGAGGAAGAATCAGAACTGCTGATGCTGGTGATGCCGTTGATGTTGAATCAATAACATGATGCGAGATTCAGGACTCAAGATTCAGGATTCAGGATTATTTTCCTGAATGGCCATTCTTGAATCCTGGATCCTGAATCTTGAATCCAAATTCTGCCTAATTTTGCCGTCTAAATCTCCGATTATGCCCGGATTCGAATTATTTGGTGAAGAAGAAAGGAAAGAAGTCAATGAAGTGTTGGAAACTGGTATCCTGATGAGATATGGGTTTGATGCCGCCAGGAAAGGACGTTGGAAATCGAAGGAACTGGAGGCTGCCATATGCAGCCGTTTTGGATCAAAATATGCACAGCTCACTTCAAGCGGCACTTCCGCGCTTACGACTGCACTTTCGGCACTTGGTATGGGAGCAGGCGACGAAGTCATCATGCCTTCTTTCACCTTCGTTGCAAGCTTTGAAGCCGTGTTAAGTGTAGGAGCAGTTCCGGTACTGGTAGATATTGATGATTCGCTCACCCTGGATCCGGCAGCAGTTAGAAACGCCATCGGCCCAAGAACAAAATGCGTTATGCCCGTGCACATGTGCGGCAGCATGGCCGACCTGGATGCATTGCAGGCCATTTGCAAAGAGAAAAACCTGGTATTACTCGAAGATGCCTGCCAGAGCATCGGCGCAAGCTTCAAAGGAAAATCACTTGGCACAATCGGTGACGCCGGTGCTTTTTCATTCGATTTCGTAAAAACGATCACCTGTGCCGAAGGCGGCGCGGTGACGACGAACGACAAATCGGTTTACGAAAAATGTGATGGCTTTACCGATCATGGACATGACCACCTTGGTGCAGACCGCGGAGCAGATCTCCACCCATTCATAGGCTACAACTACCGGATTTCTGAATTGCACGCAGCCGTGGGGCTTGCACAAATCCGCAAGCTGGACCAGTTTCTCGCCATCCAAAAAAAGAATCACGCGCTGCTCAAATCCATTCTCGAAAAAATTCCTGAAATCAGTTTCCGCAGAATTCCCGATCCTGCAGGTGATAGCTGCACCTTTCTGAGTTGGATGTTGCCTACCGAATCCATCGCAAGAGCCGTGGTGCAGGAACTCAAGTCCCAAAACAGTTTGCCGGGCAACTTTTACTGGTTCGACAACAACTGGCACTACATCCGCAAATGGGATCACCTGAAAACGGCCGCTACACTGAATCCGCTAAATGAAGCGCAGAGAAGTGCATTGCTGGCTTTAGGTAAACAGGAATTTGCAACAAGCGATGCCATCATGAGTCGCTGCATTTCAACCGCGATCAGTTTGTTGTGGACAGAAGAACAGATTCGCGAGAGAGGAAGAATCATTTCCGAGTCGGTGAAGAAAGCGCTGAGCAGCCAGAAAGTTACGCTGTAGTTTTTTCCCGCTTTTTTATGACACGATGCGATATCGTTTGCGCAACGGGTAACGTTTGCTCGCGGCTCAGTTTGTAATAATCAAATCTTGGCTTGTAGGTCTTGGCAAAGAAAGTCGTCTTGATGAAGGCCTTCGTAAAAACCACCATGGGTTGTTTTAAAATGATGTCGGGAAACAAATGGTACCAACGATAGCCGCATTTATTGAAATAGTTCCTACAGGGTGTCTCATACCCCAATTCCTTGCACGCCCTCATCACTGCATCACGCTGGCAGCGCGATTTCACAAAGGGCTTCATGATCCTTTCCTGGAATCCAAACATATGAAGCTGATCCTTCGCCAGTTTATAATTCTGAAACCTTGATCGTGCATCCAATTGCGGAAAAAGCGGAAACGACACTATAAATGAGAGGAAGGCAATTTTAAACGCACTCCAATTCTCAATCCATATGTAATAGAGTAACGCAATAGCGAGAAGTTCGGCAAGGGTCACCAAATGCAGGAGATACCCCATTCGCAGGTAGGTATTTAACACCGAAAAAATCCTAATCATAGATTGCCAGTTGGTCGTTTTTCGGTACGGTCACAATAGTTTGGGGTGAAGATAAATATAGTCTTTTCTTCAGATATCTGGGGGAATTTAGTGAGTTCTTTATGCCGTTGTTCGTTGTTCGAAACATTGCAATCGTCCCGGGCGGACATGGTCAACGGTCAACGACAACTGCTATTTCCTACCTTCGCGTCATGAAATCCATCGCCATGATCCCCGCGCGCTACGCCGCAACCCGCTTCCCGGCCAAACTCATGCAACAACTCGGCCCTAAAACCGTCATTCGCCATACGTATGATAATACCGTTGCGACGGGACTCTTCGACGAAGTGATGGTTGTAACGGACAGCGAGACCATATTTTCAGAAATCACAAACAATGGCGGAAAAGCACGCATGAGCAAGCGCCCGCACGAAAGCGGAAGCGACCGAATTGCGGAAGCCGTTGCAGATATCGACACAGATATCGTTGTAAACGTACAGGGAGATGAACCCTTCGTTCAACAGAAACCACTTGAAAAATTGCTGAATGTATTCAGGGGCGAAGAAGGCAGGAGCGTACAGGTTGCAACACTCATCCAGGAATTGAAGGATCCAGCTAATATCGCCGACCCAAATTATGTAAAGGTGGCGGTGGATAAAAACATGAATTCCCTGATGTTTAGCAGATCCGTGATCCCCTATGCCCGGAATAAAGACATTGTCATCACGTACTACGAACACATCGGCGTGTACGCATTCCGCAAAAAAGCCCTGCTCGATTTCACCCAGTGGCCCATCACACCCCTGGAAGCCGCGGAAAAAATAGAATGCCTGCGCTACCTTGAATATGGTGTGCCCATCAAAACCGTATTGACCGATTACATGGGAGTTGAGATCGATACGCCTGAAGACCTGGTGAAAGCAGAAAAATTGCTGCTGCGTTAACGTATCCCCTAATCTTTAAAACCGGATCAGGGCGAACCCCTCGCTTCGGTTACGCGTGTACGGTATCATTACTTCGTTGGCAGAAATTTGCCGGGCGCGTTGGAAGAGTAATGTATTCCGAAGCTTCCAGAACACGATGCCCCCATCATCCAATGGATTTCCCTTTTTGTCCAGGATCGTGGTAGATCCGTACTGTTCCTCGTTTCGGAAATAACTGTTGTAAAGCAGGAAAAGCCTGTCTTCGTAAGGAATGGCGAGATAGGAGAGATATGCGGAATTTAATTCAGTCACCTGCTCCTTGTTGATGATGCCGCTCCAGATGCTGTCCGCCGATACAGAGGGAAAATAAAACAAGCTCAGGTCGCCCCGATTGTACTTACTTGACGGCCCGGTTAAATTCCCATAACGCGTATATCCATCCCGGTTTACGGGCGCGGGCGCATCCGGGGTGGCAACGATATCATCCAGCAATCGCCCGGCTTCAGGACGACTGTCAAAATCCGATTCATCATTTAAGGCAGAAGAATAAAGGCGGCCATACTCTTTCAACAATACAAATCCGCCGTGGGGCAGTGAAATGAAGTTTTCTTCAACCAGGTTTTCATTCTTTGTTTTTCCACCCGAAAGGGTATTGAATTTAAAACTGGAATCGTAAACCAATTTTTTCTCGTCGAGCAGGTACCTGGCGAGGCTCACCATTTTTAAAGTCGGATACCTCAGCCTGCAAAGTATTCCCGTAAAAGCCTGCCGGTTCTCATTGTCAACAGACAGTCCGATATCTTCAATATTCGCGGCGGGCGGCACTTTCAATTCCTTCCAGGTAAAACCGGAATCACCGGGGGCAAAATGAAAAAGCAGGTAATTCTGATTCATACGCGAAGGCGAAATCATCATCCAGCTTCCGTCGTTGGTGAGTTTAACCGGGCTGTTTGAAAAGGGTTCAACTGGGAAATTGAATTCGTCATATTGAATCATCGGCTGTGTGAGCCATTCATGCGTGTAAGTCTTGTATGATAAAAGATTCCATTCTTCATTGAATAACATCGCGTGCACCCGGGGATTAGAGAAAAATAAATTTTCAAATGCGAGCAGGAGAATTCGGGATTGGTCTTCTGATCGAAGCAATAAGAAATTGTTCGCCCGTTCATGAAATGGAAGACTATCGATGGATCGCTCCTGCCATATCAAATTGCCGGCTGGCGCGTACCTGTTCACGCGCAAAACCGTATGATTCTGTTTATCCGCAATCATCATCTCGTCAAAATACTTGTCACCGGGCACGAAGTAAGTCTTCACCACATCAACGGAAGGATAAGCGCGGTCGATTGAATTGATGTTTTCGAGCCGGTCGTTGTAGATCTCATAGCCCTCGAAATCCCGGCCCGGGTTTCGCTCAGAGGGACGACTGCCATAAGGAATCTTTCCCTCCCTGATGACCCAATAGGTAGAGGCCACTTTCCCAGCCATCTGGTAATGACGAACGGCACCGTTGCCATCAAACAATGGAGAATACAGCACTTTCTGCGCTGCGAGAAATTGCGAAGGAAACAAGACAAAGAAAACCATCCACTTTTTCATCGGGACCCCTTCTTTCTACAACCATAATTTACGTAAATTTCTATACAAGTCGGCTTATGCGAAAACTCCTCCTCCTTGCAGTTATCCATTACTGCACGATTGTTCAGGCCCAAAAAATGGATTTTCCACTTTATTCAGAACCTTATCGCCCGATCTATCATTTTTCACCCGCTAAAAACTGGGCCAATGATCCCAATGGTCTTGTTTATTTCGACGGCGAATACCATTTATTTTATCAGCACAATCCTTACGGAATCAAGTCTGGGCACCTGAGTTGGGGGCATGCGGTGAGCAAGGACCTGATTCACTGGCAACAACTGCCGCTCGCCATTCCGGAAGCCGACAACGTGATGATTTATTCGGGTGGTTGCGTTGTTGACTATCACAACGCTTCTGGTTTTGCCACAACACCCGGTCAGGTTCCGATGGTTGCTATTTATACCGGGCATCGGACAGAAGACTCCACCAAAAAAGATGATCATATCGAGGCGCAATACCTTGCATATAGTTTAGACAAAGGAAGAACCTGGACAAAATATTCAGACAACCCGGTTTTGGATCTTCACCAAAAGGATTTCCGAGATCCAAATGTGTTCTGGTATGAACCCACCAAATCATGGATTATGGCATTGGTGCTTCCTAAGGAATATAAGACGCAGTTTTATGGCTCCCAAAATTTGAAAGATTGGAAGCTGCTCAGTGAATTCGGTCCCGCAGGTGATACATCGTTTATTTGGGAATGTCCTGCGTTGGTAGAGGTCCCGGTAAAAGACCAGGCGGGTAAGAAGAAATGGATCCTGTTCAATTCCGTTCAATACGCCATGCAATATTTTGTTGGGGATTTTGATGGAAAAACATTTCATAGCGAAAATAGCACAGCAAAGATTTTCAGGCCTGATGAAGGTCCTGATTTTTACGCCGCAGTTACTTACAACAATTTGCCTTCCGGCGCTTCTCCCGTTTTGTTGGGCTGGGCTAACAGTTGGCGCTATGGCAACTCCATTCCTACCTCGCCATGGCGAAGCGCCATGGCATTGCCCCGAAATCTTTCCGTAGAAAGATCGGGTGAAGATTGGATTCTTATTCAGCATCCGGTGATCGCCCTTTCAAAACTTCGAATGGATGCCTTCTCCCATGGCGAATTTTATTTGAGGGGTGAGATGAAGCTCAACCAACGGGGCAAGGCCTGGGAAATGCATATTCTCCTTGAGCCAGGCGTGTTAGGAAAGTTCACCATCCGCTTTGCAGCAGGCAAAGAGCATCATACAGATCTTTGGTATGATACCGACTCGCATGTCATTCATTTCGACCGGTCACGAAGTGGAAACACAAGCTTTCATCCCGAATTCCTTCCCCACAGTGAATTCTCGATGCCGGCAGACCTGGTGGATGGAAAAGTAGACCTTGATATCTTTTTTGATAACAGCATCGTGGAGATTTACGCACAACACGGCCGAAAAGTGTTGACGGCACAGGTTTTTCCGGAACCGGGGGATGAGCAGATCACACTGATCAGCGAAGGTGGGGCTACAAAAGTTTTGAGGCTGAATTGGTGGCGAATGAAATCGGCCTGGTAGCTAAACTTCAATTTTCATACTCGTTTTTCGTCCCATTTCGTGAAATTCGCATATTCAGCCACCAGGGCACTTAAATAATGACTGTTATATGAAGTTTCGAAATTTTAAGATGGTCGATTACGTAGTTTACGGCAGAGGTTGCTTTGATCAGCTCGACGAAATTCTCGCACCACGCAGAAAAGGTGATGCACCAATGATATTTTTGGTGGATCATTTCTTCAAAGGCAAGCCACTCATTAATCGGATTCCTACAAAGGGGAAAGACAGGATCGTCTATGCCGATGTTACGGACGAACCAAAAACAAAATATGTCGACGCCATCTCCCGGGATCTGAAAAATGAATTCGGCACGGTTAGCGGTATCATCGGAATAGGAGGCGGCTCAACAATGGACCTGGCTAAAGCCGTTTCATTGATGATGGGAAATCCCGGCTCTTCCGCAGACTACCAGGGCTGGGACCTGGTAAAATTTCCCGGTGTCTACAAAGCCGGCATTCCAACCCTTAGCGGCACAGGCGCTGAAGTGAGCCGCACCTGCGTGCTGACGGGACCGACGCGAAAATTGGGAATGAATTCAGATTTCACCCCCTTTGATCAAATCGTATTGGATCCCGAGCTTACCACCAATGCGCCATCGAACCAGAGATTTTATACGGGAATGGATTGTTACATCCATTGTATTGAAAGCCTGCAGGGTACTTTTCTGAATGAATTCAGCAAATCATACGGCGAAAAAGCGCTTGAGCTTTGCCGTGAGGTCTTTGTCAGGAAGGATAGATGGGACGATGAAAGCGACGATCAGTTGATGATGGCATCGTATGCGGGTGGCATGAGCATTGCTTACAGCCAGGTGGGTGTTGCACACGCAGTGAGTTACGGATTGAGTTATTTATTGGGTACCAAACATGGCATTGGCAATTGCATCGTGTTCAATCATCTTGAGGATTACTATCCTGATGGTGTAAAAGAATTCAAATACATGGTTGACAAAAACAAGATTGATATCCCCACTGGTCTTACGAAAGGCCTATCGGACGCGGATTTTGACAAGATGATTGACGTGTCAATGGGTATGAAGCCTTTGTGGGAAAATGCCCTCGGAAAGGATTGGGAAAAACAAATGAATCGCGATAAACTTAGGAAACTGTTTGAGAAACTGTAAGCATGCTTCAAAACAAATATCTGCGATACCTGGGTTTGCCATTACTTTTTGGCACGGCGAGGACGAAAGAGATCCTCAACGTCAATCCCACCATCGAGCCGCAACGCGCGGAGGCGGCATCCGTGAGAATTTTTGTCTATGATTACAATGCAGACCAGATAGAAGAGAGAGAATTAAAAAATATCCAGGAGTGTACTTCTTACAAGACCAATAACAGGATCAGTTGGATTAATATCGATGGCCTGCGAAAGACTGAGGTAGAAGCCCTGGGCGTAACCTTTGATATTGACCCCCTCGTCCTGGAAGACATTCTAAGTGTGAACCAGCGGCCAAAGATGGACGAGTTGGATGGTGAAATGTATTGTCTCCTGAACATGCTTTATTTTAACGAGGAAAAGAAGACGGTTGAAATTGAGCAGCTAAGCATCGTGATGGGGCCGGATTTCGTGATTACTTTCCAGGAAGATGCCAGTCGCGACGTGTTTGATCCGATTCGTCACAAATTGCGCCTGGCAAACAGCAGGATCAGGCAACGCGGAGCAGATTACCTATGCTACTCGATGTTGGATATGGTCGTTGACAGTTATTTCCTCGTGATGGAAAAGCTGGGCGACCAGATTGAAGGCCTGGAAGAAGAAGTGGTGCGCAACAGCAATACCCGTTCATTGGCAAGAATCAACCAGCTTCGAAAAGAGTTGATCGTGTTGAAAAGAAATATTTCGCCGGTGCGTGAACTAATCAATGGTTTCATCCGCAGCGACAGCGAATTACTCGAAGACCGCACCACCAGGTACTTCAAAGACGTCTACGATCATATCGTGCAGGCCTACGACCTCACAGAGAACTATCGTGATATCATGATGAGCATGCAGGACCTCTACATCAACAATGTCAACCTTAGAATGAACGAGGTCATGAAAGTGATGGCCGTGGTAACTTGCCTGATGGCTCCGGCTACAGTGATCGGCGGAATCTTCGGAATGAATTTCGACCGTATTCCGTGGATGCACAACCGTTATGGATTTTTTGCAGCCGTGTTTTGCATGCTGGCCATTCCGGTTTGGATGTTAATGATATTTAGAAAAAGAGGCTGGTTCTAATTTCTTTTACTCACCTATTTCACCTTCACCGTATCCGTCTGGAAGAGCGTATTGTCGTTATAAAAATTCAATACGAGTGTGCCTTTTGCAGTCGTAGGATATCCGAACACTTTGTCAAATTTCCAATCTTTAGTTGATGAAACGGTACCGTAAAGATCGTAAAACGCAACTGCCGTAATATTCAAAGTGTGCACCGGGCTTTCTATCTGTTGGAAACCAAGAAAATCAACGGTTCCGCCGGTGGTTCTTGTTTCGCAATGCACCGCAACTTTAATCGTGTCTCCAAGCAACACACTGTCCGGACTGGCAACCGTAGTGAAGGGAATGCCTCCCTGGTAAGAATTGTGAGTTGGAACATCCTTCGTGCACGAGTACAAAATGGCAGCGATAGCGAGGCAGGCTAATAATCTTTTCATTGACATTAATTTCTTTCCAGACTTGACCCGCTTAGCGCATAAATCGTTGCCTGGGTACATGATAAAATTTGTTATGATTTGGGTTTTTTATAGATGGGAACTGTGCTGCACGGCTCGCCATACATGATGCTTTTCGCAAAAGGTCTCAGCTTATTGGTAATCGCAACATAGGCTGATTCCGGAATGGGTTGATCACCACAGCCTTTAACCACGATTCGCTGATCCTGGAAGGGTTGGGCGTCCATCATCGCGATTTTTGCGGAAATGATGTGGTTGACCAACTCTTTTTCCGTTGCAAAAATAACTTCTCGCGCCACCGGTTGAAGTTGGGCTGCCACTAACATATTGGCCCACATAGGAATAATCGCATCAGCCGTACAAGTGATCGCGACCCATTTGTCCCGAAAAGGTTCGAGGTCCAGGTTTTTCAGCGCTTCTCTGAAATCCTTTTCCTTTAGGATCAGGCCCATAAACAGATGTTCTTTCAGATCAAACACCCGGAAGTCCTCGTTGGGCAGGTAATCCGCGAGATCGATCGTGATCAGACCGCTTTCTGCAACCTTATTTACAAATACTTCACTCATATCTAAATCTCCTTTGCAAATTTAGCAAATCTGCCAGAGCTGCCCCGAAACTCAAAAACAATGGCCCCGGGCTTATTTGCGCGGGGCCATCCATTATTTTTCCCCGGTTTAATAACCAGCTTCGCGACGATTGTCTTCAATTTTTGCTGCAAGATGAAGCGCTTGGGTGGCACTGTAATTTGCCATTTGCTTCATCTGCATTTGCAAATTCCTGCGTTGTACGTCTGCGCCCCCATCGGCCACGGGACGTGTTCCGGTCAACTTCGACTGGATATAAAATACGCCGGCGTTTCCTGCAATGGGTGGTGCAATCTTTCCTTCATAATTCTTGTCGAACGCTGCACCAATCACCTTGGGTTCATTACCGAGCTGCGGAATGAAAGGAGTTGCAAAATTCAGGCTATCTGCCGTTAATACATGATTCTGATTGGCAGAGGCCAGCGCATCCAGGCTAGTAGGCGTTCCCATCTTTTTGATAATTTCAGCTGCTTTTTTCTGGTTGCGCAAAATGGGCTCAACAATATTTCTTGCATCAGCCGCAGATTGTGTGCCCTCTTCCTTCGCGCGGGTAATTGCCACTACTACATATTTGTCGGCTACGTTAAAAGGTTCAGATACCGTGCCCACCTTATTTTCAAAAATCCATCTCACAAGGCTACGCGAAGAACCCAGACTTGAAATGCTGAAATCATTCTCGTGTACGTCGTCTGCCAGGCGCTTATTGTAAGTCCTGTTCTTTACAATATTATCATCAAATGATTTCAAATCCCTGCTGCTTGCCGCAAATGCTGTTGCAGCTGCAGAAACTGAATCATCTGTTTCCTTGCTCGTGGTAATTTGCTTGGCCATATAAGCCACTTTTACACCCTCGTCAAAATTCTTCTGGCCCAAAATTTCAATGTAGTGATATCCAAATTGGGTCTTCACCACTTTCTTATCCCCGGTTTTGTTATTGAAGATGAAATCAGCAAATTCCCTTGCGAGGTTGGTTTGGGTGGAAGCAAAGTCATATTCGCCGCCTTTCAGTTTACTTCCTTCGTCATCGCTGAACCGGGCAGCTAAAACTTTGAAATCGGCGCCAGATTGTACGGCCCTCGCGATGCTATCCGCCCTTCTTTGAGCAGTTGAATCATCATGTGTTGCCTGGCCCGTGTTCGGATCAACCGTGCCAATCAGGATGTGGCGACAATGTACTGAATCGGGAATTTGTTTTACGTCAATTTTCCTGGCGAGCACATACGAACCGCCATCCAGGTAAGGTCCGTACACTTTTCCCACAGGCAGTGAGATAATGCTATCCTTGGCAGCCATTTGCAATTTGCCTTTCTGCATATAGGCGTCAAGGAATTCCAATGTGCTTCCGTTTTTTGCCAGGAATGCCTTAGCGTCTGTGGCTTCGGCAAATTCGGGTTTCAGGTTGGCCAATTGCTGGTAAACTTTTCCGCTGTCCAATGCGCTTGGAGCTGCGTCAAATACTACATATGAAACATTGCGCGCTTTGTCCTGTTTGAATTCGTCCTTATGTTTCTGCACGTATCCATTGATGTCTGCATCTGTTACTTTTACGGCTGGCATACTATCACTGATGGTGCTATAAGAAGTAGCTACATAATTGATGCTGGCGATTGCGGAGTTGTCTTCCGTTATTCTTTCTGCGACCCACTTAGGAACATAGGCGCCTCCTGTAAACAGACTGATATATTTTGCACGGAGTTCATTCAAAACGATCGGTTGAAGCAGTTGATCATTTACAGCCTTCAACTGATCAGAATTTTTGCTTCTCTGCAGGCTTCTGAAAGCGTCACGCGCCGCATCGACATTATAAATGCCCGTTTTGGGATCTGTGAATTGTTGTTTGAATTCCTGCGGAGCATCTTCACTAAAAAGAAGTGTTCCTAGTTCTTTGGGAGTGAAAGCGAGTCCGAGCTTGTCAACCTCAGATTGTATCAATTCCTGCTCTACGTATCCTGACCAGATCTGTTCCTGCAAACGCTGACGCATGTCATCATTCATGTTGAGGCCACGCTGCTGGTATCCATCTTCGGCAAGTTTTAATCTTTGCGAAAAATCGTTAATGTCAATGTCTTTTCCGTTAACTGACCCTACGCTGCTGCCGTGGCTGGAAAATAAGCCCCTGCTGCGGCCTATGAACGCGTCCTGCACCAGGAAGCCGATAAGGCTGATGGCAATAATGGCAAACACAAGAACCGCTGCTCTGTCTCTGATACTCTGGATAATCGACATAAATGAATAATAAATAGGTTTTACAGATGGAGGGCAAAAATAGGGTAAAAATGCTTATGAACAAATTGTGGAAAACCCTTCTGATCTATATTTGATAAGGCTTTCGGCCAACCGGATCGGTCAATAATTCACATAGCTTATTTTTATGATGAACCAAAGAAATAGTTAACCACATAGCCATGTGAATTGCTGGCGATTTACCTTAATAACAATGATTCTTGTCGTGAAAATTCGGGGAAACATGGGGTGGAATTTGATGAGTAGGGTGAGAAGGAAGATACCACCGTCAGTAATCCAACCTATATTAAGACTGTATTAACAGATTTTTGATAGGGAACTAAGAATTAGTTTTATCCATCTCCTTTTCATCCACACGTGTTAAAAAGCCATTGAGATGCAGGCTGGAACTCAAACCTTCAATGTGGGCTACTTGTTATAAACTGTGGATAAACCATTAGAATTAACTTTGCCAAATATCTCAAACGTGTATTTTCCAACGAATCCACACCCCTAATAGTAATAAGGCTTTTATATAAATAAGTATATATTATTAATACTACCGGAATTATGAACATCGAAATTGCCGCGAAAGAAATTGAAAAGAACGGGTTTTTGGATCTCGAGCTGGATCCGACCCTGGATCTGTTTCATGAAATTGAAAGATTGAAAAAAGAGAAAAACGCCATTCTGCTGGCTCACTATTACCAGGAGCCCGATATCCAGGATGTGGCGGACTATATTGGCGATAGCCTGGGGTTGGCCCAGGAGGCAGAGAAAACCAAGGCAGACATCATTGTATTTGCGGGAGTGCATTTCATGGCAGAGACAGCCAAGATCCTTAATCCGCTTAAAAAGGTCCTCCTACCCGATTTAAAAGCAGGTTGCTCCCTGGCTGATAGCTGTCCGCCGGAAGAATTCAAAAAGTTCAAAGAAAAGTATCCCGACCATATCGTCATTTCTTATATTAATTGTTCGGCAGGTATCAAGGCACTCAGTGATATCATTTGTACTTCCAGCAATGCCCAAAAGATTGTTGAATCACTGCCGGCCGATCAAAAGATCATTTTTGCGCCCGATAAGAATCTGGGTGCCTACCTGGTCAAAAAAACGGGCAGAGATATGGTTTTGTGGAACGGTGCCTGCATGGTTCATGAAATTTTTTCCCTCGAAAAAATTACCCGGCTCAAGATGAGGCACCCCAACGCAAAATTGATTGCCCACCCCGAATGCGAGGAGCCAATCCTGAAAATTGCAGATTTTATTGGATCCACCACCGGATTGTTGAAATACACCCAGAAGGACGATTCGCAGGAATATATTGTGGCAACTGAAACGGGTATTCTACACCAGATGGAAAAATCATCCCCACGAAAGACCTTCATACCCGCACCACCCGAAAATAATTGTGCTTGTAATGACTGTCCGCATATGAAGCGCAATACACTTGAAAAACTCTATCTCTGTATGGAATATGAGCAACCTGAGATTACAATGGATAAAAACCTCATCGTTGCGGCACGAAAGCCTATTGAGCGAATGCTGGAGATTAGCGCAAAGTATGGATTATAAGGAACCAAGGATTTAATACAATCAATGTAATTCGTATAGAGATACAATTGCACCACCATGAAATTTTGTTTGTTGCGACCTTTTTTCTTGTGTCTCCTGGTTATTTCTTCATTTGCTGGCTACAGTCAAAACCTTCAACCAGGATTCCAGCCTAAAGAATACCTCCAATTATTATCTGCTGTTGAAAGATTTCGGGACAGCACGAATTACCAATACTCTACTCCGGCTCCGGAAGGGATGGAATTAAAGTTCAGATCTGAACCTGTGCCGCTGGAAAACAGTTGGCAGTTCTGGTTACGAAATGACAACGTGGGTATTATTTCGATCAGGGGAACAACATCTAAAGGAATTTCCTGGCTGGAGAATTTTTATTGTGCCATGATTCCGGCCATCGGCAGTTTGCAGATTAATGACAGCACTAAATTTGAATACAGGTTGGCGGCTGATACAAACGCCCTGGTGCACGCAGGATGGACGCTGGGATTGGCATTCATCGCTCCCGGTGTTTTGGAGACGATCAAAAGTAATTATCAGCAGGGCGTTAAAGAGTTTATCATTTTCGGGCATAGCCAGGGGGGTGCACTGGCATTTTTGCTGACCTCCTATTTGTACTATTTAAAAGGAACTGCGATTCCTTCGGATATTGTTCTCAAATCATATTGCAGCGCAGCGCCCAAGCCTGGTAATTTATACTATGCATACGATTTCGATTTTATTACCCGCGATGGTTGGGGGCTGCATGTAGTGAATGCACTGGATTGGGTTCCTGAATCTCCTATGAGTATTCAAACCCTGTCAGACATGAATAAGACGAGTCCTTTGAATCACATTGACAGGATTTTCAGCCGCCAAAAATTGTTCGAGAAGATTTACCTGAAGCACGCGTTCGGTTCGATGGATGAATCAACAAAAAAAGCATCCAAAAAATTTCAAAAGTACCTGGGAAACGACGTGTTCAAGTTGATTCACAAAACACTTCCTCAATTGAAAGAACCCGAATATGGACCAAGTATGAATTATATGTCCGCAGGTACGCCCATCATTCTACAGCCTTACCCCGGATATCGCGAACAATTTGCCGATAGCACGGGAAGAAATTTCTTTCTGCATCACCACATTAAGGCATATTATGAGTTGACCAGGCACCATTATGACGTGAAATAGCAATTAATGCAGGCCTTTCTGCGCACCTTTTGGAAGGGACAATACAACCAGCTTATAAGAATCGTCAATCATTTCTTTAATCAATGACATCGGAATGGTTCCATCGATGATCACCGTATTCCAGTGTTTCTTATTCATGTGATAGCCGGGTTGAATGGCGTCATGCATGTCACGCAGTTCAATCGCCCTGTCGGGATCAGCTTTCACATTGAATTGAAGCGGTGAATCACCAAGGCCGGCCAAAAGGAATATTTTACCCTTGACTTTGAAAACAAGAGTATCTTCCCCGAATGGAAATCCCTCAGTCACGGATTTCTTTTTCAAACAATATGCCCTCAGATTTTCTATGTCCATGATCAAAATTATCAACAATTCGAAAACCATCATCCGGTTTTCATGGCTAAGCAATTTTTTCCTGTTTCTCCTCTTACCCTGTTTTGTTTCCGCACAAAAAACCGACCGGAAATTACAGACCGCCGTCGAGAAGGCCGTGGAAGGATTTCATGGTACCGTAGGTATATATATCAAGAAACTGGGCACGGATAGGGCGGCAGCATTTAACGCTGATACCATTTTTCCTACCGCAAGCATGATCAAATTGACCATATTGCTCGGCATCATGGACAAGATTGAAAAGAAAGAATTAGACTATCATGGAGAATTTATTTATAAAGATTCGTTGCTGTATGAGGGCGTTGACATTCTAGGTTCCTTTAAGAATGGAGAAAAAATTGAACTTAGCAAATTAATGATGCTGATGCTGACGATGAGTGACAATACAGCCAGTTTATGGCTCCAAAGCCTTGCTGGCGGTGGATTTCGTATAAATGCACTGTTGGATTCCTTTGGATTTAAATCGACCCGGATGAACTCGAGAACCGAGGGAAGAAAGGAATTTCAACAAATTTATGGCTGGGGTCAGACCACGCCGCGGGAGATTGCCAGGTACATGGAGAAGTTGCACGCAAAAGAATTTTTTAGCGCCAGCACCAGCGAAAGAATGATGCGATTGTTAGGAAGAAATTATTGGGACGAGGAAGGCCTTTCTCAAATTCCACCCGGAATTTTTGTGGCTTCGAAAAATGGGGCTGTGGATGAATCACGAAGTCAGAGCATCCTGGTGATGGCGCCGCACGGACCCTTTGTGTTGAGCGTAATGACTAAAAATCAGGTTGATCAATCCTGGCAGCCGAATAACGAAGGATGGGAATTGATCAGAAAAATCACCACGATTGCCTGGGAATATTTTGAGCCAAATTATAAATGGAAGTCGCTGCAGTAATTTCGGTTATTATATTGCAAGAAAATTAGAGGTATGGCGGATATAAAAACGGTCATATTTGATTTGGGAGGAGTATTGATTGATTGGAACCCCGACTATGTTTTCAGGACGATCTTTTCAACAGACGAGCAGATGAAATGGTTCTATGACAACATCTGCACACCCGCCTGGAATGAAGAACAGGACGCCGGCCGTTCATTGCAATCAGCGACAGAGGACCTGGTGAAAATACATCCCGAATACGAGGGGCCCATCAGGGCATATTACGGCAGGTGGGAAGAGATGCTCGGTGGACCCATCCAGGGAACTGTTGACATATTAAGAGAAATTACGGATAACAAAACCATCAAAACCTATGCACTCACCAACTGGAGTGCGGAGACTTTCCCGGTTGCTCTTTCCCGTTATGACTTTTTGCATTGGTTTGATGGCAGGCTTGTCTCCGGCGAGGAGAAAACCAGGAAGCCATTTCCGGAGATCTATCAAAGATTAATTCATAAGTTTTCAATTGATCCAAAGACTTCATTGTATGTAGATGACAATGCGCGCAACCTTGGGCCAGCAGCCGATCTGGGGATGTACGCGGTCCATTTTCACAGTCCTGCCCAATTTCGCGAGCAATTGAGGTCGTTTGGAATATTGCACTAACAAATATGTTAAAGTGTTTCGTTGCATCTTGCATAGGCGGGGTTGCTTTTCTATTTTGGAATTAAATCGACCTCATGAGAATTTTTATTCTGATTGCTTTTCTTATTTTTTCTGTATCAGGTTTTGAAGCACTTTCATTGCCAGGCGACCAGGCGCAAACGCTGACTCAGCTTCTGATTCAGTTTAAGAAGAATCCCACCAATGCTCACGCAAAGGAAGAGCTCGCTCAATTTTATAACCAACGCAAGAAGATACATGAACAAACATTGCTGCACCTCAGCCGGGAAACTGATTTGGGCCATTGGGACAAGTTGATCGCTGAGCTAAATGAAATGCAGGAAGAATTTAAGTTGATTTCGGCATCGGAAGAAGCTGTTGAATTGTTAAACCCGGTTGACTACTCTTATTCTTTAAATAACACCAAAGAATTGGCAGCTGCATCCTGTTATCAGAGGGGGATCGACCTCAGTAAAAGGCGTGACTCAAAATCTTATTCTTTCCGACTTGCAGCTCTTGCGTTTCGTAAGGCAAATGAATTTGTACCCGGCTATCGCGATGCCTCGCTATTGGCAAACCAGGCTTCGAAAAAGGTAAGTGTCAATGTGCTGATTACGGGAATCCAGTTTGATAGTGGATACTATAAAGGAGGAGTATATTATGGCAGCGATGCCCGGTTCCAGGATGTACTGGCCACCAAGCTGAACCAGGTTGTAGAAAATGGTTCTGCGAGATTTTTTACGCAGGAACAGGCTCTTGAAGAAAACGAAACCATGGATTGGGTGATATACCTGAACTGGTCGGATGTAGGAAGCCATCCAACTTCGGCGTATCAAGCCACCGGAACCAGTCAAAAAGATGTGCAGGTGGGGACAGACAAAAGTGGCAATCCAATTGTTCGCACAAAGTATGCAGATGTGTCAAGCTTTGAAAGAACCGTATCCACATCTGGAAACCTGTTTTTTAGCATTCGGGATGTTCGACAGGGAGAAGAGATCGCAGCCGGCTCAATTCATACTGAAAGCCAGTTTACCGAATCCTCAGTTGAATTTGCAGGTGATGCAGGTGGTCTCAACGACAGGTCACGACAAAATATAGATTTCAACAAATCCACGTCTGGAGTTAAATCAGATACGGATGAAGGAATGACTTCGATGAACAAGCGCATATTTGACCCGCTTAAGTATAAAATTCTGAATGCCATTGCTTTCTGAGTCAACTTCCATCTTTTCCATTCCATTATTGTTCTGATTTTAAATCTAATACGAGACGTTAACAAAATATTGTCTGGTCCGGGCCGTTTAAGCTAGGTAAATCGGAAACATATCATGAAAAACCTAGTTTTACCCGCCCTTCTGGCGATTTGCTTCGCCTTCTATTCTTGCGGATCAAGCAAGAATACCATGCAATCTGGCAGCGATAAGAATATCAGCAGCCTTCTTAAAAAGCTGAATCGCAATCCTGACGACATGCAGGTGCAAAGCGATTTAAAATATGTGTATGCCCAATCGGTGAAAGAGCACGAAGACAAGATCAGCGCTTACAAAGCCAACACTTCCACCGATCGATGGGACAATATCATCAATGAGCTGAATGCGCTGCAGATGCTGTACAATAATATCAGCTCTTCGGTAACGGCAAGTCGCGTGGTAAAGCCCAAGAGTTATTTTTCCGACCTGCAGGCCGTAAGCCAGGAAGCAGCAGGATATTATTATGAGGAAGGAAAACACTTTTTGGAATTGGAAGGAAGAGACAATAGCCGACAGGCCTACCTCGCATTTCAGAAGTCCACTCAGTATGTACCAGGGTTTAAGGACGCCTCCCGTCAAATGCAGGTGGCCTACAACCTCAGTGTTGCGAACGTTGTGGTAAATCCCATTCGTGACAATGAAATCCTGTTTACGGGCTACAACAATGCTTATAATCGTGAATACATCCAGGACAAGTTGGTGAAAGATCTTGGTGCACCTCAGTCCACCACCCTTCCTGCGAGATTCTATACTGATCGCGATGCCCGTCAGCAGACCCTTCAAACGGATGTGACCGTTGATATTGGCTGGAGGAGCATCGATATTCCGCCGATGAAGACCGAATACTCAAACAGGTCCGTGTCCAAACAGGTGGAAGTTGGAAGAGATAGTAGCGGCAAGACCATTTACCAGACTGTTTATGCAACGCTCTCAATTACCAGGAAATATTTCGATGCAACCGGTAGCCTCGAGTGCCGCGTGACCGACCTGGCAAAGAAAATAGACCTCGCCAATGAAAACCTGACCGCACATTACACCTGGGCTGTAGAAGCGGGTGCATTTAGCGGCGACAGCAGGGCACTCTCTTCAACAGATTGGGCCATCGTAAACCAGGGCAATAATTTTCAGCTGCCTGGAAAGGATGTGGTGATGAATGAACTGATGAAAAATGTTTACCCTGAATTGAAGACGAGGATCAGGAATGCCGTTAACTGGTAAAGAACAAATCATTTCAAAATCTGGTAGGCGAGAAGACTCATTCCATATGCGAGCAAAGTCATGTAGGTGAATTGTATCATGGGCCATTTCCAGCTGCGTGTTTCGCGTTTGACCACGGCCAGCGTGCTCATACATTGCATGGCGAGCACGTAAAAGATCATCAGGGATAATCCTGTTGCCAGCGTGTACACCGGTTGTCCATTCTCTTTTACTGCTGCACCCATCTTTTGTCGCAGTGTTTGCTTGTCGGCATTCTTGCCTCCTTCAACGCTGTACAAGGTGGCCATGGTTCCTACGAAGACTTCCCTGGCCGCAAATGATGTGATCAGGGCGATGCCAATTTTCCAATCGAAGCCCAGCGGCTTAAGCACGGGTTCAATCGTGTGTCCAAGCCTTCCGGCATAAGAGTTCTGGAGCAACTCTGCCTGTTTTTGCTTACCGAGTTCTTCCTGGTTTTCCGGATTCTGCGCGATGCGTGCCTCGTATTTCGTTTTCACTGCGTTCATTTTGTCCGAAGGCCCGAAGGAACTCAATACCCAAAGCACCAGCGAAATCACCATAATTACTTTTCCTGCATCTCTCACAAAGATTTTCGCCTTCTCAACCATGGTGACTGCGATGTTTCCCCATCTCGGAGCCCGGTAGACCGGCAATTCCAGAATGAAAAAACTTTTCTCCTTTATTTTGATGAACCATTTCATCACATGTGCCACAATAAGCGCCATCACGAGGCCCAGCAAATAAAGTCCCATCATGACGAGGCCCTGCACGCTCAAAAAACCGAAATAGTATTTTGAAGGAATCACCAATGCAATCAGGATGGTGAACACCGGCAGTCTTGCACTGCAACTCATGAGCGGCGTAATCATGATCGTGAGCAGCCGTTCTTTCTGGTTCTCGATATTGCGCGCGCTCATGATGGCAGGGACCGCGCAGGCAAAGCCGCTGATCATCGGCATCACGCTTTTTCCGTTGAGTCCCACTTTGCGCATAAGCTTATCCGTTAGAAAGCTGATGCGTGCCATGTAACCGGTGTCTTCAAGCAGGGTGATAAGTCCGAACAGAATCATGATCTGCGGAACAAAGACCAGGATTCCACTGAGTCCCGCCAACACGCCGTTGATCAGCAAGTCTGAAAACCAGTTTGTGGGAAGTATGCTACCCAGCCACCCGCCCAATTGACCAAACAACCAGTCGATTGCATCCATTGGATATTGGGCAATCCAAAATATGCTCTGAAAGAGCAGGAACAGCACGGCAATCAGGATCACATAGCCCCATCGTCGGTGTAATAATATTTTATCGAGCCTTTCAGAAAAGAATTCTCTTTCTTTCGGATCCACTTCCACCACGTTCTGTTGCATGATATGTCCAATCCTTGAATACCGCTGCAGTATTTCCTCGGCTTGTGTACGGGTGGGGTTAAATGCATTGCGCTGTTCAATTTCTTCAATTTTCAGCTGGGCGGACTGGTCAAGATTAAGCGATTCGTGGTTGATCAGGTAATGAATGGCCTTATAATCGCTGAGCTCAGGATCCCACTCCCTCATTTCGGCAATGGCAGTGGGTGATAATTCATGGTTGGGTATGAAATCACGCGAGGGTGTTTTGTACAACTGAAGGGCGGTTTGCTCAATGGTTTTTTTCAACGGACCGATACCCTTGTTTCTCCTGGGGTTGATGGGTACGAGCGGAATGCCCAATTCCCTTTCCAAGCCCGGCACGTCTATCTGTATTCCTTTTTTCTTGGCCAGGTCCATCATGGTAAGGGCTACCACCACGGGGATTTTCAAATCGATGATTTGTGATACGAAAAGGAGGTTGCGTTTCAGGTTGCTGGCGTCTACGATAACCACTACCAGGTCGGGCCTCTCCTTCGCTGTAGGATGCATTAGGACGCCATATGCCACCCATTCGTCGGCCCGGCGAGGGTAAAGGCTATAAGTACCGGGCAGGTCGATGATGGTCGCCCGGAGTGATTCGGAGATTTGGGACTCACCCGTTTTCTTGTCGACCGTTACACCGGGAAAATTACCCACCTTCTGGTTCATGCCCGTGAGGGCGTTGAACAGAGAGCTCTTTCCGCTATTTGGGTTTCCGAGTAGGGCAATATGTAATTGACGATCCAATGAAATATGCGCAAAGCTAATGGCAATTGGTCAATACGGGTTTACGAAAGCAGGAACAACCCGGAAATGCCCATAATCACCTAATGTTAAAAGAATTAACCCTTCCGAAAATTGGAATATGGTTTGCCCATATACCTTTGTGTTAACTACTAATTCCTGAATTCAACATGAAGTCCCTGATTGTTCTGCTCTTTTTGTCTCAATTGGCGGTCGCCCAACGATTGAAAAAGGCCGATAAGGCTACGGTCGCTAATATCAAGAACCATATTTCTTACCTGGCAGATGATAAACTGGAGGGTCGCAGAGCAGGGACACCGGGGGAAAAACTCGCGGCCGATTATATCATTTCGCAATTTCAGAAATACGGACTTGCATCGAAAGGTGAAAACAATTCTTACCTGCAGGAATTTGAAATCAATGATGGAAAACAAATTCTCCCGGAATCTTATTTCCGGGTAAATGGTGCCGAACTGGTTCCCGAAAAAGAATATTTTCCGTTACCATTCAGTCCGAACACAACGATTTCGGAGGCTGCGCTTTCAACTTCGCTGTCAGAACGTGGCGTTCCCTGGTTTAAAAATCTTGATGCCGCATTGGTGGCGAGCCAGGGCAATCCCCACTTCGATATGGATGAATTTCTGAAATCGGAAGCCAACAATGCATCAACAAAAGGGGCATCAGCATTGATTCTCTACAATACGGGCAATTTGAACGACGAAATCAAATTCAACCCGAAGGATAAATCGGGCAATTCAAAAATTCCCGTGATCTACCTTACCCGCGTGGCCAAGGAAAAATATTTTAAGGACGAGTCTGCCGCCTACGACGTGAAATTTAAAGTGGCGCTGGGCGACAAAAAGCGCTTAGCCCATAACGTTATCGGGTACATTGACAATGGCGCGCCCACCACCGTGGTGTTGGGAGCGCATTTCGATCACCTGGGATACAATGAAGATGGTTTTTCCATGTTACGCACGGGTGAAAAATTAATTCACAACGGTGCAGACGACAATGCAAGCGGTACGGCAGCCCTGATGGAATTGGCGAGGATCATAAAATCGGAGAAGATAAAGAAGAACAATTATCTATTTATTGCTTTTTCGGGAGAAGAGATGGGCCTCTTTGGATCGAAGTATTTTACAGAGCATCCTACAATCGACCTGGCCACGGTGAACTACATGATCAACATGGACATGGTGGGAAGGTTGAACGACAGCACGCATGTGCTCACCGTCGGCGGTTACGGTACCTCGCCGGCCTGGGGAGAAGTTATCACTGCAAAGGCAGAGTCGTTTACCATTCACTTTGATTCAAGCGGTACCGGGCCGAGCGACCATACTTCTTTTTACAGAAAGGATATACCTGTTTTGTTCTTCTTCACGGGATTGCACAGTGATTACCACAAGCCCACCGATGACGCAGACAAGATCAATTATACGGGTGAACTGCAGGTCGTGAAATACATCAACACGGTCATTACTAACCTCAACCCTCATACGAAGTTGGCATTCACCAAAACCCGCGAACAGCAAATGGGCACTTCAGCCAGGTTCAGCGTGACGATGGGGATTATGCCCGATTACACGTTCAGCGGCGAAGGCGTTAGGGTGGATGGAGTAAGCGATGGGAGGCCCGCTCAAAAAGCCGGACTTAGAACCGGGGATGTGATCCTGAAGCTGGGAGAATATGCTACGGGAACGCTGGAATCTTATATGCAGGCACTTGGTAAATTCAAAAAGGGCGACAATACCCGGGTGAAGGTGAAAAGAGGAAATGACGAAATGGAATTTACCGTTGTGTTCTAACTAAATTTTTAATGAAACTCAGGATCGATAATGAAAGCCTGGCCGAGGAATTCTTCTCCGGTTCCCGCCTGCTTGGCATCGTCGCCCCAATGAAAGATTATCAACTGGGCTGGAAGCTGAACCAGGCCCTGGGTTATGATTTCCGGGTGAACAACGAAATTGAAATTCAGTTGACCAAGAAAAGCCGGAGATATTTCTTTTCAATTTTTGAGTGGACAGAGCCCGCGGGCTCACTCAGGCATTATCTCTACAACAATCAATTCGATGGGGAATACCTGCTCCCCGAGTTCAAGCATCTTGATTTTTTGTGGCTTCTCCAGGGTGATGATTTGCGGGATGAGGAGGTACAGGAATTGCAGCAATCTATTAAGTCGATTCCCGGTGTGCAGTTGGTGACGGAACTGGTTACTTCCAGGATCAGGAACAAGGCACATCTTATTTTTTAGGCCGGCCCGTATTTTCGCCTCTTAAATTGTTTTGTTATGTGGAAAGAAGAAAAGAACAGCCTTTACAGGAAATTTGAATTCAAAGATTTTTCCGAAGCTTTTGCTTTCATGACAAGGGTGGCCCTTGAGGCCGAAAAGATGAACCATCATCCCTTGTGGACCAATGTTTGGAATCGCGTGGAAATCTGGCTCAGCACGCATGATGCAGGAGACGTGGTAACTGATCGCGACAAAAAGCTTGCAGCAAAAATTGATGCCTTAGTAGGCTGATTTTTTTCGCAGGTAGTTAACCAGCGCAAAGAGCGAAACCAGCGTCCAGGTACCTTCCAGGACTACGAATGGCGTGTAATGAATGAGCCATGAAGCGAGCATCGCAAGGCCCGCTCCGAAAACATTCAGGAGAATATAAACCAGCCCGTCTTTTGAAAGCCTTCCACCCAGGTTTAATAAGAATGCCACCAGCAAGAGTGTTACACCAAGAGACCCAATCATGTCGTTGATGTCGAAGTTCAGCGTTAGTAAGTCCATGTGAATGCTATTTGGTGATAATGACAACCGACTCCGATTTTGGAAGAATCCTGCCAACGGGTTTCATTCTCCCTTCAAGTTGATAGTCCTTAAAAATGTTTTCAATTTCTAACTGGGCATCCGCTGCGCAGGCCAGCAACAAGCCGCCGCTGGTTTGAGGATCTGCAAGAATAGATTCCGCTATACTTTGATCTGCTATTTTTTCAAAGCGTATCTTATCGCGATAGCTGTCCAGGTTTCTTGTTGTTCCTCCAGGCACGGAATTCAGCTGCACATATTTCTCCAGTTCAGGAATGATGTAGGGCACAGCTGAGAGATTGATTTCGGCGCTGAAATTACTACCCTCGGCCATTTCAACCAGGTGACCCAACAAACCAAAACCAGTAACATCGGTCATGGCGTGTACGCCCTTGCATTCACCCAGGCGTTCACCCACTCGATTCAATTGCATCATTTGATTGGCGGCAATTTCCCGGTGTTCTGGTTTAAGAATACCCTTTTTTTCTGCTGTAGTAAGAATTCCAATGCCCAGTGGTTTGGTAAGAAATAGAATATCGCCTGGTTGAGCCGTATTATTCTGTTTAATATTGGATTTCTTGACGATGCCATTTACGGCGAGCCCGAATATGGGTTCTGGAGAGTCGATGCTGTGTCCTCCCGCAAGCGGTATTCCTGCTTCCAGGCAAATGCTTCGCCCGCCTTCAATGACTTTTTGCGCAACTCCGGCAGGGATCTTATTTACTGGCCAACCCAGGATGGCGATGGCAAGCAAGGGCTTGCCACCCATCGCATATACGTCACTGATAGCATTTGCCGCGGCAATCCGGCCAAATTGAAAAGGATCGTCCACGATGGGCATGAAAAAATCTGTGGTCGCAATCAATGCCGTTTCATTGTCCAGCTCATAGACCGCTGCATCGTCCTTGCTGTGGTTGCCCACGAGCAAGTGCTTGTTATCGGGCATTGCAAAATTGGATTTCAGAATCTCGTCTAAAACGGCAGGAGAAATTTTGCAACCACAACCGGCGCCATGGGAATACTGCGTGAGATGAATGGTGTTCGCTGACATTCGGCAAAAATAAGGAAGCAGGTTCAGACTGCTTTGAGCCGGAGTTCGGGGATGCTTAAAAGGCGTTTTGCGTTAAGACTGGGATCAACGGTGTCAGATGGAATGTCTCTGAGCAGGGTTTCCAGATGATCCCTCTTATTCAATCCCTTGATATAAAATCTGTCGTAGTACTTCAGCAATATGGCAAAGCAGTCTTTCGTATTGCCTTCCATGAGGAAATTCATGGCAGTTTTTGTTTCAAGTCCGCCCAACCTTTTTTGAATCCGGATGATGCCTGCTGCCACCTGGTCCTTTTTCATTTTGCCGTATTCTTTTACGATATACTCCAGTCTGGTTTCGAAAGGAATATTCAAAAAATAGACCGGAGCGGATCTCATCTGGTTCCAAAATGCCATGGGCAGATTGATAAGTCCAATCCGTTGGCTCTCATCTTCCAACCATATAAAAGGGGAGTCTTCCTTTTTTCGCAGGTCAAACGCCAATAGATTTTCGAACATTTCCTGTGAGGGTTGTGGCGTTTCCGGAAAGCTGCCGAAAGCGGAACCCTTATGTTTTGCGAGATCTTCAAGGTCCACGGGTCGGTGTTCCTTAGCTGCTAGTTCATGAAGCAACGGGGTCTTTCCGGAACCCGTATATCCGCCAAGGATGCGGAGATTGTAGGGCCGCTCAAAACTTGCGAGTACCCAATTTCTGAACGACTTATAGCCGCCGACCAGGGTAAACACTTTGAACCCGTAAAGGTCCAAAAGCCAGGCCACGCCTGCACTGCGCATGCCGCCCCTCCAGCAGTGTACCAGGACGGTTTTGGAATTTTCGCCGGTGAGGCCTTCCGCTTCCTCAACCATTCTGCGCATCTTTCCACCAAAATAATCCAGTCCTATTTTAATCGCCGTTTCCCTTCCCTGTTGTTTATACGCTGTTCCCACCACCTTTCGCTCTTCGTCGGTAAATAACGGAAACGAATAAGCGCCGGGAATCCGGGCATGTTTAAATTCGCCCGGACTTCTGACGTCCAGCACGGGATACTGCCCCGACAATTCTATAAATCGATCAACCGTTACTTTTTCTGCAGGCATAAATTAATTCATCCAAAATGTGGTACGCCTTTCAACGGAAAAGCCGTCACCTCTTAGGAGACGGCTTTTTAATATGCTCGAAATTCCTTCAGCCGTTCATGCTGATGAGAAATTCGTTATTGTCCTTGGTTCCCTTCATGTTTTTGAGGAGCATGGTAATGGCTTCCTCAGTATTCATGTCGGCAATATGATTTCTAAGCACCCACATCTTCTGGAGGATATCTCTATCCAGCAACAGATCGTCACGGCGGGTAGAAGAACCAACGATATCTATGGCGGGGAATATGCGGCGATTGGCTAGCCTGCGGTCAAGCGACAATTCCATATTGCCGGTTCCCTTGAATTCTTCGAAGATCACTTCGTCCATTTTACTTCCCGTATCAACAAGCGCAGTAGCAAGAATGGTGAGCGAGCCACCGTTTTCGATCTTCCTGGCCGCGCCAAAGAATTGTTTAGGTTTTTGCATGGCATTGGCTTCCACACCACCTGAGAGCACCTTTCCAGATGCCGGCGCAACGGTATTGTGTGCGCGTGCAAGCCTGGTGATGGAGTCGAGCAGGATCACTACGTCGTGTCCGCATTCAACGAGTCGTTTAGCTTTCTGAAGCGCGATGGTAGAAACCTTCACGTGCTTTTCAGCGGGCTCATCGAAAGTTGATGCGATCACTTCTGCTTTCACACTTCTCTCCATGTCGGTCACCTCTTCAGGACGTTCATCCACCAGCACAATCATCAGGTAACAATCTGAATGATTCTCTGCGATGGCATTGGCCACCTCCTTCAGGAGCATGGTCTTACCCGTCTTTGGTTGTGCAACAATCAATCCACGCTGACCCTTGCCAATTGGTGTGAAGAGGTCCATGATGCGGGTTGAATAGTTATTGGGTGTTGTGCAAAGATTTAATTTTTCGAATGGGAATAACGGTGTCAGATAGTCGAATGGCACGCGATCGCGCACTTCTTCCGGGCCCTTGCCGTTGATCGTTTCCACCTTCAGCAATGCGAAATATTTTTCACCTTCTTTTGGAGGACGAACAGAACCGTAAACAGTATCACCCGTTTTCAGTCCGAACAATTTGATTTGTGAGGGTGAAACATAAATATCATCAGGTGATGAAAGATAGTTGTAGTCAGAACTTCTCAGGAATCCATATCCATCTGGCATCATCTCCAACACGCCTTCTCCAAGAATAACGCCATCGAATTCAATATTAAAAGCTGAGTTGTCGCGGCGATGCGGGTATTGCTTGTGGGCTGCGTGATCGGCAGCTGCTGCGCCATCAATGGCAGGTGGAGCTTCTTCTACTTCTGCTTCGTTTCCAACCGACACGCGTTGTGGCGCTACAGGAACTTCGTCGCCTTTTCCTTTCTTCACGACTCTTCGATCTACTTTCGGTTCGGGTTCGGGTCGCTTACGAATCGGCGGTTTCGGCTTTTCCGTTTCGGTTTCTACAATCGCTTCTTCGGTACTGTTGGCAGTACTTGTCTTCACAATGCGTTGTTTCTTTTTTGTTTTGTCTGCATCAGAATTCTTGGAACCTTCGCTGTTGAGAACAGCTTGTTTGTCGAGGATCTTGTAGATGAGCTCCTGTTTGTCTGATTTTTTAGCGTTGAGGATTTTTAACTGCTCGGCAATATCCAGCAGTTCAGGAACGAGCATGTCGTTCAATTGTAGGATGTCGTACATAAAAACACTTGATAAATGGTCGATTTGGGCTTATACACTGTTTTCGACCGGTCTTGAAAATTGAGATTGAAATTGAATGTATTGAGATCGAGCTGAATGGTTAAAACTGATGAGCTGTGAGAATAGGAAAGAACTAAACAGCCAGATTCTATTGCAAGTTCATAATAAAAACGCAGAAAGCCAAAATTTATTTTACGTTCAACCCTTGCCACCGCTCAAATAGAGGCATTCCTAAGGCATTCTGAATATTAACAAAATTGCTGTTTTTGGAAGAGCGGACCACCCTTGTTTTTACTTCATTATTCACTTTCGGCGGCCTATACTTTATTGGTGAGCGCTTTGCCATTTTCAAAATCGGAAATGCTTTGTAATGTGGCTTGAGCAATCTCGGTAAGCGCCTCCTTCGTAAAAAAGCCCTGGTGCGAGGTCAGCAAAACGTTGGGAAAGCTCATCAGGCGGCCGATGAGGTCGTCCAGGATGATCTTTTCAGAAAGGTCATGATAGAATAGATTCTCCTCCTGCTCATACACATCGACACCAAGATAACCCAGTTGGGAGGATTTCAGCGCGCCGATGCAGGCATTTGTGTCAATGAGGCCGCCCCGACTGGTGTTGATCAACATGGCCCCCGGCTTCATCATGGCCAGGGTATCCTCATTAATGATCTGGCGTGTTAGGGCATTCAGCGGACAGTGGAGGGAAATGATATCCGATTCGGGCAGAAGGTCCATCAACGGAAGATATTCTACGCCCTTTGCCGCCAGGTCCCGGTTAGCGATCAGGTCGAAGGCGATGACCCTGCATCCAAAACCCAACATGATTTCGCAGAATGCCTGTCCGATCCTTCCTGTTCCAATCACTCCCACCGTTTTCTTGTATAGATCAAAACCAAGAAGTTTGTCGAGCGAAAAATTGCTTTCCCGGACCCTGTTGTAAGCCTTGTGTGTTTTTCGGTTAAGGGTCAAGATCAACGCCACGGCATGCTCAGCCACGGCGTGCGGCGAATAAGCCGGAACCCGCACCACTGCGATATTTGACCTCCTGGCAGCCTCCAAGTCCACATTATTATACCCTGCGCAACGCAGGGCAATCAAACCAACCTGCTTTTTATTCAGGAGGTCAAGAACATCCGCACCCATCTTGTCATTTACGAAGGCGCATATGGCAGAACCATTTGTGGCGAGGGCCGCTGTTTGCGCATTTAAAGGAGATTCAATATAAAGAATCTTATGTGTCCTGTTGTAAAAGTCAAAGAAGGTCCTATCATATGGCTGTGCCGAGTAAAAGCTGACGTCCATGTAACCCAAAAGTACTGTCATGCCATCGATTTTCTGAAAACCAGCTTCAGAAAGACGATAAGAGCCTCGCTAGCTTTATCTTTGCCGCTCTTAAAATCAGGCTATGTTCAATGAAAGAGTGAAAATAAAGGATCTGTTGTCGAATGCTGCAGCCGGACAGGAGGTTATCGTGATGGGATGGGTACGCACTTTCCGGAATAACCAATTTATTGCTCTGAATGATGGTAGCACCAATAACAACCTCCAGGTTGTGGTGGAACTGGGAAAATTCCCGGAGGATTTATTGAAGAGGATCACAACGGGTGCATCGTTAAAAGTTCAAGGAGTTGTGGAAGCTTCATTGGGCAAAGGACAAGCCTGGGAGCTGAAAGCGAAAGAAGTCATTGTCCTTGGCGACAGCGATCCTGAACAATTTCCACTGCAACCCAAAAAGCACAGCCTGGAATTTCTGCGCGAAATCGCGCACCTCAGATTCCGCACGAATACGTTTGGATCCGTCTTCAGGGTGCGTCACGCACTTGCTTTCGCGATCCACCAATTCTTTAACGAGCGAGGATTTGTGTATATGCATACACCTGTGATCACTGCTTCAGACGCAGAGGGTGCAGGTGAAATGTTCAAGGTCACTACGCTTTCACTCGACAATATTCCCCGCACGGATACCGGCGGCATAGATTTCAAGGAAGATTTCTTCGGAAAGGCAACCAACCTCACAGTAAGCGGGCAGCTCGAGGGTGAATTATCGGCCATGGCATTCAGTGATATTTATACATTCGGCCCAACATTTAGGGCTGAAAATTCAAACACGACGAGGCACCTCGCGGAATTTTGGATGATCGAGCCGGAGATGGCATTCTATGACCTTGAGGATAACATGAACCTCGCCGAAAGTTTTATCAAATACATTATACGATACACGGTTCAGAAGAATGCTGAAGATCTCGCCTTCCTCGACCAGCGATTGGCTGAAGAAGAAAAACAAAAGCCTCAAAATGAGCGAAGCGGAATGAGCCTGATGGATAAACTGAACTTCGTACTCGATAACGATTTCGAAAGAGTCACCTACACCGAGGCCATTCAGCTTTTGTTGGATTCAACCGCATATAAGAAAAAGAAATTCAAGTATGATGTTAAGTGGGGGATCGATTTACAAAGCGAACATGAACGCTGGCTGGTTGAACAACATTTTAAGAAGCCCGTAATTGTTATTAATTATCCGAAAGAGATCAAGGCCTTCTACATGCGCGCCAATGATGATGGAAAGACGGTTGCTGCCATGGACATCCTTGCGCCGGGGATTGGTGAAATTGTTGGCGGTTCACAGCGTGAAGAAAGACTGGACCGGTTGGAAACGCGCATGAAAGAAATGCATATTCCGGTGAAGGAAATGTGGTGGTACCTTGATACACGCAGGTTCGGCTCAGTTCCACACGCCGGTTTTGGACTGGGTTTCGAGAGAATGGTTCAATTTGTAACAGGAATGACGAATATCCGCGATGTGATTGCGTTTCCAAGAACGCCGAAGAGTGCGGAATTTTGATTTTGGATACCAGATATACTATTATTCATTTAGCGAGATCATCAGTCCTCCAAGAAAAACATCATCAATCTTATCATCAGCATGTGCGCTAATATAGGCTTCAATCTTTGACTGTTCAGCTGGAAAGGCTTTGAACAAATTCCTCTTGTTCAACTTGAAGGAATGCACCGCCTTGTCCGGCATGACCGCGTAATAAAAATCCTCAGGAATATATTCATCATAAATCATCCCGCGTACGTATTGACTCCTGTCGTACGGATCGGCTTTTTGAAATTTCACCTTGTTGTTTTTGAATAGGGAATACTTCTGGCCACGTCCAATCACCTGGTAATAGGTTTCCTCGCTTCCTTTCTCGAAATCCGGCATCTTTTCAAAATAGTAAGAGTTGCCAGCGTTCTCAAGTTTGAATGATTTGGTCATCACCTTCTCCACCATCAACACGGTAGTTGAATCGAGCGGCTTAATAAGCAGCTGGCCGGTCAGGAGATCATAATTGTACACATAGCTGGGACTGAACGTCGCATTGTTAACGGTAAGCACGTTTCCCTTCACCCAGTTGTTGAAATAAAGTCGCTTTCCTTCAATATTATGTCCATTCACACCTACGATTCCGCCATAAGCGGTGGTGGCACCCGCATAGGTAGTCATCGTTGTGATATCTGTCTGAACCGTTGTGCCTGTTGAAGTTTCCTGCGCAAGTGTGAGGGAGTAAATAAATGAAGCGAATACGGATAAATACAGCGCTCTCATGATTTTGACAAGTTTTGATAAAATTAAGAAAGTTAGCGGGCCTAAAGAAATGACCTTATCTTTTCCAAAACAGTCCGATCCGTCTTTTTACGTCTTCCCTGATATTCATGTAAAACAAATTGATATCTCCCAGGTGATAGTTCTTGGAAAAATACAGGAAGCCCCAGGGAAATTTTGGCCTGCTAATCCATAAAATATTGTTATGCACCCGGGCATCGCTCACTTTTTTATACACTGAATTGAAATTGTAGAGAACGGCTCCACGATGGAGCGATTTTGGCGCTACCGTAGTGTTGGTGGTCCACGTAAGTGGATTGGTTACGCTTATTTCCTGGAGCTCATGACCTGTATAAAATTCAGCATTGTAATTCTTTCTGAATGTGCGCCAGCTTACGAAACATCCCGTGTGCAGAGAATCCTCGCATGGTTTGATGGTGCTGAAATAATTTTTCTCAACAGGCATGCCGAGAAGGTAAGCGCAAACCAACCTGTTTTGGAGGGGCGTGCCTTCAATCATTTCCTTGATCAGTCGTTTGGCATGCACGGTGCCCTGGCTATGACTGGCAATGATGAAGGGCCTGTGATTGTTAAAGTGTTCAAGATAATAAATAAACGCGGCCTTCACATCCTGGTAAGCGAAGTCAAAGGCCGCATTCTTCCTTGCAGAATCCTTCTCTATGAACATTAGCAGGTTGGCCTGGCGGTAGCGGGGCGCAAATACGCGGCAACTTTCATTGAAGACGCTTGCCTGGTGAAGAATGGTGGAGTAATCTGTTTTAGCATTGATGTAAGAATCGTCGATCGATGCGTTGTCTTTCCCGGCCTTTATTTCAATCGTATAGGTAGTGGGATGTATAAAGAAAACATCCACAGCGCTGTCGCGCACCTGCCTGCGAAGCGGCTTGGAGACACTGTCCGACAAATCCACTTTATATGGATGGGCTGCCCAGTAATCAAGATTAGAATAATCAGGCAAGCCGGTCGTGCTCCTGATATGATACCCTTTAGTGTACTTAATGTATTGATCGCTGCAGGATGATAACAGGACAAGTCCGAGCGGAATGAATAGAAGCTTTAATCGTTCAAATCTGCACATGTTATGGTCACGATAATTTCAAAGTCAAATTAAGATTTTATAATTTGTAAGGCCAGAACCGTTTCTGTTAATCTTTTTTGTATGAATATTCCTCTTGTTGACCTTGCTGAATTTACGGAAGGAGATGCGTCGGGAAAAGCGGCCTTCGTGCAATTGCTTGGCAGGGTTTATGAAGAAGTGGGATTCGTGGCGGTGAAAAATCATGGTATTCCGGATGATCTGATCAAAAGACTTTATGAAGAGGTGCAGCAGTTCTTTTCGCTGCCTCTTGAGAGAAAATCGAAATATGAAGTTGCGGGATTGTCTGGTCAGCGGGGATACACTTCCTTTGGAAAAGAACACGCCAAGGGAAGTGATGCGCCAGACCTGAAGGAATTTTTTCAATATGGCCAAAGTCCTGAGCCGGGCGAGGCGCCCTCTCCGGAATATCTGTCGAACATCAGTGTTGGTGAGATTGACGATTTTGATGCTACTTTTTATGATGCTTATCGCGCCTTCGAAGTTTCCGGCGCTAGTCTTCTTGAGGCGATTGCTATTTACCTGGGTTTGCCCGAAAATTACTTTTCCGAACATATCTATCGCGGCAATTCAATCCTGCGAGCCATTCATTATCCGCCAATCCAATCGGAACCAAAATCTGCAATCAGGGCCGAACAGCATGAAGACATCAATTTGATCACCCTCCTGGTTGGCGCGAGCGCCGATGGTCTTCAGATTCTGACAAAAAAGGGGGAGTGGATCGACGTGACTTCTTTACCCGATCAGATTGTGGTGAATGTGGGTGATATGCTGCAAAGACTTACCAATAATAAATTGAAGAGTACGACGCACAGAGTGGTGAATCCGCCCAGGGAACTTTGGCATACTTCAAGATTTTCCATTCCCTTCTTTCTTCACCCAAAAGGTGAAATGTCGTTGGCCTGCCTCAGCTCCTGTGTGGATGCCCAACATCCCCGACATTATGACGATATCACCGCCGGCGAATATCTGGAGGAGCGACTCAGAGAAATTGGGTTGAAAAAATGAGATGTATGGATTGCGGCTTTGGTTTCTGATCTGAGTATGTTAAATTGAGTCCAATCCAACGTTGATACTTGGTCCTTATTCGGCATATACCGTTTCTCAGAGCCGTTTTTTTCCATAGCATTACTGCATTTGGCGGTCCACAGGGTCATTTTGGGATGATGCTGCGCACGTTTGTGAATCGCCGTAGGGATGTTACTGAACAAGAACTGCTGGCCTACAATGCATTCTGCCAATTGTTGCCGGGAGCGTCGTCTACACAAACGCTCACGCTCATCGGTTATAAACGCGGCGGATTGCCGCTGGCGATCATCACGCTTATCATTTGGATCCTGCCGGCATGCACCATCATGGGAGCCTTTTCATTTTTGCTGAGTTATATTGACCGCTCTTATTTTAAATTCATTCAACCGATGGTGGTGGGCTTCTTGGCTTATTCAACATTGCGCATGTTTACGCTTGTTGTGGTAAACAGGATTAGCAGGTTGATCATGGTTTTTTCCATGCTTGCAACTTATTATTTGTTCAAGACGCCATGGATTTTTCCAAGCCTGATTGTGTTGGGAGGAATCGTATCGAATTTTACGAATAAGAAAGAGTTGCCCGAGATTCCCGGAATGCCGAGAAAAATCAAATGGGGCAATATCGTCATCTTCTTTGCCATTTTAATCATCGCCGGTTTGCTCAGCGAAGTTGCAAGAAAGCAGCAGTGGGAAAACCGCAAGGCCTATAACCTGTTTGAGAACTTCTACCGTTTCGGCAGCCTGGTGTTTGGCGGCGGTGACGTGCTGATGCCACTTATGTATGAGCAATACGTGGTGCGACCAGAAACGGAACGGATCATTGTGAAAAACCCACACGTACTGCGGATCGAGAAGAATGACTTTCTTACCGGCGCTGGTATGGTGCGGGCCATTCCGGGTCCCGTGTTTTCTATTGGTGCGTATATGGGTGGACGTGCCTTGAAGGATGGTGGGAAAAATGCTCAACTCGCCGGTGTGATTATTGGGTCAGTCGCGCTATTTCTTCCGAGTGCATTATTGGTTCTGTTTTTTTTCCCCGTATGGCAGAACCTGCAAAAGTTTACGATCATCTATCGAGCGCTGAAAGGGATCAATGCAGCAGTGGTTGGTATCATGGCCGGCGCTACGTTTTACCTGATGAAAGATATTTCAATTGTGGAAATGATTGATGGTAAAACGATCAGCTTTCTGAATAGCGGCGTGATCCTGGGATCGTTTTTACTTCTGCTCTTTACGCGCATTCCCGCGCCGGTGATCGCCATCATCTGCCTGGCTCTTGGTGCATTCTTCACTTATCGGTAATAGTGATTCCGTTGTATTTCGAGCATGACGGCATCCGGGACGAGGTATCGAATGGATTTGCCCGTCCTCACTAACTCACGTATATGGGTAGCCGAAATCTGGAGCAGGGGAGCTTCCAGTTGATGAATCGTTGCGCCGGGAATGGGCATGACCGAGAATCCCGGACGGATATAGACATAGATGGGATACGATTTGATGATGAAATCGGCGTTCTTCCATTTCAGAAGATTTTCCAGGCTGTCACTACCCATGAGCAAGCTAAAACGGTGTTGCGGATATTTTTCATTGAGATAGGTCAGCGTGTCTGAAGTATAAGACGGCCTGGGCAAATGAAATTCGATATCCTGGGCGCGAAGCGCGTTCTCACCCTCGATCGCTATATTCACGAGATGAAGCCGATGATATTCATTCAGGAGATTTCCGGGTGTTTTGAAGGGATTCTGGGGTGAAACCACAAACCATACTTGTTTGAGGTCGGTTGTATTGACGACATGATTGGCAATAATGAGATGTCCGTGGTGGATGGGATTGAAAGAGCCGAAATAGAGCCCGATGTCCATTTAAATACTTGATAATTAAAGTGTTACATCTCTTCTACCCATACCTGCTCGGCTTCATTGAGCCTGAGGCTGATGGTGTAACCTGCGATAGTCAGTGAAATTGGATCCCCAAGCGGAGCCACTTGTTCAATTCTAACCGTTTCACCTGGTACGAATCCCATTTCCATCAATTTCAACAGCAGATCATCTTTCTCGAACTTCCTGATCACCGCTGTTTTTCCTATGGGAAGATCTGATAATTTCTTCATGAAAAATGATTAATCCCAAATCTACTGGGTCGATAACTGATTTCTTTCCGATTTTTGGAAAACAAGTCGCCGAATGGGACAAATTAACTTTTTCTGGCTCGCCACCCGCGGATTTCTTCCAAATCGCACAGAACTGAAACAATTCCTTCGGAAGCTGTTTAAGCTGGAGGGAAAGGAAATGGATTCCCTGTTGTATATCTTTTGCACGGATCAATACCTCCTGGATATCAACCAGCGATATTTGAAGCACGATGATTTTACCGATATCATCAGCTTTGAACTGTCTACTGTTCCAGGCAGGGTGCATGGAGAAATCTATATCAGTCTCGACAGGGTCCGTGACAATGCCGGGGCTCTCGGCGTTTCTTTCAAGGAAGAATTACACCGCGTTGTTTTTCATGGTGCGTTGCACCTCTGCGGCTACAAGGATAAGTTAAAATCGGATCAGCTGATAATGCGGGAAATGGAAGATCGTTATCTTAACCTCTATCTTAATGCTTCATAAAAGTTTCACGTGAAACACATCTTTGTTCTTTTTTTCGCGATTGTTCCTTTTATCGGTAAGGCCCAGGGATCTATTACCATGCTGGATAAGCCTTTCAATATTAGCTTAGCCAAGGACAGCGCAGTATTGAATCCGCTGAAAAGGACTCCGGCTTTTAATGGTTTGTCAACACTCGAGCAGGACGTGGTATATTGGGTAAACGTCGCGCGCCTAAACCCAACCAAATTTTACAGCGATTATATTGTCCCCTTTGTACAGCAATTCCCAGAGGCAAAGGGGAAGGCTTTCAATTCGCTGGAGAAGGATATCAGTGCAGCTAAGGGGTTAAGGGCCCTTGAACCCATGGGCATGTTGAATAATGTTGCGGTTGGCCATGCGAAGGAGATTGTTACTGGAAAAACAGGATTCACACATGCTGCGGCCGGGGGAAAGAGCTTTGAGCAAAGGATGCGGGAGGCCGGAATTAGTGGTTGCGCAGGCGAGAACCTGTATGAAGGGAAGGAGGATGCCCTGGTTGCCGTCATACTTCTTTTGATTGACAAAGATGTGAGTGGCTATGGTCACCGAAAAGTTATGCTTCATCCCATGTTTAATACGGTCGGGGTTTCCTTCCTGCCTTCCAGGACTGGCAGCTTTATCCTGGTTCAGGACTTCAGCTGCAAGTAATTGTTTCACGTGAAACTCATCCTTCCCGTTTCATGTCGTAATTTCGCGCCATGTTTCCCAAATATGATGTCATTGTAGTTGGAGCCGGTCATGCTGGTTGCGAGGCAGCTGCTGCTGCGGCCAATATGGGCAGTAAAGTGTTGCTGGTGACCATGAATATGCAGACCATCGCTCAAATGAGTTGTAATCCGGCCATGGGAGGCATTGC
>Ga0163162_10000235_pt1 | contig 50771 bp, 44 predicted proteins | sample S55metaG_FD_115310 | JGI IMG/M metagenome (GOLD analysis project Ga0163162, IMG submission 115310) | Switchgrass rhizosphere microbial communities from Kellogg Biological Station, Michigan, USA - S5-5 metaG | ecosystem: Host-associated > Plants > Roots > Rhizosphere > Soil | place: USA... | reverse complement strand
CTTTTTTGTGCCTTTGACTACCTTGCCACCAGGTTGCAAAGGCTCTCCGAGTGATTTCACATGGCCTTTGTCACTGAGATCCTTAAGCCAGGTCATCCATTTGGCCGTTTTCTTCTGCATTTCCTCAGGAGATGCAGGTAGTTCGTAACCCCGATAGAAATATGCAAATTCAGTCATAGTAGTTTTCTTTATGTTGATGTTTATATTATATAGGGTTATGTCAGCAGATACTAGTCGTCCAGGGCTCCCATGGTCAGATTGACGGTCGTTCCCATCATCACGCTTGCCTTATCGGAAGCCACAAAGGCCGCTGCATTGGCCATCTCCGCGAGTGTCATGAAACGTTTGGGATGGTTCATGTCTGCAAGATAACTTGAAAATTGTTCCCAGGTTAGGCCCGCTGTTTTGGCCCTGCTTTCAAATATTTCTCTTATTGTCTCTGTCTCCGGCATGCCGTGCGGCTGCAGACCGACCACGCGGATGCCCTGAGGCGCGAGCTCTTTCGACAGGTATCGGGTAAGCGCCTCCTTGGCAGCCTGTGACGGACCATAACCTCCGTTTGGCGTGCCTATTCTTGCGGGAGGCGCAGTGACGGTCATGATCACGCCGGATTTGTTCGGGAGCATGCGTCTAGCCGCTAGACGCGCAGTCAGAAAGTAGGAGGTGGTATAGCTCGCGATCGGCATGGAGAATTGTTTAAGATCCATATCGACCAGCGATGGCCCCAGATACTTGGTTGGCGAGTTCCCCATCGCATTGAACGAAATATCGATACGGCCTGCCTTAGCCACTACAGACTGCAGATGCTTATCTATAGCCTGCTCATCAAGGGCATCAACCTCCGCTGCCTCGGCAATGCCGCCAGCAGACACGATGTCCCTGGCAACCACTTCCACAGGCGCCAGGCGGTGCCCCGTAAGAAAAAGCCTGGCCCCTTCGCGTGCGAAAGCACGTGCGACAGCGCCGCCGATTCCGCCGCCTGCCCCATAGATCACTGCAATCTTGTCTTTCAATTGACTCATTATTTTTCTTTTTAATATTGAGAAATTACACGTGAATCCTTCACGCTGCATAACCAAGACGTTTGGGGTTAACGCTTCCGGACATTTTCCCGACATTTTATTTCCTGATTAAGAAAGGAGCAAATGTTTCACGGCTCTGACCTGGTGGACCGCTCAATTTACTGACAAAAATAAAAAAGGCCGCCGAAGAGGCCTCGCCAAGATAAACTCCCCCGCTGGGGAGGAGAAGATTGTTGATTTATAGTTCGTTATATCTAAATTCTTATTTTACAATCATTTAACTTCCGGTTTTTCTCGTAGGCCCCACATCGTGCCTTATTGTTTTTTATAATGTGCCTCCAAATCATTGAACATAATTTTTAAGAGTAAATTTTTTTTGCTCTCCCGGGTGATCATCCTACCTTTTTAGACACATATAATAAACGGCACTTGCAATGACCAAACAAATGGAAGACCCGATCATACAGCTATACCGGGACAGTTTCCCAGACGTCGCGCGGATGATTCGGCGGAAAGGCGGGACCCTTGAAGAAGCGAAAGACGCCTTTCATGACGCACTGCTGATCTATATGGAAAAGGAAAAAACAGGGCGGCTGCAACTGCATTCATCGCCGAAGGCATACCTGTTGGGTACAGCAAGGATATGTTGGCTGCGTGCGCGGGGGGCAACGGTGGCGCTGCCTGAAACATTCGATGCTGCGGAGCCGGAGGATGTGGACATGGAGGAAAGGGAGCAAAGCCTCCAGGCATCTCTTATCAGCAGCGGGAAGAAATGCATTGAGCTCTTGAAGGCATTCTATTATGACCATTGTTCTATGCATGACATCGCGGTCCGGTTTGGTTTCAATGGCACAAGGTCCGCCACTGTACAGAAGTACAAATGCCTGGAGAAGGTCCGGAAGGAAATAAAAATAAACGAGGCATATGCGCAGTGAACTAAACGAGATTTATTTGATCGACCAGTGGCTGCTTCATCAGCTAAATGAAAGCGAAGCGCGAAACTTTGAAACCAGGCTACTGTTGGACGAGGCGTTCGCCGAAAAAGTCGAGGCTCAGCGCATCTGTCACCGGCTGATTCGCCACTATGCCCGGAGGCAGGAGCGCTTCCGGCTGGAAGCGATCTACGGGCTACTCCTGGAAGAAGCCGGTTTTGCCCATCAATTGAACACAATTTTTACCTGATATGATCATCCCAACCGTCATTGACAGCGCCACCAGGGGCGCCTACGACATTTACAGCCTGCTGCTGAAGGAGCGCATCGTATATTTAGGAACGGCCATCGAAGAGAACGTCACGAACCTGGTCGTCGCGCAGCTGCTCTACCTGGATAACGAGAATCACAACCCCATCATGCTTTACCTCAACAGCCCGGGCGGCATTGTCTATGGTGGCTTTGCCATCTTCGACACTATGCGGAAGCTGAAGTCGCCAGTGGCCACGGTGGCGATGGGATTCTGCGGCAGCATGAGTACTTTTCTGCTGACCGCGGGTCAGAAAGGACAGCGCTACGCCCTGCCCCATGCCACGATCCATATGCATCCGACAGGCGGGGGTGCGAAAGGATATACAGAGGATGTGCGCATCGCGTACAAGGAGCAGGAGCGGCTGCAAAACCAGATATTCCACCTGATGGGGAAGTTTTCCGGCCACAGCCGTGAAGAGATTGAAGAGCTTTTTCGCAGGGACAGGTTCATGAATAGCCTCGAGGCCCGGCAATTTGGCTTTATTGATGAGGTCTTAGGCGATACCGATGATCTTATCGCAATTGATGAGGTGCAGCAGACGAAAATCCATTTTCACGCGCCAGGGAAAAACAGGGAAAGCATCGGATTTAAGCAACATTAATGTATAAAAAAGCATTTCGAAACAAATGATTTTACCACTGCTGAATTATAATGCAAACTTGGTCATCCCTTAATGCGAATTCTTTAGCACCCCATGGACGAAGAGTAATTTCTTTAAGATTTGGATGAAGAAATTCAGGATAAGATGTAGAAACCTTTTCATATACTTCTTCAATGTTGTTGGTAACGAACCTAAACTCAGGATTATGCTCTTTAGCAAGCTTTGCATGTTCAAAGAGATAAATACTTAAGCCGTCTTTGTTCAGTACGCAAAACGGTTGGTCAGATTTTATTTCATTATGTCCAATAGTAAATCCTAAACAGTCGGCAAAAAATTTCAAACCGTTGATGATATTCACATAATAAACATTTGGAACTAGTTTTTCAAAATTCATTGTTTTATTTTTTTATTATCAACAAGCGTTTACTTATTGCGAACATTAAAAGGTTGGCAATGAGTATGATGTCTTTGCAAAGGTGCTCGTTCTTCGATAATTCACACTTGATTGAAATCAGTAAATTAATATTTTGCTCTAACTCTACTTAAAGTTTCAGGTGCAATTTTTAAAAACGAAGCGATCATTTTTATTGGAAATACTTTTACCAATTGGGGTTTCGCCTTTTTGATATAATCATATCTTTCTGCAGGAGTAAGCGAGTTGTCAAAAATATATGTTCTGTTATGTGCCTGGTTCAAAATTTTAGCAAACTGCAAAAAAGATGGGGATTTTGATGCTAAAACATGAAAGCTTTTTAAACTTAATTCAATGACTTCAGATTTACTAAACGCTTTAACAGTAGTCCTTGAAGGTGTTTGTTCGGTAAGGCTTTGATGATTAAACATCCATTCACCTTCAAGATGCAAGTCAATAATCACCTCGTCAATGTCTTTGAACTGGAATTGAAAAAACGAACCTGATTGAATAAAGTATAGCGATTTGCAAACCTCACCCTCTTTTAAAAGAACATCGTTTTTGTTGAAACACTTTTGCGTCGTATAATTTTCAAATAGCTGCAAGTCAAAGGAGGAGAATTGCCCTATACTTGCTAGTACGTTCGGTGTTGATATTTTATGGTCAGGAAATTGCGACATGAGAGGCGAAGCGTAGTTCCCGCTAACCCATAAATATACGCAACGCCATTATTATTTTTCGTCAATCTATCTCCAAAGACTGTATTGATCCAGTAGGATTAATCTAAATCATTAAACGCTGGGCGAATTATTTGAAAATCGGAGCTAGCTTAGTTTAACTTAACTATTTAATTATCAGTCGTTTATATATTTTGACCTAACTTCGGGGAAACCCGTCGGAGTGCCATTAACTGCCGTTTACTGGCAAATTATTGGCAAATTTTGAAGCGAGAGTAATTGTGAATCAGATAAAAAACTCTTCATGTCAGTATCGATTAGCATCACCCTGGACACACGCAGGCTGAAACAAAAGACCGGCAAGTACCCGGTCAAACTCCTGCTATTCATGAAGGTAAACCCCAGCGTTACCAGACCACCTATGACCTGAGCAAAGCCGAGTACAAAAGCCTTTCCGCTTCCCGCGTATCGGAATCGGCCATGAAAATCCGGGACAGCCTGAAAATGATCCGTCGTAAAGCGGAGGACGCCGCAGCTGCGCTTGACCCGTTCACCTTTGAGGAATTTGAAAAAAGGTATATTCTCAACAATCCCCTATTCCGTAAACGCCGGCCACTTAAAACGAGGGCCGTCAAATCCTTCGCGAATCCGGAGGATTTCGATTATGGACCCTATTTCAAGAAACTCCCGATACTGACCGCACCACCTACGGAACCCAGAACATTTGGCTTTACATACCTTTCTTATATTAAGAAGCTAATCCAGAAGGGGAAGTTAGGGACGGCTATCTCCTATCATTGTAGCTATAATTCCCTGATGACGTTCCGGGGTAATGTTCGCTTCAAGGACATTTCCGTCAACTTCCTATACCAGTACGAACAATGGACCAAAGATCGCGGTATCGCCAAGGCCACCCAGGGTATTTACCTGCGGAATCTGAGGGCCATTTTCAATGAGGCCATTGCAGACGGAATTATTTCCAAAGACAAATGCTATCCTTTCGGGCGGCGTAAATATCAAATCCCGACCGGCAGGAATATTAAGAAGGCCCTGAAGTTGGACCAAATTGAAAAAATCTATTTCTATGAACCGGAATGCGAAAGCGAGCGCCGGGCAAAGGCATTCTGGCTGTTTTGTTACTTTGGGAACGGGATGAATCCTAAAGACGTCACGTTGTTGAAGTACAAGAATATCCACGGCGAGTACCTCATTTTTGAGCGGGCGAAGACGGAACGGACGGCCCGAACCGATCCGAAACCCATTACCATATTTATCAATCCGGACATGTGGGCAACTATTGTGGAATGGGGCAACAAGGACAAGAACCCGGAAAATTTCATTTTCCCAATTTTGCACGAAGGTATTACCCCTTTACGATTGTACGACCTGGTTCAGAATTTCATTGGCACTATCAACAAATGGATGGAGATCATCGGGGAGAAATTAGGAATTGATAAAAAGCTGACGACTATTGTAAGCCGTCACTCCTTTTCCACGGTTATGAAAAATTCCGGGGCCAGCACCGAGTTTATTCAGGAGGCGTTAGGACATACCGACAAACGAACCACGGAGAAATACCTGGACAGTTTCGAGAAGGAAGTCAAAAAGGAGTTCGCGGCGAAGCTCGTACCTTTTAAGAAGCCGACGCAGGAAAACTCAGTAGGACCGCTAAAAAAGACCGGGCTGGCCTGAATTCCTGAAATAGGTTTGAAGTAATCTTGCGGCCCGTAGCCAATTATCCTGTTCAGGATCTTTCTCATCCAGGTTAGCTCCCTCTTGTTTTACACGGAGAGAACAGTTATGGCAATATTTCGCAGGTTTATCAATTTGGCAGTATAAACCCTTGCAATAATGAAGTGCCTGACGAACTTGCTGAAGAGACAATTCAAAATCCTTTAAAGTAACAGACAAATCTGCATAAACATCAACCAAACTCACAATATCGCCAACTGCCAGCCTTCGACTATCGAGCCGCGGTTGGCCCCAAAGGGTATCGCTTGTGCAGACAATTTCAGGAAAGCGGCGATAGCTGGCCGATTGCCAATGTTCTTCGAATGCCTCTTGGCTGATCGCATAAGGGGCAAAATCCTGCGCATCCAATGCAGCCTCTGAAAGGCCACCAAACTGATCATCGGTATACTCCGTATCATATTTCAATACTTGGCCATTTGCAAAAACTTCCATTTGCCGAAGGACATTCATTAGGTCGTCTGTTTCAAAGTAATAGACGGATGTTCCCCAGTCATTGGTCAAGGGGTTGCCAGTTGTTTCAGACCAAGGCCGACAATAATAATTTCTGACCATGAGGCGCGTTGAATTGAATTTATCTCCTAAATATAGGCCTTAATTCATTGCGCCCAAGCAATGGGAGGTTATCCTTGCCTGTCGTTCTGACTAGAAGTTGACGGACATCTTGAATATTAATCGAGCGGGAAGATGTCAATGACCTCCGGATTTTGCCAGAGTTCGATACTGTCATATACCGTTACAATATAGTTCTGACCAGACTGACTCAGGAATTGCATGATTTCCAAATATTCCTGGAATGTCGGATGCATGTTTCCCTCTGGCATATCTGCAAGACCAGCTAAATTTTTTTCTTCAATTAGACTGGTTATAGAAGCATATTTTTCCCTTTCGAAGTACATCGACTTAATCGATCTTAATCCAAATACTTCCGAGATGCCGAATTCAGACCTTGCCAGAACACCCCTTAGCACATATTCATCGAAAGTCCTGGGCTTCACCTCATCTGTTAGCCCATTTTTTGATATAAATTTTCGGATTAAGCGAATTATTTTCATGCGCAATTACTTTCCATAAGCCGAATAGAAGTTATATTCTCTTGTTGCCACAGGCAGCGCAAAAAGTCGCTTTTGACGTTCTATATGGCTTACCGCAATTTTCACAAGGAGGACCGTACATATCGACCATGTGGTGCATGATAGCGTTCTGGTTATCATATTCTTCGCCAGTAGTTTCTTGATAGTAGTCTATTAGAGCTTTGAATCTTCCTTTCATGCCAGACCCTGAATGATTCTTAAATCCAAGGCTATACAATTCGTAGGCTTTTTTTGCTTCATGTTCCTCAAGCATTGGAACTTCCATTCTACACCTCCAGCACCATAGAATTTTCATAGTATTTCTTTTAAGAGGTTGTCGGATTTTGCTGATCTATCTTTCGAACTAAATCGGCAACGGTGTGTAAATTTCTGAAACTTGCCTGTTTTGGCTTCAGCCAGGCGCCGAGCCATGCCATGCCGTAGCCGATCAAACAAATTCCGCCTGCTAACCAACCCCAATTCGATTTTCTGAAGGCAAGGAAAGCCGTAACAACAACGAAAGTCAACAGCACCCTTAACCCCCATTGGTACACCCAATTCGTTTTGTAGTCAATTGGTGGTAAAACGGTCGGGGCGAGCTGATTGATCTCTTCAATCATCACACTCTTATATTTTTTTACTAATGGCTCAAGCTGGGAAGATGGTCGGATATCAGAAACGTCAAGGCCCCGGTCCGCAAGCCGTTTCTTTAGGGACTTGAAGATCGCTGCCGTACCACAATAAGTTCCCATTATTTTAATTGGCTCGATGATCTCTTTTTCCGCCGAATCAGCAACAAATCTGCAAAGATGCCAGAGCGTCTTTTCGTCGTCCGGTTCGAGGATTTCCATCCAGGTTTCCCTACTCGCATCCAAGTGGAAATAATAATTTAGGTACTTCCATAATTCGCTTGTGCCAACGAGGTCGCATATGTCCCTCCAATCAAAAATGGTAGTTTCAAACCTGAGATCCTGGTTTTTCAATGCGATATCATCATATTGCTGTTGATGTCTATAATTAGCCCGGAGGATTTGGAGTATTTCGTCCGGCTGATATTTTGAGTTGCGGCTGGTCACTTATTTTTCAATTTTTTTAGCTGGTCAGAAGTATTTCCGTTCCAAAAGCATTTTAGACACCTTCCATTTTCGAAGAGATGGTCACAATTTGGATAACCGTACAGTGTGTTCGAACATTCAGGGCACAGGTTCGCCATAGTCGAGATTTGAACAAAATATTCACTTCTACATTCATCGCAGACATTTATTGCATTTTTATCAGCGGTCATGTCCATTTTTTGCATTGTATTCTTAAGGCTTTTGTCCTTCCAGGATTTCCCTTTTTGCCAATTTACAATTTCTTTTTAAAACCGAGGTTCAACCGGGAAGGCTTTCGAGTTTTATTATAAATCAGTAAATTGCCATTACAAGTATAAATAAGCCCATCCCATGAATTTTAGGCAAAAGCTGTTTTCCAACATGTTCCTGCGGAATATGCTCGCCAGTTTCGGGGGCCGATCCGCTTACACAAAAGACCCCGGATCATTTGTCCGGTATTTTCAATACAAGATTGGCCCGTACCAATCGGACCAATACCTATACTTTCCGGAGGATCCGTATGCACCAGCTTTTGGGATGCCGGAATCGAAGCGAATTCGCTCTCCATATTTATACACCTCACCAAACTGGTCGAAGCCGTTCATCTGATTGATGTAAGGGAGATCAATCATGTCGGAGGAAATATTAAGAACAGACAAAAGGATGAGGAACGACTCTGATAGGAGTCTTTTTTATGCCAAATTTGTTAGCATTCGTAAAAAAACGGTAAATTTGAGTAAATACCATTATTATGAATCTCGCACTTGATATTGTTGAAAACGGTGAGTACTATTTTAGCGATGTTGATTTAAATGGCGCCGCGGATTCTTGGGTAGCGGAAGCAAAAGTGTACGGCCCGCGCGCCGGCTTCGACAAACTTCATATTACTTACCGGCTGGGAGATTTTCTAACCCCAATGTTTGTGAGCGAAGAGAACCTGAACTATTTTGCTCCATTGATGAACCAAATAGCAGATAACGCAGAATTGCTCTTGCCAAAGTTATTATAACATATTCTCCTGTAAATTTTCAGTATGGACGAGAATGCGTACCCAATCCGTGAGGATTGGTGGACTCCTGATCAAATAGAACTTGTTGAAGATGTCTCCAGGTATTGGATTAAAGCGCGATTTGTAACAGTCCCCGGCGTCTGGATACCTATGGTTGGAGGTCGGGCGCTCCGAAAGCTAGAACCTGGTGAGACGATTCCGGATAGTGCAACCTTGGATGCGAATGCTTGGGACCATGAACATTGCAGCCTGTGCTGGCAAAAGATCTCGGAGAATCCTGCCGATCAACAAGAAGGCTACCGGGATGGGGATGACTGGCTTTGTGTCGAATGCTATAACAAATATATTCGGGGACAAGAAAACAGCTAACGTTGCCGCGTTGGGTCAGTATAGGAATTACTACCGTACAACATTGATGAAAAAAACTGACGACTACATAGAAAACAAATTGATCTGGAAAGCAAAACAGTATAAGCTACCAACAGAATATGCTTTTTATTTTAAAGACATTTCCAATGATGTCCAAGCGTCTTTTTTGGCTCAAATCGACGCAACCACTTCCGGAAAGCCAGTGTTGCTCTTTACAAGTGGGGGCAAAGAATGGACTTTAATTTGCACTCGCCAAGTAGTTGGTAAGGACACAAAAGGATTACAGAGTCTTAATTTTGGTGATATCAAACAGATCTTTTCGGCAGAAATTGGCCTAACTCCCCAATACCAATCCATAGACCTCAAATCCATAAAACCAAAGAGCGAGTGGAGTGAAATTACCGTAATCGACCGAAATGATCTTTCACATGCCTTTTATGCCAACAGTGGCTCAGATCTTTTCTCTCTGTGGAATATTTTATTAATGGCAAAGCGATTGAGCTCAGGGTAGTTCGCCGGATGGCAAATATTCGCCCGTGGCAAAATGATTTATAAGCCGTAAATTTAGTCTGAATCAGCTCTTTGCTTAGCCGCCAAAAGTTTACTGGCAAATTACTGGCAAAAAAGAAAAGGTCACCGAAGTGACCTTTCTAAACGATTGATTTTCCGCTCCCCCAACTTTACCATTATCTAATCAATTCTTACAGGATTTGATCGCTTTTAGCGAATTGCCGGACTGATTTGCAACAGTTTACCCGGTGTTCGTCCTGTCATATTGTCCGGACAAAAATTTCAGTCTGAGGAGAGATTCGGTACTGACCGAGCCATTCGGTCTGCCCAAAACTCCTTATCTTTGTAGAGCAAGCAACAATACTCTAATACATCGATGCGAAGAAATAAGAAAAGTAGTCAGTAAAAACACTAGAAGCCAATATAGAAGCACCCAACGAAGTTCTAAAAACACAAAGCAGACAATTTTAGAAGTACTCCACGAAGAATAATACAGTAGCCCTCCAAGAGGCAAGTACGAAGCACCCAACGAAGTCTAAAGAAATACACAACGAAATCCCTGAAGGTATTGTTATTGCCGGTCGCGCCAGAAAATGCGATCTGGATTATTATTTCTGTAAACCATGGGCTTATGAAACTGAAGTTTCAGCAAGAGATAGAGCCAAATGAATGGCTCTATATAGGGGCTTTTATTGTGATAATTGTTTTGTTATGGAAGGGCCATTCGGATGAGGCTGTTCAAGCAGTTACACAATGGCTAAAGGGTATCCCTAAGAAATAAGGAAGGAATGGCGTAATGAGAAGTCATTCAGATTATCAATCCACTCCTGGTTTAGGAGTAATGATAATAGACACAAAGGCCCGATCAATTTGATCCGGGCCTTTGCTTTATAGATACAGATAGATTAGTACGATGCGACTTCGACGAAGATGCGCCCTGGCTAATTGCCTGGATCGATTTTGTCATCCTTGAAGGCCGGGATGACGGTCTTGATCCGGTCCCTGACGTAGGCCGGCTGATGATCGTAATTCAGAGAGTCGGCGAATATTTCCGTCTCAGCCATAAAGGTGGCCGTCAGGTCTTTGACGCCGTGGGTGTCACTCGTGGTGGCATTATCGTAAACTGGATTATGACAGCGGTTCAATTTGGTATATTGATGGCGAGCACAGGATAGTGTGGCGATCACAGGACCCGACGGCGATACCTTGCCGCTTCCCTTGGATAAGGCCCAACACTCACCGTGTATCGGAATACCGTCATACCATTGGCCTTTGGCGATATGATCAACATTACCCGTGGGAGCCTTGATCTTAATGGTAAGCGTCTGAGTAACGCCAATGCCTCACAATTCAATCCATTAACAACAATGGCATGAGCTTGATCAATCCGGCAGGCATTATTAATGCCACGGTAGTTCAGATTTTTGGCATATTAACCAGGGCTATACAGCCACACTCCATTCATCCCAAGGGAAAACAGTTGATGAGGTGTTTATCAGTCAGCCCGCCCGATACGTTCCCCGCCTCGAACATGAAACAGTTTAATGTGTCTGTATCACGCGCACGGTATAGGTTCATATCTTTCCGGATGATAAGCAGCATTGCTGGATCATATCTCCGATGTTGGGATAGGCGGTCCACCCTTGAGCTGGTTACCTTGGATAACACCAGTCTTTATGTTGCCGTTCATCAACGGCACTAACAATAGCCAACGCCCGGTCCTACTGTTGTCAAACTCAGCAAATACCCATAACAACCCCGGTTAAGCCCAATGCGCCAAGGCCAGTTTGACCAATTATACCGGGCGCTAGAGGAAAATGATTTGACAACACCCGACGGGGAGCCAGCCTTATCCACATCTGACGTGTTTAATGGATTGCTGATATGCTGGGAGGATGGGTCCAAGGGCGTCTTTTATCATCTGTTCCTGATGTCCGTTAGGATGTTCCTGCAAGCTGAATATAAAGTCATTATAATGCGGTTCACGACTGAGCCGTCACTTTAAGGTATGCCTAATAAATATCTTTTTGACGATGTTACCCGACGAAAATCAAAGCTGATTGATGTGGTAAACTTGCGCTATGTGCAGCCTGGGTCAGTTGTGCATCCTGGCGTTATCGAAGCAACGATTGAGGAACAGAAAAGCGTGATTTTCAAAAGGGGTGTTTTCACTCTTTCATGATTAAGGGAAAGCCCATATATTGCCAAGAACATGATTTTTAGCAATATATAATTATAAATGAACGCGTTAAATAACGTCAAGAATGCACATATGATAACTAATATCTCAAAACTTAAAAGTTTCGGCATCTTTCAGGATTATAAAGCGGCTAGTGATCTTAAGCCTTTTGTACAGTACAATTTATTCTACGGATGGAATGGAAGTGGAAAAAGCACGTTAGCGAAAGTATTTTTGTCTATAACTGATCGGAAGACACATGATGACTTTCCTAGCGGAGAGTATACAATTAGTATAAAAGACCATCCCGATCTTACACATAAAAATATAACTCAAAGCAATAAAAATGTACGAGTTTTCAGCAAAGATTTTATAGATCGAAATGTCAATTTTGAACAATCAAAAGCTAACAGCATCCTTATTCTCTCCCAAGAGAAAAAGGCAGAAATGGAAAAATATAAATCTTTATTAGAAGACTTCTCAGAAAAGCAAACAACTTATCAAAATGAAAAAAACACATACGACAAAGCAGATGCTGATTTGAAGAAATCTTTGTCAAGATGGGCAAGCAATGTTAAGAAATCTTTCGAGCTTATCGAAACTTCCAATTCGTACTATCTAAACTATAATTTAACAAAACTGTCTTCTTTCATTGCTGCCAATAGGAAAGCAATTTCCAAAGACGCGCTACTTTCCGCCGACACAGTTAAAAATCTTAAGAATGCAATTAAGCCAGAAAAAAAAGCCGACATAGATGCCTCTCCTTTTCAATCTATAGATAGCCTGACCGTAGAAAATCTCTTTAATGAAGTTGAGTTATTGCTTTCCAGAAGCATTTTCTCTCAACAAATAGCCCGTCTTTCAACGAATGCTGATATAAACCAATGGGTGAAAGACGGTTTGGATATTCACGAAAGGCATAAGTCGAACAATTGCGAATTTTGCGGTCAAGTAATACCTAAAGAAAGACTTGAACAAATAAATGATCATTTTAGTAAAGAATACGATGATCTAATATTAAGTATTTCGAAGGTCAGTCAAGCTCTAGAACAAGCGACTAACGTCATCAGCATGCCGCTTCTGGACACGGGTGATCTCTATGATGAATTCCATGTCGAGTATATTGCAGCAAAAGATAAATATGCATTAGTGCGAAAATCCCTTCTATCAAAATTACAAGATGTTTCCGGACAACTCATGGAAAAAGCCGGCAATCCTTTCAAGATCATTCATTACAAATTTAAACATACAAAGGCTGTCGTGGATGAATACAATGATGGACTAAAAACTGTTACAAATGTTATTACAAAACATAATCTAAAAAATGCAGACTTTGACGAATCGGTCAAAAAGGCTCAATTTTCCCTTGAACTTAACTTCGTAAGTCAAAACCTGCTAGACGAAAACTTTGAAAAGAAAGAAACGGATTTAGCTGCATTAAAGGTTGCAACCGAAACAAAAGAGAAAGACATTCAAAATATTCGTTCACAGATTGTCGAACTGGAAAAAGTACTTTTAAATGAGGCAATCGCTGCTGATGACTTTAATAAAAATCTTGAAAAGTTTTTAGGCAGGAAAGATATATCGCTAGCATTTGATAAAGATTTAAAAGGATATAAAATAACTCGCAGGGGATCATCTCAAGCCGCAAAAAACCTAAGCGAAGGCGAAAAGACAGCGATTGCGTTTGTCTATTTCATTGCCAAACTTAAAGAAAGTGGCAATCAAATTGAAAATACAGTAGTTGTAGTCGATGATCCCATTTCAAGCTTTGACAGTAACCATTTATTTCACTCTTACTCATATTTAAAGAAAGAATGCGAAAAAGCCGAGCAACTATTTATACTAACTCACAATTTTCAATACTTCAAACTTGTTCGCGATTGGATAGTCAAGAAGAATGATCGAAAAACGCAAGCCGATGGAAGTATAGTTGAAAAAATTAAAGCCAACTGCTACTCAATTGATAGCTCAGCGGAGGAAGATCGACGATCTACGATAAGCAATGCAAATAAAACGCTACTAATTTACAATTCTGAATATCATTATATATTCAGTAAAATACATTCCTTTAAAGAAATAAAGGTTATTGATTTGGAGAAGGCTTTTCTAATCGCCAATCTATCGAGAAAGCTCTTAGAAACTTTCTTAACATTTAAATTTCCTAAAGGTCGGAATGACTTTTCTCAACTCCTCCAAGCCGGTTGTCATGATGGCGAAATGAGAGAGAAGGTCTATCGGTTTATTAATAAGTACTCACACAATCAAGTGATCGATATAAATGACGGCCCTATCGATAATCTTTTAGGTGAAGGGAATAGCGTTGTTCAGGGTGTACTCAAGATTGTAGAAGATTTAGACCAGGATCATTACTCAGAAATGGTGCAGGTCTGCGCTTAAAAATACAGAATACCAAGTTTATACTAATTGGTTATGCTATAATGGATTGTATTTCCCGTACTCAATATGCAACCGTGCAGGCGCGCTAGTATAAAAAATTTCAGTAGCTTGTATTTAAACTCGCGTGCGTGACGCCCGCAGGTGTTTTAAACCCCAAATATGGAAGAAGTATTAATTATAGACAAGCAACAATACCTAGACAACAACTGCCCCTTTGAGGATACACCCCGTCTCATTGATAAGAAGAAATGTATCCATTGTGGCAACATCATCACCGTTGGAGACTATAAGGTGTTCAAAGACGGTGCTGGAGAGGAATATATTTATTGTCCCAACGCGCCGGCCTGTGACGGTACGATCATCGACTGGTTTCCCATCGAATAGCGCCATCGCCATCCTTTTTAATTTGACCTTTTGGCCAGCATGCCGGCTGTAACAAACAGCAGTAGATGACCATTCTAACATTAATACCATGGAAGATATTAAAGTGGGAGATACCGTGAGGCATAAAACCCTGGTTCATCTCGACGGCGGTGTTGCCTATAATGTGATGACGGTCGAAGATGACCGGGCGCATTGTGATTTTTTGATCAGAAGGGCGTCAACGGCCAAGAATGGTTTGATCTTTCGGACTTTATCCTAGTCAATAGGGACAAAGGCGGATTTTTTTTGGTTGGGGAAAAGATCAGTGTCGAACAATGTAAAGACAGCCCTACCTCCCATGCCGACATCATGCTGGGTGATGATATCAATTTTTGTATCTCCCAGGACGCAGAAAAAATATAACCACAAACCATTAACCCCACCATATGAGTTTTATTTCCAATTATCCCGCCGGCACGCAGTATGCCGCAATTTTGGATACCAACGTTTATCGGGACTTGTGCCCTGGTGAGACTCCGCAAAAAATCAAAGAGACCATATCAGATATTCGGGTTGCCGAGACCTCCAAAGGTATTGTCGGAGTTGGCCTTGTCATTGCCGCCATCGAGTTAATCAGTGGTTTGGTAGAAGGAGAAGGTACTAAATCCTACCGGGAATGCTTGAGTGGCATCATTGCTATGGGTCACCACGTTCACCATCACGAAACGAGTGAGCCTATCATTATTCCGCATCCATACTTGCATGTTGCCCGTTCGTTTTTTGAAGTAACCCCGCAGGATATTTTGGATAAAGTAAAAAATATCGGAGGTGTAATTACCGACTTCAGAAAGGATTCATCAACAGCGCTCGCTTGGCACACCCAGAAAAATACCTTTCAGAATGTAAAGTCTTGGCTGTTAGCAGGAGAGCGAGAATTCGTTGATCTGACCGAAAACCTCATTAAAGGTTCGGAAGTCGAAGTGCGGAAGGTTTATCCAATTGCCGCCGATAAGGATTTTAGAAAGAAAATGGCAGAATATCTGGCAGGGGATACCTTCAAAGATATCGTGGCTCAGCAGATAATCATTGCTACCGGCATTACACTAAACATAGCCTTGCCAGTCGATGAAGTGCGCTCCCGTGCGCAGGCACTGATAAAGATGTGGCCCCTTGCTGTAGGTTTTACAACGTGGATCTGTCATATAATTTATACCCGCAACATAAACATGCACTCGAAGCAATCAATTGGCACAAGGTGGAACTGGATCTGGGATTATCAGGCTGCCTTCATGATATCAAACGATACCGTGAACGGAAGGGTGCCATTTATTGTTACGGGCGACACCGATATGGGCGATGCGCTGAGAGAACATGGCTTTGGTAATAGAGTTATGACGCTGGAGGAATATAAAAAGCGCTTAGGCTTGCCGTGAACACAAAAGGTTTTAAAGGGGGTGGCGGCAAACCAAATCCAGGCATTGGAATCAGCGGATTTCAGCGGAATCTCAGAAAGGGCTTAAGAAGACAAAACCCGCGACTAGCGCGGGTTTTGTCATTCCGTTGGCGTTTATTGCGTCCTGCCTGTGCTCCCCAGATTTTACCGTTATCGAACCAGTTCCTACGGGATTTGATCGCTTTTAGCGAATTGCCCGACTGATTTGCAGCATTTTAGCCGCGTTCCGATCTGCCACCTTGTCCGGACAATTATCTACTAAATAGGCATTCTATCCAGGCAGAGGAATCTGAAACAGATACCGACGAGTTTATCCAGATCCCTAGCCCGCTAATAGAAGAATTGACCTGTATCACACCCAATTAATGGAACTTTTTTATGGTCAAAGACGTTTCCTAAGGATTATATTTATTACACTTATAAGATTTATATTTATTTTTATCTAGGGTGTTCCACTCCATATAAATTAAAATAGTATGAAGATAGGCGAGATAGGTAACACGTTTAACCTAACGCGAAATGTTGATTACATTTCAGACCAAACATTTATCGATTTCGATTTTTTAATTCTTGATCTAGACTTTATATTCAATAATTTAAACAGAGATTACGGCGACTATTCTTTAAAAAGAAAAGAAGCGTTTATTGAATTCATTACATATAAAAGAGTGCCTTTAATAATATTGGCTCCTACGATTAATCAAAAGCAATTAAGTATAAAAGGCCAAATCAGAAACGTTAAGCTCGATGAGATTATTCCAATTCCTCCCTTCGATGTAGAAAAAGTGTCAGGACAAGCTATTGAGGTAAGAACAAACACGCCGTTCACAGAATTTCTATTGAGATATAAACAATTATTCCGATACAATTCTTACTTCACTCTTCATGATGGAAAGACTATCGTCGAAGTTCCCCATACGAAAAAAGTTCTCGCATTCTATAATGAAACTTGTGTGTTTTTGCCTAGGCTTGTGCAAGGAAATAGTATCAGACAATCTGAAGAGACGTTTTTAAATGAATTAACTGCTTTAATTAGTAACCTTCATCGTAAAGAGGAATTGTCTCTACCCAAATGGGCAGAAAACTACTCTTTACCTTTGGAGGAGGATGTCAATAAGCAAATCAATGAGATTGCAGAGCAAATTGCTCAACTTCATGCAAAGTTTGAAAATGTCAGTTCTGAGCTAGCAACCATTACCAGAAAAAAACTTTTATTTACTGCCTCAGGTGATTCATTAGAAAGCGAAGTGCGAACTATATTTGAATTACTTGGATTTGAAATTCTGGAAGCCGAACCTAATCGTGACGATCTAATAGTTAAGTACAAAGAGCAAATTGCAGTTGTCGAAATAAAAGGGGTAAATGGTTCATCCGCGGAAAAACACGCAACTCAACTCGAAAAATGGGTTTCAACCTTCCATGAAAAGCACGAAATCCTACCCAAAGGGATTTTAATGGTAAATTCTTTCCGCGAAGACGAACTTGACGCTAGGAATGTAGTTACATTTCCAAATCAAATGCTTGCTTATTCAGAAAAGAGAGATCATTGTTTAATGACGACCTTACAGTTTCTCGGGCTTTATTTTAATATTCGATTAAATCCTTCAAGAAAAGAAGAACTAATCGAAACTCTGTTTACAACTGTTGGAGTTTACACTGATTTTTCAGACTGGAAAGAATTTATATCTAAATCCTCGAAATAAGATACAGGTGTGACGTTTAGGTCCATGATGCGCAAACTATAACATTTCTAAAAATGAATATTTATCGAAGGGCTTTTGATAGTCGCATCTTAGGTAGTATCGAATTAAAAAAGGATGTTGTAGTTAAGGCCATATGAAAACCTTTGCCATAGCCCGGTTCCTTTTCTTGTATGGCACAATAAACTAGCCTTAAATCCTGAAAGCGTTTCTTGTTGTCCGATGACCATTGACACGTTTTATGGTCAGTCAACCAATATACGATTGTCCTTATTCTTAATCAATATCACTTCGATAATCTTCGTCGCTAAGACCTCGTCCAGGTTCAGCTTGACTGCAATATATTCAAGAAGCTCCTTTTCTTTATCTGTAAGGATCCCATCCGATAAAACCAACTCGGCCGCCAGGGCCAATACCGTGGGCTGGTCCTCTTCTTTTATCAACTGCGCGCTAACATCGATGATATGTTGAGCACCATACTGATTTCTTGCCGCCATGGCGTTTTTGTAAAGCGGAACGACTTCGATATTAGCAAACTTGTTCTTGAAGATCAGCAAGCGCATCATGACGTCATTCTCTACTTGTGAAACCTGGCCGTCAATCGAGATACAGGCATAACAGATCGCTATCCATGCCTCATAATCTGATAGCGGTGCATATCCCTTTTGCTGTGACGCATTAGTGTTGGACGAAAAAACCTTATCGAAAAGCCCCATAATCGTTGATTTAAAGTTTTAGGAATTAAGAGTTGTCACCAAGGTTACAATGATTTGTACGAATAAAAACAGGTGTTTTCACTAATGTCATTGACTTAAGCAGTCGTACGGAGAGAAGAAGCAATCAAGCAATACCACTTTATCTTAAGATTTTTTCAATTGACCGCTCAGTGAGAACAAGCGTTGCAAGCTGCTGTTTTACGACCACTTTATGGAATTTTCGGCATATCGCGTCTATTGCACAACACACAAAACTCATATGAAGAAATATCTTTACGCGACGCTTGCCATGTGGGCACTAATGTCCAACCCCGGCCGGTGCCAGGCCCTCGATAAATTAATCAACGTGGGTGGCTACAAACTCAATTTTCATATATACAAGGGCAAAGGCATGCCCATCTTGTTTGAGGGTGGGGCGGGGGCCGATGCAAGTGAGTATGATACCATATTACAGCCATTGGCCGAGATTACGCATGCACCGCTGATCGCCAATGACCGGCCTGGCTTTGGAAAAAGTGAACTCGATACCACGAACCGCGAAGACTATAATAAACATGGCCTCCTGCAGGGTACGGAAGGGCTTGAGAACGCTCTTCAAAAAATGGGCTATAATGGGGATATTATGCTTGTAGCATGTTCTTACGGCGGCTTTTGCGTGACACTTTATGCCGCGCGGCACCCTGACAAAGTTAAGGCAGCAGTTTTGATTGATTGCAATCTTATCTGCTTTTTTACGGATGCCTATGTTGCCACCGAAATGGCCGAACGAAGGAGCAGATGGGCGGACTTAAAACTGCGGGCTGAACGCCCGGCGTCGTCGTACCAAAGCATAAATCTTGAAAATACGGTTGAACTCATGAGAAAGTCGCCATTCCCAACGGGGATCCCGGTCGTCGACCTAGTCCATGGCGTCAGGCCACCGTTCTTTGATTCGGCCATGGATGCCAGATGGTTAAGCTGTCACCGACAATTTGTGGCCGCCGACCCCAAGTACCGTCAAGGCATTACTGCTACTGGTTCCGGGCATGTTATTTTTAGAGAGAACCCACCCCTTGTCATTGAAGCGATCGTAAAAGCCTATGCCGGCACCCGGTCTAAGCCAGAAGCTGATGCAATAATGAAGCGATATCGCGCTTACAGCATTGAAGCGGCTAATAAGGCTAGGAAGAAAGACGTACATCAATAAAAGGAAGTTTTCACTAATGTCGTTGAATAAGGCTACCTGGGAGTATAATGCTTCTTTTATGAAGGAAGTAGCCAAAGCTGAAGCCGGGAGCTGCCGCATATAAGCAAATTGCTTAGGCTTACAGATCCTTGTAATTCATATGGTACAGTCGTGGCGGTCGTCGCTTTCGCTTTTCGTGCCTTCCAGGTCGGACAATTTCTGTGTTGGCGGCCACCTGTTTGTCGAAGACCGCAAGTGCCAGTTTAACGGTCCTTTTAATGAACATGCCGATCAGGATACATTTGGTCGTCCAATAAGCAAAGGTGCGGTTGATTTTTTTATGGTGTCTTATCTTGCCTTTCTGTTTATCTGAGTTGCTTTCCGCAATGACTTTTTCTTCTATAGGAAACGCCAAAGCAGCGCACAAGGTCATCATCATTACTTTGGCATAAATATCCTGCTTAACGGCGATGGCCGTCTTGCCGCTAAAGGCTTCGACCTGCACCCGCGCCTTAAACATCTTGTAGCCTTCCTCAGTACCCCAGCGGATCTGGTAGAGCTCCCCCAGCTCCGGCAGCTTGTACTTGGCGCTGTCTAATAAGGATGTTCCCAGTATTTCCTCCTCTCCATTCTCCAGCGCTATCTTAACTAATCTGCATTTGACTTCCTTTTTCATCGAGGGGAACTGTTGCTGGCAGCTGTCATAGTATTTGTCCGGCACCGTCAAGGTTACTATGGTATCCCGCTTACGGCTGGCTCTAAATTCCCTCACTGGCAACCAATGCTCTCTCATCCGTACGATGAAGTGAATGCCGCCAGATTGCAAGCCGGCAAACAGCGCCGTGGCAGGGTATCCACGATCCAGCAGCAATATATCTCCCCGTTCCACCTTCGGCAAATGCTTCAATAATAAGTCTTGTTCGTTGCCATCCGTTGGACCTGTCCGCACATCCAGCGTCAGATAATTTACCGGATCATACAGCGCTGAAAGCAGACACATGCTCTTGGGAAGGCCCTTCTTCTTTCCCCGCCCCATGCCTCGTCTGTCAAATTCATCATGAATGCTCGGGTGGTTCGGTAGGTTCAGATAAGTGCCATCGACCGCCAACAGCTTGTGCCCATGATAACCGTAGAAATCGACTTCCTCATAAAAGTCCTTCCAAATAATATCATTGAGCTCCAGGAACGCCTCCGGCGCCAGTTTCCGTCTCGACCTGCTGAAGCCGCTCTTGGTAATCTTCCGGATACTGAACTGCTCGTTCTCCGTCTCCTTGAAGAAGCTGTCCATCTCTCTTTGTAAACCGCTCTTTCCCATCCTTAATATGCTGATTATCAAATGTCCGACGGGAAGTAAGCGGTTCCTGGTGAAGGCCCCTTCCTGGCCGTTCGTGTGACGGCCTTTGAATGCTTCGCTGACATTGATATGGTAGTTTAGTTTGTTGGTTACTTTGATCCGGTAATCTTTTGATGGTTTTCGCCGATCATACCGCCCCTTCTTATATACCCATTACAAATTACTTCATTATCAATACTCAACCCACCGTGAAAACACCTTTTCTTGCTTAAGTCAACGACATTAGTGTTTTCACGGTTTTTTTCGACGGGAATGGCGTTAGCGTAAATGCCTTCACGACAAAACGCGCCTTGAAGAAGAGGGCCAATGATCTGTTTGTTGACTTTCTGGATAATTCAAGCTGCCGACGACCATTGCCCTTTTGTCAAATTGCAACTGACGAAGATGTTTGATCATTAATATGCTGGTCAGTCGACCAATTATCTTGCGCTCAAAACCCAACAGGAAAATATTGAAAAGAAGTTCTGAAACCTGAAAATTCGTCATGGTTTGGGCGTGATCGATAAAGAGACTTATGATCTGGCGTTTGATCATCTCAACAGACAGATGCAAAACGATCAAAGTAGAATTGAACAACCTAACGTTACCTGTATCGAACCTAGAAAAATGTTTTTCGCACAGTTTGAAAAGCCCGGAAACTTTAATCAAATATGGCTGTCCAGTGATTTAGAAAACAAGAGAGGAGTGTATAAGATACTCTTTCCCTATGACGTCTATTATGATGTAAAAAATCACCAATATCTAACCAAGACGGTTAATGGTTTTTTGAATGTAGCGGATTGTTTTTCAACTCGTCATAGCGAAAATAAAAATGGGACTTCACATTTTTTCAATGAAAAGTCCCATTTGCTCCCCCTGCTGGACTTGAACCAGCGACCCTCTGATTAACAGTCAGATGCTCTAACCAACTGAGCTAAGGAGGATTATATCTTTCTCACCCTTTCGGACCTAAACCAACAACCTAACCAAACCTCTCCAAAAGGGGACGCAAAAATAAGGATTTTTACCCTTTTAAAACCCTGACACCTAAAAAATTATTAGAACCATTTCTTAAAAAATCCACCCCCTTCCTCAAACCCCACATAGATCCCATCTTCCCTCACCTCCACCGGGTAAGTCTTCAACCTATACCCCTCCCCATTCACATCCTTCCCCCCATTCTGCAGGTTAAACTTCAAATGATGCACCGGGCACACCACCTGGCAGGCGCCCACCAGGTACCCATCTGTCATCGGCGCCCCCGCATGCGGGCACGTATGCGCAAAACCAAACCATGCATCCTTGAACTTTGCCAGGCAAACCTTCACATCTCCCGCCGAAACCTCTGCTATCTCCCCTGGCGACCATTGTAAATCCGCGGCAGCCTCCGCCACCTTATGCCATGTATACTTCTTAGAGCCCATTTAAAAAATCTAAAGTTTTATAAGGATACCTCGCCTTGTACATTACCCGTACCTTTTCCAGGATCGTCCGCCGCAGCTCATCGATATTCCGTTTTTCCGTAGCCGAGACAAAGACCGCATTGCCATTGGTTTCCCGGTCCCACCGCTCCCGCAGCTCCGACATGATCTCCTGTTTCACCCCCTCTTCCAGCCAGGGATCGAAGACCTTCTGCTCATATTGATCGATCTTATTGAAGACCACCAGCATCGGCTTGTCGAAAGCCTCCAGCTCCTGCAGCGTCTTATTCACCACGCCCAGCTGCTCTTCATAGAGAGGATGCGAAACGTCGACAACATGCAGCAGGATATCCGCTTCCCGCACCTCATCCAGGGTACTTTTAAAGCTCTCCACCAGGTGATGCGGCAATTTCCTGATAAAGCCCACCGTGTCGGACAGTAAAAAAGGAGTGGTCTCGAACACCACCTTCCGCGTAGTGGTATCCAGGGTGGCAAAAAGCTTGTTCTCCGCAAAAACGTCACTCTTGCTCAGCAGGTTCATCAGTGTTGATTTGCCCACATTGGTGTATCCCACCAGGGCTACCCGGATGAACTCACCCCTGTCCTTGCGCTGGGTAAAAGCCTGTTTATCAATCTCTTTCAATCGGCGACGAAGCAGGGAGATCTTATCCTTGACGATCCGCCGGTCCGTTTCTATTTCCGTTTCACCCGGACCCCGGGTGCCGATGCCGCCCCCCAGTCGTTCAAGGTGCTTCCACATACCCCGAAGGCGTGGGAGAAGATATTGGTATTGAGCAAGTTCCACCTGCAGCTTCGACTGGGCCGTCTTCGCCCGGCTGGCGAAGATGTCCAGGATCAGGTCACTCCGGTCGATCGTCTTTGTATCCAGGATCTTTTCAATGGCTGAGATCTGCGATCCCGATAGTTCGTCGTCAAAGATGACAACCTGGATGTCTTTCAGCTGGATATAGGTTTTGATCTCCTCCAGCTTGCCTTTGCCTACAAAGGTCTTGCTGTCAGGGTGTTCTAATTTCTGGGTAAAACGTTTCAGCGTCGTCGCCCCTGCCGTCTCCGCCAGAAAGGCCAGCTCGTCCAGGTATTCCCTCGACTGCTCCTCCGTCTGGGTCTTGTGGATCAGACCCACCAGCACTGCCCGTTCCGCCTTCTGTATGCCGTTCTTCTTATCTATCAAAATTCATGATTTGGACGGCAAAGGTAATAAAAAACGCCCCGGTAGGGGCGTTCTAAAATATCTTACAAAAACCTTAATAAAACCCTTAATTATAATCCACTCAGCATGATCCCGAATGAATACGGGAATACGGAAGGTCCGGCAGTAGACTTCAGCAGGCTGTTGATCTGGTACTGCCCGAAGATCCCAAACACCCCTTTGCTGATCCGGGCGGTAGCAGCCAGCTTGGTGCTGTTGAAATATTGCTTGGAAGCTATTTTCTCGGTATAGTTGCCGATGGTCTGACCAAAGCTGTTTTGACGGGTCTTTCCCTTGGTATGAGCGCTCAGCAGCAGACCAATCTTGGCGCCGACCGCGAATTTCCAGGAGCTATTCGTGTTCTCCGGGTCCATGGCGAACCGAAGCTCGATGGGCGCTTCCAGGTAGGTCGTCACCAGCTTGAACTTCTTCCAGTGGTCGCTATTTGATTCGTCCGCAAAGGTCAGCGTCTGGGTATTGCCGGCGATCTGAAGATTCTGCTTGTTGAAGAAGATATTGCTGGACCCGATACCAAGACCCGCTCCCACGCTAAAACGAGGGTCCGTCTTGAAAGCGAAGTCGAACATGAAATAGAAGTTGGCGCTCCGGTTGAATCCCTTGATATGCATACTATCTGTCGCCTGCGCCCAGTTGTCATATCCCAGCTGGAACATGAAATGGTCGTTGGCGCGCTTGCCCAGCGTCACTTTGCTCCAGTCTTTCTTACCGGAATTCGCCGTGGTCGGCGCCGGAGCAGCCGGTTTGACAATAGATGTTGCGACGGAATCTTTTTTTTGAGCGAGTGCAGCGGTAGTTATGGCCAGAAAAGCTATTGCAGTTACAAAATGCTTCTTCATATTTTCACTTAAAGTAATGTAGTTCCGGTTCGGAGCAAGGGCTCGTTCCTGGATCACAAATGTATTCTCCTTCGGGTTAATAAAAGGTTAAAGAAGCCTTCAGTCAGGCACCAAAAAAGCCCATAGACAACTATGGACCCGCAATAACCCTTTTTAATGGAGCGCAAGATATTACTTTTTAGGTTATTCCCTTAAAATTGCTTGGCAGGCCTATGCCTGACTGCACCTGCTTAACAAACCCTTCACCAGGCAACCCTCCACCCTGCAACCCTCCGCACGCGAGCCTTCTTCCCTGCACCACGTCAACAGCACAGCGAACCATGACCCCGTCCCTGTCAAAAAGAGGGACTAATAAGACAATCCCGCTGAATGCAGGGCATCCAATTCGGCCTTAATTGCGGATGAAACTTGCCAATAAAACTTTCCTAAGAAACTCGCCATATGACAAAAGCCTACCGATTCCTTATCCTGGCCATCACGCTATTGCTCTTCGGGCAACTGCCGGTCCAGGCACAGACAACGACCGTCACCGGTACGATCTCCGATGAAAACGGCACACGCCTGGCCGGTATAACCATAACAATAAAAGGCACTACTACAGCCACCGTGACGGACTCCACTGGCAAATATTCCATCAGGGCCCCTGCCGGCGGCACCCTGGTGATCTCCGCCGTCGGCTATGGCACCGTGGAAGAAAGGATCGGTGGAAGGACCACCGTCAACATCAGCCTGAAAGAAAAAGCCGCCGAGCTGAACAACGTCGTCGTGGTGGGCTATGGCACACAGAAAAAAGCGGATCTCACCGGGGCCATCGCCTCCGTCTCGGGAACCGATCTCAATAAGAGGGTCGCCACCGATCCGACACAACTATTACAAGGCAAGCTGCCCGGCCTGTCCCTCGTCCAGGGTTCCGGCGAAGCAGGCAACGAAGGGCTGGTATTGCGGGTACGGGGTCTTGGCACCAACAGTTCCGCCGGCAGCAATCCGCTGGTCATCGTGGACGGCCTGCCCGGCAGCCTCGCTAACCTCGATCCGCAGAACATCGAATCGATCACCCTGCTGAAAGACGCCGCATCGGCGGCTATCTATGGCACCAGGGCCGCCAATGGCGTGATCCTCGTCACCACCCGGTCGGGCGCCAGCGGTAAGATGCAGCTGAGCTACGACTACAACCTGGGCATCGCCAGGCCCACTGCCCTGCCCGATAACCTCATTTACAACTCCGCCTTGTACATGAAGCTCTGGGATACGGCCGCCACCCATTCGGGCTACCCGAATAAATTCACCCAGGCGCAGATCGACCTGTATTCCGATCCGGGCCGTAATAAAAAGCTTTACCCCGATTTCAACTGGCTCGATGCCGTCATGCGCACCGTCAACATGCAGACGCACCACATTGGCATCACAGGCGGGCGGAATGGAACGACCTATAACGTGGGGCTTGGCTATGTCGATCAGCCCGATATCATGATCGGCTTTTCGTTCAAAAAATATAACCTGCAGTTCAACATCAACTCAAAGGTCAATGACAACGTCACCTTTGGATCGAGCGTTACTTTCAATTACAGCAGGAGATTATACGCGTCCAGGGGCAGCCAGGACCAGTTCCTTTCCACGCTCTCCCAAACGCCGCTCTATGGTCCTAAATTGCCGGACGGCAGCGGCCGCTATGTCAATTCAGTATTCCCAAGCGTGCAGACACCGAACAAGAACCCCATTGCCGTAGCGGAGAACTCCAAGGTAAAGGACGATGACTACTACATTCAAAGCAGCCTGTTCGTGAATGTGAAAGTGCTGAAAGGGTTGGAGTGGAGGACCAGCGGCGGCTTCAACTTCGAATACGAAAAAAGAAGCGATTTCAAGCCCGTGATCTATCAATACAACTGGTTTGCCGGCCCCACCGATGCACCCGAACGCTCCCTCGACGTCAACGGACAGGGCATGGTCGTCACGGATACCAGCACTATCTACCCCGTCGGTTATACCCAGCTCACCTATACACGCAGCTTTGGAGCCCATGATCTGAAATTGCTGGCCGGCACACAGGTAGAGTATAACAAAGGTCAGCTGCTGGTGGGCAATCGCAACACCCCGTTTGCTTCCAATATCCTGCAGGAGCTGAATGCCGGGCCCGCCGGCTCACAGATCAATTCCGGCACTTCCGCCGAATGGTCCCTGCGCTCGTACTATGGCCGGCTTAACTATGACTACAAGGAAACATATTTGCTGGAAGCCAACGCCCGCTATGATGCCTCCTCCCGCTTTCCGCCTGGCAACAAATGGGGATTCTTCCCCTCCGTTTCCGCGGGCTGGGTGGTCACAAAGGAAAATTTTTTGAAAGATGTTTCCTGGCTCAGCAACCTGAAGCTGCGGGCATCCTGGGGCAAACTGGGCAATCAGAACATCAGCAACTACCCTTACCAGGACCTCTATACCTACCGCAACTCCTACAACAATAATATTTCATATAGCTACCCTTTCACCGGCAGCACCCTTACCACGGGTGTCGCACAAAACGCCCTGCCCAACCCCGGTATCCGTTGGGAAACGACAAGGATGTTTGACATCGGTACGGATCTCACCCTGTTCAACAAGCTCAGCCTGACCATCGACTGGTACAACAAGCTCACCTATGACATTCTCGCGTCATTCGCCATTCCCGGGTACATCGGACTCATCCCCCCTACGATCAACAACGGCAGGATGCGCAACACAGGCGTGGAGCTCTCCGCTCAGTATGCCGATCATATAGGAGCCGTACGCTACACCCTGGGCGGTAACATCCAGGCCAATAAGAACAGGCTGGTGAAATTCGGTCCGCCGCAGACCACCGCCAATAATACGATCTACCAGGAAGGCCAGCCTTACGGCAGCTTCTATCTCTATCAGTTCGCAGGCATTTTCCAATCCGCCGACGACATAGCCAAGTCCCCTGTCCAGCAAAACTCCCCCCAACCCGGTTATATGAAGTTCAAGGATGTGACAGGCAATGACACGGTCAATGCCAATGACAGGGTCATCGTTCCGGGCGTATTTCCGAAATTCGATTATTCCTTCAATGCCAGCGCCTCCTATAAAAACTTCGACATCACCGTGTTCCTATACGGCTCCTATGGTCAGAAGCAATTTGTAAATGGCTGGGGTATCCAGCCCTTTAATCAGGGCTCGCCGCCCACTTCCGAATGGCTCAATGCCTGGACACCCGAAAATCATAGCAACACCATGCCCCTGATCTATATCACCGGTCAGGGTCCCGCCAGCACGAATGCCAGCACCCCTTCCACCTGGTATCTGAAGGACGCGTCCTTTCTGAGGGTTAAGAATATTCAGCTGGGATATACCGTACCGGCATCCGTGACTAAAAGGCTTGCTATGACGAGCCTGCGGGTATACTTTGCCGGGGACAACCTGGTCACCTTTACCAAATTTCCGGGCCTGGATCCCGAACGGGTCGCCACCAACACCCGCTTCGTCGTGCATCCGCAGAACCAGGTGTTCTCCTTTGGTGTAAAAGCAGTTTTTTAATTTGACTAAATCCGCCTAAAAATGACCAGCAAACATATAAAACGTCCACTCCTCGCAATCATCCTGATCATTAGCCTGTACGGCTGCAACAAGGACTTCCTGGATAGGAATCCGCCCGACCAGTTCTCCGCCGGCAACTTCTGGAAAACAACGTCCGACGCGGACCTGGCGCTCGCCGGCATCTATAGCTACCTCGTCCAGGGATATAATTATACCAACGCCAACAACACGGGGCAGGGGTGGGGTTCCGGCACGCCGTACTGGGAAAGCCTCGCCGACAACGCCTACAGCGGAGCCTTTGGCAATGTGGCCATCGGCGTCATCGAATCCACCACCGGCGTCATTCAGTATGATGCTTATTACACGTCCTACAAGGCGATAGAAGCCTGTAATATCTTCCTGGCCAATATTGGCAAGATCCCCATGGACACGGGGTCGATGAAGAAATACCTGGGCGAAGCACGCTTCATCCGCGGCTACTATTATTTTTTGCTGGCACAGCTGTATGGCGATGTCGTCCTCTCCTTCCGGCCCCTGGGCAAAGATTCCGCCAGCTACAAGCTCGCACGGTCGCCCAGGGCCGAAGTCCTCGATTCCGTACGCAGCGACCTTACCTTTGCCGCGGGCATCCTGCCCAATACGTCCTACAACGGTCATGTCGTGCGGGGCACCGCCCTGGGCTACCTGGCGAAATATTACCTGGCCACCGGTCAATGGCAGCAGGCTGCGGCTACAGCGAATACCATCATGACGGAAGGGAAGTTCAGCCTGTACAAAGGCGGCTATCGCGGCCTGTTCCTCAAGCCGGGTCAAAATGCGAATCCCGAGATCATGTTCTCGGGCAAATACCAGGTTCCCAATGCCTATAGCCCGGCGGACTACCTGTACACCTATAGCTCCAGCTTCCAGCCCGTGAATTACCTCGTGAACGCTTACGAATGCACCGATGGGTTGCCCATCACCGTTTCCCCCTTGTATAGTTCCGCTAATCCTTATGCCAACCGCGATCCCCGGCTCCTGGCCACCGTGCTCGTGCCCGGCGTCTTATATAAAGGCGGCATCCCTTTCAAGCCTTCCGACATCGGTGCGACAGCCGGCTTCCTCAACAAGAAAGGCGTCGACTCCACCCGCGCCACTGTCATCGGCACCCAGAGCGATCAGGACTGGCCCTACCTGCGCTATGCAGAGATCCTGCTGATGTACGCAGAGGCGCAGAATGAGGTTGGCGGCCCTGACCCCACAGTCTACGCCGCGGTAGATTCCGTTCGCGCCCGCCCCGGTGTCAACATGCCCCTATTGCCGGCCGGTATCTCCCAGGACTCCATGCGCACGCGTATCCGGCAGGAGAGAAGGATCGAGCTGGCATTGGAAGGTCAACGTTATTTCGATCTGAAACGGTGGCGCCTGGACAGGGTCATCCTGCCGATGATAAAAGATCCCAACGGCAACTTCAGGACCTTCCCCCTGCGTGACACTTTATGGCCCGTGCCGCAGCCGGAGATCGACCTCGCCGGGAGTTTTAGCAATGCCGGCTTCAAACAGACGCCCGGCTACTGAGCTGACCTCACCGCAGGATGACAAATCCTTCCGCCTCCTCCTGACCGCCCTGCGGCCCGGACTGACCACCCGGCGCCTGTCCCTGACCTCCCTGCCCCCGGGGCAGACCACCCCGTACCCCTGCCTGGCTCCCCGCACCTGCGTGCCCATCCCCTGCCCCCAGCTCGATCACTTCCGACACGACAGCTCTTTCAGGTCCGCGCTTACACCAGGCTGCAAATCGACGCACGTCATCCTCGCTGCCACTGGCCAGCACCTCCACATGCCCTTCCCGGGTATTCTTTATCCAGCCGGTAACACGCAATCTGTCCGCAACCTCTTTTGCGCTGGCCCGGTAATACACACCTTGCACTTTACCTTTGATCAGCAAATGAATCGCGGGCATAGACCTGTTTTAAATCCCTTCAAACCTACAAAAATCCGCCAGCTTACAAACGGTCCCGTCCAAAAAACCCATACACTAAAAAGGTACAGCGGCTGTACCAAAAACGGGCAATAGGTTCCAGAAAACAAAAGCTAAACCATTAAAGATCAACCATATTCTAACCTGGCACCCTCTTAGCTCCTAAAAAACCCATAACACGCAGTCCATGCTCATCAGCTATGTCAAGATCGCTTTAAGAAACCTCTGGCGCAGTAAAGGATTTTCCTTTATCAACATCATCGGCCTGGCCGTCGGCATGGCCAGCGCCATCCTCATATTATTGTGGATCAATAATGAAGTCAGCTACGACAGCTTCCACGCCAACAAAGCCCGGCTCTATGAGGTCTGGAACCGCGGCACCTTCGATGGTAAGCTCCAGTGCTGGAACACAACCCCCAACCCCCTTGGACCCGCTTTGAAACAAGAGGTCCCCGAAATAGCAGACGTAACCCGGATCTTCATCCGCTGGTATGTCACCGTCGTAGGCGAAAAACGGTTCTCTTCAAAAGCTTTCACCGTCGACCCTGCTTTTTTGTCCATGTTCACCTTCCCCCTGCTGAAAGGCGATCCGGCCACCGCGCTGAACGATGTCACTTCCATCGTCATCACGGAAAAGATGGCAAAAAAAATGTTCGGCAGCGAAGACCCCATGAACAAGACCATCCGCATCGACAAGGATGATCTCAAGGTCACAGGTGTCCTGAAAGATCTTCCTGTCAACAGCACCTTCGACTTCGAATATCTCCTTCCCTGGTCCTATATGAAAAGGACGGGCCAGGACGATCAGAAATGGGGCAATAACTTTATTAACAATTATGTATTGCTGAAACCCGGCGTCACAGCGGCCTCCGTAGACAACAAGATCAGGGGCATCACCCAAAAACATAGCAACGGCGAAGAGCAGGAAGAGCTGTTTATGCATCCCATCAGTAAATGGCACCTGTATTCCAACTTCGAGAATGGCAAGATCGTCGGCGGCCGTATCGAGATCGTACGCTTGTTCGGCATCATTGCCGCCTTCATCCTGCTGATCGCCTGTATCAACTTCATGAACCTGAGTACCGCCCGCAGCGAACGCCGAGCCAAAGAAGTAGGCATCCGGAAAGTGGCCGGCGCCGGCAGAAGCCTCCTCATCCTGCAGTTCCTGGGCGAATCCGTACTCATCGCCGGCTTCGCCGCCGCCCTGGCCTTCCCCCTGGTGTCATGGGTGCTGCCTGCCTTCAACAGCCTCGTCGATAAACAATTGACCATACCCTACACGAATCCCTGGTTTTGGATGGCAGGTATCGGCTTCATCCTGCTGACAGGCATCATCGCCGGCAGCTATCCCGCTTTCTTCCTGTCTTCCTTCCAGCCCGTTAAAGTTTTGAAAGGAGCATTCAAAAAAGCCCATGCACGTATCAACCCCCGGAAGGTCCTCGTGGTAGTGCAGTTCAGCTTTGCCATCATACTGATCATCTCCACTTTCATCGTCGTCCAGCAGATCCGCTATGCCCAGCAACGCCAGGCAGGGTACGAACATAGCCAGCTCGTCTACCATTGGATCACGGGCGACCTGGCTAAGAACTTCCAACCCATCAAACAGGCATTGCTCTCTTCAGGCCTGGCCTCCTCCGTCACCCGGTCGAACCTGACGCTGACGAACAGGGGCAACGATAGCTGGGGATTCACCTGGCAGGGGAAAACGCCTGGGGATAAGATCGACTTTGATGTATTGTCGGCGGACGAATCCCTGGTAAAGACGGCAGGCCTGCAATTGGCGCAGGGCCGGGACATGGACCTGGCTAACTATCCCACGGACTCGACGGCCTTATTGCTGAACGAGGCGGCCGTAAAAGCAATGGGGTTCAAAGACCCACTCGGGCAGCTGGTCAGAGAGGACAACGGGAAAATATACCATGTGGTAGGAGTCGTCAGGGATTTTGTGTTGGGCTCGCCCTATGATCACATCCGTCCCATGATCGTGGAAGGCATCAACGGCGACGGCTTCAATGTCATCAATATCCGCTACAGTGCCGGCAGCAACATGGAAAAGAACCTCCATTTCATGGAACAGATCTTCCGGCAATACAACCCCAGCTATCCTTTCGAATATCATTTCGCCGACGCCGACTATGCCCGCAAATTCGATGGCACCCAACGCGTCGCCACCCTCACAGCCCTGTTCAGCGCGCTGACCATCTTTATCTCCTGCCTCGGACTCTTTGGACTGGCTGCCTATATGACAAGCAATCGGACAAAAGAGATCGGCGTGCGTAAAGTACTGGGCGCTTCCGTCTTCCGGATCACAGCCCTGCTGACAAAAGATTTCCTGACGCTGGTCATACTGTCCATCGTCATCGCCTCACCCGTCGCCTGGTATGCCATGCATCGCTGGTTATCGGACTACGCTTACCGCATCGATATAAAATGGTGGGTCTTTTTGCTGGCCGGCGCCTTGTCCGTCATCGTGTCGCTGCTGACCGTAAGCTATCAGGCCATCAGGGCGGCCCTGGCCAATCCCGTGAAAAGCCTTCGGTCGGAATAAACCTTCATCCTCCGGAAAGTGTTTTAATAACTATCAAAATTTTTAATTGAAGCTTTCTTCTAATGGATCTGAAATAATTTGAAAAGGATATTTTTAAAGGCCCTTTAATATTAAAGTTTTTAACGCTGTTGGATGAGATCAATATTTCTTTCGTCCGAAGAGAATTGTGAATATTCCCGGGATGTATCAACTGCAGCCATAGTGGATAAGTCCTGATGTATTTAACATTCGCGACCACGTGTGCCATCAAATGTTTCGTAGCAAATACCGTCGCAAAATCTCCCCCTTCTATCTTTTCAATCCTGGAAATAAAGGCATTGCTTGGGAAAATTGTCCTGCATAGAAGGCCACGCCCCACATCATATTGAAGGCCAATATCATAACTAAGAAATAGATCGTTCTGTCCTGCAAATTCGTTTTGGACACATTGGATCATGTTTTTGTGAAAGGCATCATCGTTATCGATCCGGGAGGTAATGACATATAGATCGCTGCTATCGAGGTGTTTTGAAATTTCTCTTCTAACGTTATCTAAGTTAACCATCCACTCGTAATCTTCCCCGTCATTCAGGTATACGGGTATGAACTTCTTAAATGTACTGGAATAACCCTTTATCTTTTCTTTATATTTTTCAGGTGTATTAACACTGAACAAAACCAGCCAGTAAAAATTGATATTGGTTTGATTGATCACGGAAGGAAAGCAAAATCTTTCAAATATTTCGAATCTTGTTTCCAGCCAATCATCGGTGAGCGTTTCATTGCCATTCTTGTCCTTCTTAAAGACCTCAATATTATAAACCACATTGAATCGGGTAATGACAAAATGTTTAAACATGACTTGATAAGGGTTTCTTGTTAACAGCAGGATAAAGATACGGGACACTACTGTTCGGTTTTTACTAAAACTGCCCCGTTAACATTTCTCCGGCTGCTTCCGTAGTCAGCGTGCCCTCCCTAATTCCGCAGGAAAAAAGGCAGCTCTTTCCAAAGCTTTTCCTGCTCATAGCTCATAGCCACATGGGCATTGCTCACCCATTCATAGGCTTCCTGCGCCCTGGCTGCCTCTTTAGAGGAAGGCGCTGCAAAACGATGGACAGCTGCCTGCCTCCATTCATAAAGATAGCCCCAGGCCATCGTACGGATCTCCCGGACAACGTCCATCAAGGCAAGCAGGATGTCGGCGATCACCATCCAGCCACCGATCCGGTTGTATAACGTTAAGATCAATCGCTTTTCCCTGGCCGTACCTGCACGATACATTTCCCTGACCCGTTCCAGCGTCACCGGGTCAGGACTTTTCGCAAGGATCTCCACGCATTTGCGCCCGGTCTTATTGGTCGGGCCCGTCAGCAGATCCAACGCATAGCCCACCGCCCGCTCATTGTTCAGCCGGCTGAGGGCGATCAGGCAGGCCAGCTGCGAAGACGGATGGTGAATAAATTTTTCAAAGACAGGAATATCCTCCGCCGATCCCGTTTCAGCAAGGCCCATGATATCGCCGGGAGACGGATCTTCCGCCCGGACCTTATCCCTGTAATACGCGGAGGATGCAATGTTCTCCAGCCCGAGATAAAGCCTGGCCCACTCCCTGACGGATGCCGACGTATCCGATAACAAGGCAACGATGGCTTCCCTGAAACTTTCCTTGTAAGGTTTCAGGGCATACAAAGCATGGAGCCTGATCCTGGCCGAACGGTCATGCAGCAGCTTTGACAGGATCGCCCGCTGCTGATCCCCGGGCAATGCCTGCATACAGGGGAATACTTCGGCCCTGATCAAAAAACTTTTGTCCTGAAGGATCAACGATAGCAGCGTTTCCGTCAAACCCTCCTTTTTTAAATAGTGCCGGAATAAGAACAACCTCGACCGTTCCTCAACGATCAACAGTTGAGTGGTTTCCCTGGTAAGACGCTCGCTGGTAATAAGGTCGATGATTTCCGCAAACAGTCCCGAAAGATCCGTTCTTTTCACAGCCAACAGCCATTCCACTTCCGGACGCAATCGGATAAAATCGATCCTGAACGCCGGTGTCAGAAAAGGCCGGAGCGATTCCCGGGCGGCATCCCTCACCTGCTCCACCCAGTCGGCCGCCCTGAGCAGGTAATACCGGATAGCCTCGGGACGATGGGTCTCCCTAAGTAAAGTAATTGCTCTTTCACGTACCCGGCCATTTTCGTTAAAGGAGGCAATGACCATCAGGTGAAAATACGTTTCCGGGGGAAACCTTCTGAAATCATCCAGGTTGTCCAGGGAGATATCCATATACCGCAGCGCCCGGGTCCGCTCTTCGAGCGATCTCATCCGTTTGAACAGCTCTATAATGGTATCAGCGGCCTTTTGCCTTAGCATAGGGTCCCGATCATGAAGAAATTTCGATAATCTCCAGCAATCGCTTGCCTTGTCATATTCCTGAGGATCTTTCATTTTGCCTTTATCAGTGAGGATGATGCGTACAAGATAACCCATGCCTCCCACTCCGTGAAATTATGACCTCAGTGCCTTGACTATCACGCCTTAACCTCCCCTGGCATGATTATTTCGGCTGCATGCTTATAAGGCATCCTATCAACACCGGCAGACTGATAAATGCCCCATTTTTGAACCTTATAATCACGTGAAAGATGAAAGTGGATCAAAATGCGATTATTCGGATCGACTACGACGCCGCCGATCTACCCGCTACTGCAAAAAAGTACAAGCCGGTACTCTTCAGGGAAGGGAACCTGATATGCTGCCTCCTGGGCAACGATCCCCGTGACGGGATCTTTGGCTGCGGGTCGACCCTGTCCGAAGCCATCAAAGATTGGGACGCCGATTTCAAACGCCATAAGACCATCCCCCACAGTTAAAAAAGTATACATCTTCGCGGGATTAATGTAGAATGAGCGCTGTACTACAGGGTAAATTTGACAAAACTGCGTAGAGATGCCTTCCAAAACTAACAGGAGAAGATTTATAAAGATGGCAGCCCTGTCCGGCGCCGGTCTCAGTCTTGCAAATAGTTTCACCCTCGCCCGGGCCGCCACCCTCGCGCCAAAGCCCAATACCCCGGCCGCAAACACATTCATACCCCGCCGCGCCGCCAGCTGGTGGTGTTCCCTGGATGACTTGCTTTGGCCTCAAAAGTCGGTGATCGATAAAATAAAAAGAAGGGCCGACGGCTTCGCCAAAGCACAGATCGACACCGCCATCAATTTTGGCTTCCACAACAGGTTCGACTTCTCCAACTACTTCGACGGCCTCCATGGTTACTATGCCAACGTATGCGAAGAGCTGCATCAGCGCAACATCCGCTTCATGGACCATTACTCCTGCAATCATGTTTGCAGGCCAAGAGGCGACGCCGATTTCAGATACATCAATAAGTACGAACGTCACGCCGTACTGCTGTTCCCCGACCCCACAGCCGCGAAATTTGCCCAATACGAAGGTCATCTCTTCCAGGACCTCTGTGAAGTGGATCTCCGCGACGGCAGCCGCGGCTACGCAAAACAATACCAGTTCGAAGCCTTCTGCCACAACAATCCCGGGCATCACGACATGCACAGGAAATACCTTATCAAACTAATGAAAGAGGTCCCTTTCGACGGCATCGAAGTGGACGACATGTGCAGCTACCCCGGCAACACCACCTGCGGATGTAAATACTGCAGGGATCGTTTCAGAAAGGACTATGGGCATGAGATCCCTGATTTTTCAGACAAATCTTTTTTTGGCGACACGACAAAAGAAATGCTGAACTGGGGCAACTATGACCATCCCGCCTATAGGGACTGGCTGAGGATGAAGTCCGACTCCGTCAGAGATCATATCATGATGATCAAAAAGACCATCGGCGACAAGCCGTTGATGACCTGCTGCTCCAACACAGGGCCCATTGTGCTCAGCGCCGTCGCGCTCGACCTGGAAAAAATGGCCCCTTACCTCGATATGTTCATGCTGGAGAACGTAGGCACGAATGTGAAGAATGTAGAGTGGGTGGAAATGGATGCCGAAGCCCTCGTGCAAAAGGACATCGCCGAAAAAAGAGGACAGGCGCCTGCCATGGCCCTCAGCTACGAGCTGTCTGAAAAAGGCGCCTATCTCGGCTGGGCGCTGGCCCGTTTCTGGGGTGTCGGCAACTGGAGCAGCACCTTGAATGGCCGGCTGGAAGAAGATCCGCCCCATGCCATGGAAATGGAGGACGTGATCAGCGCCTCCAACAATTGGGAAACGCAACACAGCGACCTCGACTATATGAAGGGTAGGGACCTGCCCGAAGTAAGAGTGGTATTCAACAGCTATTGTAAAGAGAATGGCTGGAGGGATGCAGCCGGACACGAACACTGGGACAGGGTAAAAGCATGGAGCGCCCAGCTGGTGAAGAACAATGTGGGCTATCGCTTTGTCCGCGCCGCCGAGCTGGCCGATCCCGTCGCATTGGCAAAAGAAAAGATGCCCCTGGTCCTGGATGGCATAGGCTGCGTCTCCGACAAACAATTCGCTGCGATCAAGTCCTGTCTTGCCGCCGGCAGCCCCGTCTGGCTGGCCCTTCCCTTCGGTACCCACGATGAAAAAGGTTTTCCCCGCAAGGTGCCGCTGTCGCAGGAATTACTAAAATCCAGGAACAAAGATCTGCACATCATAGACTCGGCCGTCTCTGCAAACCCCCTGGAGCAACTCATTGCAGCAAAAAAATTCACGCCGATCATCCAACAGCTGAAAGGAGATCCCCGCTGGGCCGCAAGGCTCAGGCTCTACGACGGCCGACCCGTTATCCATTTTATGAACACCGGGCTCGTGGCCTTGCCCGATGATCTAAAAGACCTTTGGGGCACACCCCTCATGAAGGATATCGATTCCGACATCAGGGACAATGATTGCGTCTACGAAATAAATACAAAAAACTTCAACCTGAACAAACTATCGCTGCTGAGTCCCGAACTTAAAGATTCCCAAAGACCCGTGCAGATCAGCAAGTCCGGCAACGCACTCGCTACCCTGCACATACGCCTGGACCAGGTTAAAATATATGCCGTTGCCCAGACCCCTGTTTGAGGAAAATAATCCCCCTGACATCTCAATAAAGCTATGTGTATTACCCTAATACATAGGGTAAATTATGGTGGCATGTTGTTTGAAACAGAAGGGGAAAGTTAACCCATGAACAAGATTGTAATGTTTTCCGCAGCGGCGATACTATTTGCCGCTGTGCAGGTGAAAGCCCAATCCACCGAAGTTACTCCCCGGAATTCCTGGCTAAAGCTAGGCGCCAACATAGGCGTGCCCGTTGGTAACCTCTCCAACTACAGCAGCTTTACCGCCGGTCTTGAACTAAAAGGACAGTTCCTGGAAACAAATTATCTCGGGATAGGGCTTACCGCAGGCTACAACCATTACTTTGGAAAAAATGGTTACGATGGATTTGGTACCATACCGCTGGGCGCCTTTGTCCGTATCTATCCGCAGAGCAAAGGGTTCTTCTTCGGAACGGACCTGGGCTACAGCGTCGTAACAGGATATGACAATGCCAAAGGTGGTTTTTATCTGAAGCCCCAGCTGGGCTATCACAACTATGACTGGAATATTTTTGGTTATTACAACAACATCTTTCGCAGTGACGACAAGGGCGGAAACCTTGGCAGTGTGGGCATCGGGGCAACCTATAATATCCGGTTCAGTAATAAGTAACAAAAAACCCCCTGCGGAAGGAACATTCGCTGGGGGTTATGCTTTGTGGACCCTCTCGGGATCGAACCGAGTACCCACAGATTATGAGTCTGTTGCTCTAACCAAATGAGCTAAGGGTCCTGCCTGAATCCGGCGCCTGCAAAAGTATAAAAATTCAGGAGAACCCCGAAAATAAATCCAATTTCTCCGCCGTTCCTACACGGAATACTATTCATGCGCATGATGCAGCATACCTTCAAATCAAACTGTCCAAATAGATAGTCTCGAAATTCTTCTTAATATTGCTAAATATTGAGCAGCAGGGAAAGGCTTATTTGCATTGCCAATGATCAGCGCTAATACCATTAGAGAATTGCAAGTGAGGATCGCCCGATTCGACGATCAGCAGGCTTATAAAGAACTGTTCACCTCCCTCTATTCCTACCTTTTCCAGTTCGCCAAAACCCTCGTCAAAGCAAAAGAGCCCGCCGAAGAGATCATTTCCGATGTGTTCATCAAAGTCTGGGAAAAGCGGAAAGACCTGGAAAAAATTGAGAACCTCAAGCTCTATCTCTACGTTTCCACCCGCAATATCGCCTATAACTACCTCGACAAGCAAAAACGCAGCGCCACCAATGCCCTCGACAACGTCCAGGCCGAATTCACCAGCGTTTATTTCGATCCGGAACAGCTGCTGATCACCGCCGATATGCTCACCCGCATCCAAAAAGCCATCGACCAGCTCCCCCCCAAATGCAAAGTGATCTTCAAGCTGGCAAAAGAGGATGGACTGAAATACAGGGAAGTGGCCGAGATCCTGAATATCTCTGTCAAAACCGTTGAGAACCAATTAGCTATTGCCGTCCAGAAGATCGGCAGCGCCGTCAGCTTCGATATTCAAAAGACCGTCTCCTCCTCCGTCCGCCACCCCCGCTAATTTTAAAAAACTAACTAGCTAATTACCAGCATCTTACGCGCTCATCACCGGCGAATGTTAAAAAAATTTAAATTTTTTTTGGGGGTATTATTGAGTTTCCCTGTCCTACAGGGTACCTACTACACCGAATGGGACAAGAAGACAAACAATATACGTGGAACCTCATAGCTAAAAAGCTGACGGGAGAAGCTACCACCGAAGAGCTCCTGGAGCTGGAGGATCTGCTGCGCAATAACCCGGAGCTCTATTACCCGCTGCAGACGATCTCCGATCTATGGAACCCCACCAGCCAGCGGGACCAACAGGTCGCTGAACAGGCTTTTTCCCGTCACCTGGACCGCATGCAGGACCTGAAGATCGACTATCACCCCGCTGCAATCACTGCCAGCACTGCAAACACCGCCAGCCTGGGCCTCGCCATCACCGCCGACGAGCCGGAACAAAGGTCCCGGAAACACTACAGGATGGCGATGCTCGCCGCCGCCTGCACCCTCGTTGCCCTGATCCTGACAGGCATCTTTCTGTTCCGGAATAAAACAAACCCGACGAATACAGCAACCACCGCCGTCGCACCTACGCTCTCAGGCAACGAGATCTTTACAAGCAATGGCTCCCGCACCCACCTCACGCTGCCCGATGGCACCATCGTCTGGCTCAATGCCGGCAGCCGCATCACCTATGAAAAGAACTTTGACGCTAACCTACGGGCCGTCACCCTTACAGGAGAAGCTTTTTTCGACGTCGCACCCAATGCCAGCAAGCCTTTCGTCATCCATACAGCCCATATCGACATCCGCGTACTGGGCACCAGCTTCAACGTAAAATCCTATCCCAGCGAAAAGACCACCGAAGCCACCCTGATCCGGGGCAGCATCGAAGTGTCCATCCGCAACCGCACCAGCGACAGGATCGTCCTCCGGCCGAATGAGAAGCTCATCGTCAACAACGAGGACAGCGCCCTCCTGGCAAAAGAGAACGCAGTGCATCCCCATAATAAAGTCGACGAATCCCTGGTGGTGATCAGCAAACCCACCTACCAACATAATTCAGGCGCTATCATAGAAACCTCCTGGATCGACAACAAACTCATTTTCCAGGACGAAGCCTTTAGGGACCTGGCCCGGCAAATGGAACGCTGGTATGGTATCACCATCCGCTTCGACAGTCCGGAAAAAGAAGGTTTGTGGTTCACCGGCAGCTTCGAGAAAGAAACGATCCAGCAGGCTTTGGACGCCCTGAAGCTAACAGGCAATTTTAATTACAGCATCGACGGCACGCAAATAACCATTCATGACTAATATGTGATTAAACCAAAATCAAACGCTAAAACGTAAAATGAACAACAACAGCACATAACGCTAAAAAACAAAAGCGGGAAATGTTGGCGCATTCCCCGCTAGGTTAAACATCGGAAACCAGCAATGCAATAGGGATAGCAGCCGGTTTCGTCATTTTAATAACCCACAAGTTTAAAAATATGAAAAAAATGCTAACGATTGGGGGCGTGAGTCCTCATGCCGTAAAAAAAGCTCTTTTGGTTATGAAACTCGCCTTCCTACTGATTTTCGTGGCAACGCTCCAGGTATCAGCCAATGTCAACGGACAGGGTAGGGTCTCTCTCAAACTGGATCAGGTAGAAATCTCGAAAGCCCTTAACTCCATTGAAAAGCAGGGGACTTACCGCTTTTTGTACAACAGCCGGCTGAACGCGATCAGCCATAAGATAAGCATCGATGTCTCCAACTCGGAGATCAACGATGTCCTGAATAAATTATTCGACGGCACAGAGCTTAAATACAAGGTGCTGGAGAATAATCTCATCGTCGTCCTGGCAGCCAATGTCGCCAAACAGGATATCAAGGTGACAGGCAAGGTCACCGGTGATGCCGGAGAGCCGCTCGCCAATGTCTCCGTTTCCGTAAAAGGCACCAGCCGCGGCACCACCACCGACAACACCGGCACTTTCACTCTCCTGGCCCCCGAAGACGGTACGCTGGTAGTATCCAACATCGGGTATGTCACCCAGGAATTATCCGTCAGCAGCCAGCCCGTCATCAATGTTAAGCTGGTCCGCTCCAACATCCAGCTGGACCAGGTCGTCGTCGTAGGTTATGGTACACAAAGAAAACTGGACGTGACAGGCTCCGTCGGACAGGTTAAAGGAGCCGAGATCTCCAAGCAGGCTTCCGTCAATCCCATCAGCGGACTACAAGGCAAGGTCGCCGGTGTGCAGATCACCAATACTGGTACTCCCGGTTCTTCGCCGGATATAAAGATCAGAGGCCTGGGAACCTATACATCCAATCCTAATCCTTTGTACGTAGTGGACGGTGTATGGGTGACAGACGTCAACTTCCTTAACTCCGCCGACATCGACAACGTCAGCATTTTGAAAGACGCCAGCAGCGAAGCTATCTATGGGGTGCGTGGCGCCAATGGCGTCGTCCTGATCACCACGAGGAAAGGAAAGGGAAAAACCAACGTCAGCTACAACGGCACTGTCGGCTGGCAGGTGGCCAATAATATCCCAAAGATGGCCAACGCACATGAATACGCCATCCTGTACAACGAGCTCTCCCGTTCTACTGGTGGCACCACCTTCCTGGATTCCTCCCAGTTCGGAGCAGGCACCAACTGGTTCAACAACTCCCTGCGCAATGCCATCATCACCAACCACCAGGTGTCAGTCAATGGGGGCAGCGAGAAATCAACCTACAATCTTTCCCTTGGATATCTCTCTCAGCAGGGTGTCCTGAAGACCAATAAATATTCCCGCTACACGGGCAACTTCAGCAATGATATCCAGATCTCCCGTGCTGTAAAAGCAGGCTACACCGTCATCGGTACTTACAGCAAATCCAACGATGCGCCCGGCGGCATCTGGCGCAGCCTCTATACGGCGCCCCCTGTCGTACCGGTGAAATTCGCAGACGGCAGCTATGGCGATCCCGGCTATTATGGTCTGGGACAATCCGTCAGCAACCCCCAGGTGACCATGGATTATAACAACGCCACCACTCACAGCTATCACCTGAATGCCAGCGCCTATATGGAAATAAAATTCCTGGACCATTTCACCCTGCGTGGAAGCGTTAGCGGCGTGTACGACCAGAACCAGTTCAAGAATTTTACACCCGTCTATAAGGCGACGGCCACCCAGTCCAGTTCGCACAATACCCTTACGATAAACGATTTCTCCACCCGCAACTGGATCATCGAGAATACCCTTACCTATTCCAATACTTTCGGCGACCACCGTATCACGGCCCTGGCCGGTATGACAGCTTATCGTAATTACTACGACGAAGTACATGCCACCGCACAGGATGGTTCCCTGACATCCAATCCCGCCACCTGGTACCTGGGACTGGGGAATGGCGGCATCGGGTCAGTGTATGACGTAACCCCCAGCTCAAGTGGCTATCAGGGCTATCCCTTGCTGGAAAGGGTGTTCTCCTACTTCGGCCGTGTGACCTACGCTTATAAAGACAGGTATACCCTCACCGGTACGCTCCGCTCCGATGCCAGCACCAAGTTCACCAGCACCTATGGCCGGGCTACCCTGCCTTCCGTCGGCGCAGCCTGGATCCTTTCCAATGAAGCGTTTATGAAGGATCAGCATGTCTTTAATTCTCTCAAGCTGAAAGGCAGCTGGGGCCAGGTCGGCAACAGCGGTGTACCCACCGTTGTGAATACCCAGACCACCTACACCGGCAACCCCATCATCTGGAATGGTTCTGGTGTCGTCAATGCCGGACAAAGCGTTACCACCGCCAAACCACCTGTCCTGAAGTGGGAAAAAGGTGAAGGCACGGACATCGGTCTCGAAGCGACCATCTTAGGCAACCGCCTGGATATCGAAGCCGACTATTATAACAAGAACACACTCGATTTTATCTTCCCCTTCACATTTGTAGCATCCAACGGTTATACAACGGCTCAATTGCCGATCAACATCGGTAAGCTGCGCAACCGAGGATTCGAGCTGTCCCTGAACTGGCACGATAAGGTCAACAGCGATTTCAGCTATAGCGTGGGTGGCAATATTTCCTACAACAAGAATATGTTCACCCAGAATAGCATTGGCGGCCATCAACAGTTCCCCGACGGAGGTGCAGGTTCCACAGGAGGTCAGCAGGCAACGACCACCACGCTGTCACAACCGGTGGGCGTATTCTATGGTTACAAGGTTATTGGTATCTTCCAGTCCCAGGATGAGGTGGATAATTATAAGGATAAGAACGGGGAAGTCTACCAGCCTGATGCAAACCCGGGGGACTTCAAATACGCCAAAACTTCTAATGATGGTGTGGGCGCCATCAAGGCCACTGACAGGGTCGTCATCGGCAACCCCAATCCCAAATATTTCTACGGGATCAATACCAACTGGGCCTATAAAGCATTCGACCTCTCCCTGGACTTCAACGGCGTGGCGGGCGTAGATCTGTATAACGCTAATAAGGGTCTCCGCTACGGGAACGAGAATTTCACCAAGGACTTCTATGACAAACGCTGGCATGGGGCAGGTACTTCAAACACGGATCCTTCTGTCAACCTGGGCGGCGGACAGAACTACTACATCAATTCCTGGTACGTGGAGAGCGGCGCCTATTTCCGCCTGCGGAACGTGCAGTTCGGCTGGACGCTCCCCGGGGAATACATCTCAAAGCTGGGTATCCAGAAGTTGAGGGTATATGTCAACGCGCAGAATCCGGTGATCTTCACGAAATACAAAGGCTTCACGCCCGAAGTCGGCGGCACGCCGGGAAACATCGGCATCGATAACAATGTCTACCCGATCTATGCGATCTACAACTTCGGTGTGAACGTTACCTTCTAACAATAAAATCTTTATTATATGTCAACAAGGATCAAAAATACCCCGGCAAGCTCCTTTAAAGAACTTGCACTATATATTGCCGCAGGCTGCATGCTGCTGGCCTCCTGTTCGAAAAGCTTCACCAGTGCAAGTGATGCATTAGTAGGACAACCTCCCGCCACCGCTTTCTGGAAAACAGCGGATGATGCCACAAAGGCTGTCAATGCCATGTACGGCAACCTGCGCACCTGGAATAACACCGCTTTTGCCGCCATCTGTATCGAGAACACCGCTTCCGACGACGCGGTAAAAGGCAGTACCTCCAATGACGCCACTTTTTTCAATCAGTACGATAACTTCACCGTCGACCCCTCCGAGGGTCAGCTCGGTGGATTTTGGGGCGGTCAATACGTAAATATCAACTTCTGCAACCAGGTCCTGGACAACGTGCCCGGCATCAATATGGACGGCAGCCTGAAGGCGCGCTATCTCGCCGAAGCCAAGTTCGTAAGAGCTTATTCTTTTTTCAGACTGGAAAGAGCATTTGGCAATATCCCCCTGGTTCTCCATGTACCCGATAGCGCCGCGGCGCTGAACCCCAAACAAAGCACGCCTGCTGAAGTCTGGGCTGCAATCGAACAGGACCTTACTGATGCCGCCGCCGGACTACCTGCCTCTTACGGCCCTTCCGACATAGGCCGAGCCACCAAGGGCGCCGCTCTTGCCCTGCACGCAAAAGTTGCCATGTATCAGAAGAAATGGCCCGATGTGGTCAACTATACCAACCAGGTAATAGCCCTGAACGTCTATGATCTCTTCCCGGATTTCTACCAGGAGTTCCGCTACGCCAACGAGAACAGCGTCGAATCAGTTTTCGAGATCCAATGCGATTATATTCCTAATAACGATGACATCAACAGCAGCCAGTACTCACAGGTCCAGGGCAATCGCGATGCATCCCCCTCGGCAGGCTGGGGCTTCAACGTTCCCACGCAAAGTCTCGTGGATGAATTCGAGACAGGCGATCCCCGGTTGACCGGCACCGTCATGTTCGCGGGAACCACGACGCCCAGTGGCGACGCCGTTCCCATGCCCGCAGCAGGCGCCCCGGACAAATACAATATGAAATCCTATGTGCCTTTTCCCGTAGCAGTGCTCAGCGGCAACCAGGGCTGCGGTCAGAATGTCCGCGTGCTCCGCTTTTCGGATGTGCTGCTGATGAATGCTGAAGCACTCAACGAAACTGGAAGCACCGCAGCTGCACTGATCCCCCTGGAAAGAGTCCGTGCCCGCGCCCGTGCCAAGAGCACCAATCCTGCCACCGATCTCCCTGCCGTAACGAGTACCGATCAGGCCACCGTCCGCAACGCCATCTACCACGAAAGAAGGGTAGAGCTGGCCATGGAGAACGACCGCTATTTCGACGTCATCCGCCAGGGACGCGCTGCCACTGTTTTCGGCCCATTGGGATGGAAAGCCAACAAGAATGAAGTATGGCCCATCCCCCAGACCGAGATCAACAACAGCGGCGGCATCCTGGTACAGAACTCCGGCTATTAAGACCTCAATCATCATCAAACTGATTAACATGTACAACAATAATAAATTAACTATAAAACAGGCGATGTGCCTCCTTGCCGCCTTCACCCTGACCATGGTCTCCTGCCAGAAAAAATTCGATCCGAAGAGCTATGCACCCAAACAAACCTTCGGTGGGTATGCAGCTTCCAATGAAGTCGCCGCCTCGGACCTGGTGGCCCACTTTGCCTTTGAAGGCAACCTGGTAGACAGCGTGAGCAACACCTCCGCCACCAACAACGGCACCTCGAACAGCACCGGTATCAAAGGCCAGGGCATGCAGGTTGGCCTGGGCAATTATGCCGTCTTCGCACCTACAGATGCCATCAAGAACCTCCAGAGTATGTCGATCGCTTATTGGGTCAACACACCCATCAATACCACCGGGATACAGACACCCGTCGACTTCGTCAACCCCGACCAGTTCTGGGGCAATTTCGACATGTTCTTCGACGGACAATCAGATGCCTCCTCCGTCTTCAAGATGCACCTCTTTGGCAACAACGGCGCAAAGGAAGCCTGGCTTACGGCCTGGTCGCTCGCCAGCCCCTGGGGCAAATGGATCCATATTGCGCTCACTTATGACATGGCTTCCGAAAAATTTTCTTTCTATGTCAATGGAGCACCCGTAGGCACCAGCACCCAGACAGGCTTCGGGGCCGTCAACTTCGCCAACGTCCCGGCCATCGTCCTGGGGACCGTTCAGTTCAAGACGAATCCCAGCATGACATCCGGCTCGAGCGGAGAAGACTGGGCCAGCTTCCTCCTGGGTACCTTGGACGAACTGAGAATATATAAAAAGGCCCTCACCGCAGACGACGTAAAAGCGCTCTACAACCTGGAGAACCTGGGTAAATAAATTGATCTCATAAAGGAGCTGCACCATCACGGGAAGGCAGCTCCTCTTTTTCCTATAATTATCATGAAGCAACGAGGCCTGTTTTTCACTGTCACCATTGTCCTTCTGCTGGCCGCCTGCAAAAAAAGCGGCACCCCGACGACACCCCCTGTCACAGACCCTCCCGCCTCTTTCAGCTTCAATAGCCTGAAAGTCAACGGCGCCTACAAAGGCCTTACCTATTACAACGTCAACCCGACCCCCATCCTGCAGCTCTCCTTCCTGGCGCCCATCGATCACGCCAGTGTAAACACCGCCGTTACCCTAAAGACCAGCGCCGGCGTCGGCATCACCTGCACCGTTTCCTACGCCAACAGCGACAGCACCGTCATCATTCAGCCTGCCTCGCCCCTTAAGGCCCTCACAAAATATGTATTGAACGTCACCACGGCACTGCAATCCCAGTCCAAAGGCTCGCTGCAGTCCCCCATCACCGTCAACCTGACCACCGCCATCGATTCCACCGATAAATTCCCCCGCATCTCCGATGATGCCCTGCTGGATAAGGTCCAGTCCCAAACCCTTAAATATTTCTATGACTTCGGTCATCCCGTCAGCGGTCTGGCCCGCGAACGCACCAGCTCCGGGGACATCGTAACCTCCGGCGGCAGCGGCTTCGGCATCATGGCCTTGCTGGCAGCCGCCCAGCGAAATTTTCTCACCCGCACACAAGCCCTGAACCGCATAGACACCATCGTCACCTTCCTGACCGATAAGGCCACCCGCTATCACGGCGCCTTCTCCCACTGGATCAACGGCTCCACGGGCGCCACCGTCCCCTTCGGCACACAGGACAATGGCGGCGACATCGTGGAAACTGCTTACATGGTGCAAGGCCTCCTCTGCGCCCGGCAATATTTCAACAGCACGACAGACGCGAAAGAGATCAGCCTCCGCAGCAGGATCAACGACATATGGAATGCCGTCGACTGGACATGGTACAGGAAAGACGGGCGTAATATCCTCTACTGGAACTGGAGCCCGGATTATAACTGGGCCATCAATGTGCCGGTGAAAGGCTGGAACGAAGCCCTGATCACCTATGTCCTGGCAGCTTCCTCCTCCAACTATTCCATCCCCAAAACAACATATGACAGTGGCTGGGCCGCCAACGGTTCCATCCGCAACGGCAGCACCTATTACGGCACAGTCCTTCCACTGGGCCCCGGTTTTGGCGGCCCCCTCTTCTTTGCACATTACTCTTTTTTAGGCATCGACCCGCATGGACTGTCCGACGCCTACGCCAATTACTGGACCCAGGATACAGCCCATGCCCGGATCAACTATAATTACTGCGTGGCCAACCCCCAGGGCTTTTATGGCTACAGCGCCCAATGCTGGGGTCTCACCGCCAGTGACAACAACATCAGCGGATACGCCGCGCACTCGCCGACCAATGACCTGGGGATCATCGCGCCCACCGCAGCTATTTCCTCCCTGCCCTATACACCCACCGAGTCCTTGAACGCCTTACGCTTCTTTTATTATACCTTGGGTGACAAAACCTGGGGACAGTATGGCTTTGTCGATGCATTTAACCTGGCCAACCCATGGTTCGACACAGACTGCCTGGCCATCGACCAGGGCCCTGAAATTGTGATGATAGAGAACTATAGGTCCGGCCTTTTATGGAACCTTTTCATGAGCTGCCCCGAAGTGCAGACCGGACTAAAGAAGCTGGGTTTTCAAGGCCCGGGACTCTAAGCCGATTGTAGGAAATTTATAATCGTCGTCATTATGTTCAAGCATGGATGCCATCATAGGTCCTTATGGGTTATCTCAGCCATTATTATAGGCGCGCTCCTGTTTATTGAATGTACGTACTTGCAGACACGTAACCCGGCAAAACCCTCTTCCCATACACAATACAGCGAATACGCCGGCTCCCGCGCCTGCGCCGGCTGTCATAAAAATATCTATGACTCGCATATTCACACGGCTCATTACCACACTTCCGAACTGGCAAATGAGAACAATGTGAAAGGCAGTTTCGAAAAAGGGAAAAATACCTTTCAGTTCAACGAACGGGAGTACGTAGCCATGGAACGGCGTAATGGCCGCCTCTACCAGGTGGATTATTTCAAGGGGAAAGAAGATATGGCCCAGCCAATTGATATCACCACCGGCTCAGGCAAAAGAGGACAGACCTATCTGTACTGGGAAGAGAACAAGCTGTTTCAGCTGCCGATCTCCTATTTCACCCCCGTCGATCAGTGGACGAACAGTCCCGGCTACGCCAACAGGGTCGTGTTCAACAGGCCGATCACCATCCGTTGCCTGGAATGCCATAGCACCTGGTTTCAGGAAATTTCCGATGATCAGGGCACGAACGACGAATTTTCAAAGACCAACGTCATTTATGGCGTGGATTGTGAGAAATGCCACGGGCCCGGCGTTCGCCATATAGCGTTCCACAAGGACAATCCCAACGAAAAACAGGCCCGCTTTATCATCAACACAAATAAATTGACAAGACAGCAAAACCTCGACCTGTGCAGGCTATGCCACGGGGGAAGACTGGTAAAGCTGCGACCATCCTTCACCTTCCAGGCAGGGGACTCCTTATCCGGATCCTTCATCATCCCCCCGTACTCCGCCGATCCCAATGGAATAGACGTACACGGCAACCAGTATGGATTGCTCGCCTCCAGCAAATGCTTTCAGGGCAGCCAGATGACCTGTGTCACCTGCCATAACCCCCACAGGAACGAAGAAGGTATGCTGGCGGAATTTTCCGCAAAATGCATGAATTGTCATAACACGGAGCACAACAACTTCTGCAAACTAAAACACAAGGAAAAATATAACATCACGGCCAACTGCATCGACTGCCATATGCCCGAATTGAACTCAAAGGCCATTACAGTGCTGCTGCAGGGAGAGAGTACGCCTGCGCCGGCCTCCATGCGTACGCATTATATCACCGTTTACCCCGGGGAAACAAAAAAATATTTGGCCCAACACAAATACAAATAACGCAAAACCACAATTGACGTACAACCACAAATAACGCACTGACACTATATGATCTCAGGTATTAAAAAAAATCATCCGCTCCTCCTCCTCACGCTGCTCCTTGGCCTTATGTCGATGCCATGCTCTCCGTCCCTCGCCCAGCAGTCCGCATCTTCAAAATCACCTGCTGCTGCAGCAGCCAGGCAGCCCGCATCTTCCAAAACAGCTGTTGCCGCGGCATCCCGGCGTCCCGCTAACCTTTCGGACTCCGCCTTACTGGACCTGACGGAAAAACAAACTTTTAAATACTTCTGGGATTTCGCCCACCCCACCAGCGGCCTGGCCCGTGAACGCAGCAACACCACCTTCGACTATGGACCCGAAGTAGTAACCATCGGCGGCTCCGGCTTCGGCATCATGGCCATCATCGTAGGAGCGGAACGCAAATTCATCACCCGCGAACAGGCCGTCGATCGACTCTCGAAGATCGTACGCTTTCTCGCCAGGGCAGACAGCTACCATGGCATCTTCCCCCATTGGCTCAACGGCGAAACAGGTAAGACCATCCCCTTCAGCCGCAAGGACGACGGAGCAGATCTGGTCGAAACCTCCTATCTCCTGGAAGGCCTGCTTTGCGCAAGACAATATTTCAACGGCTCCAACGGCAAAGAGACTGAACTGCGCAACAAGATCAATTGGATCTGGAACGAAGCCGAATTCAGCTGGCATACCCGTGGCGGCATGGACCTGCTCTATTGGCATTGGAGTCCGAACAACGGATGGAGCATGAACTTCGAGCTCCGCGGCTGGAATGAGACCCTCATCACCTATATCCTGGCAGCATCTTCCCCCGGGTACGCCATCGACCCGAAAGTGTACCACCACTGTTGGGCGGAAAGCAACCACTTCTATAATGGCCGTTCGTATTACGGCATCACCTTACCCCTGGGCTTCCCCTATGGCGGTCCCTTATTCTTCGCGCACTATTCTTTCCTGGGCCTCGATCCAAGAGGCCTGAAAGATCAATATGCCGATTACTGGGAGCAAAATAAGAATCATACGCTCATCAACCGGGAACATTGTGTCCGCAATCCCAATCATTTTAAAGGCTATGGCCCCGACTGCTGGGGGCTCACCGCCAGCGACAACTATGAAGGATACAATGCCCATTCACCTGACAACGACCTGGCCGTGATCACACCTTCCGCCGCCCTGTCCTCCTTTCCCTATACACCGGAATATTCCATGCAGGCGCTAAAATATTTTTACAACAAGGTAGGGGACAGGATCTGGGGCGAATACGGCTTCACCGATGCCTTCAGCGAAGAAAAGAACTGGTAT
>Ga0163162_10000234_pt1 | contig 50793 bp, 52 predicted proteins | sample S55metaG_FD_115310 | JGI IMG/M metagenome (GOLD analysis project Ga0163162, IMG submission 115310) | Switchgrass rhizosphere microbial communities from Kellogg Biological Station, Michigan, USA - S5-5 metaG | ecosystem: Host-associated > Plants > Roots > Rhizosphere > Soil | place: USA... | reverse complement strand
TCGCACGCATTCACCGAAGGCGAGTGGCAACTGTTGCGCACCATCGCCGACGGGCTTGAATGGTCGTATGGCTGGAAACCAGCAGCGGCCCAGCGACTGCGCTTTGTGCTGGATTTCGGCTACGCCACGGGGCTGCGCGCAAGCGAGCTCGTGAACGTGACGCTCAGGGACATTCGCACCGATGCACAGGGAGATCATTGGGTCGAACTCGTCGGAAAGGGCCAGAAAGCGGGAAAAGTGGCGCTGCCGCCCCTTGCTCGCAGGGCGCTAGAACGCTATCTGGTGGAGCGCGGCCTACCCGTGTCGCCCGAGCGCTGGACACCCGGAATCGGGTTGATTGCCGGCCTGAATGAAAGCGATCGCCAAGGGCTGAGCACTGTGCGGCTGTGGGCGATCATGAAACGGTTTTTTGAGACGACAGCGGCCCTGATCGAAACGGAAAAACCAGCATTCGCGGTAAAACTGCGGCTGGCCGGCCCTCACTGGATGCGGCACACGCACGCGACCCATGCGCTTACACGCGGCGCGCAGTTGACCTCAGTTCGGGATAACCTGCGTCATGCGTCTATAACGACGACGTCGACCTATTTGCACAGCGACGAGGTTGAACGAGCTCGACAGTTCAGAGATGCATTCAAGGCGACCTAGTACGCTTCACTCAATTCAACGCTTATTTTATTTATGCCGCTCAACCCACAGTCTTCGCTGACCCGCCTCTTCAATGCGCCCATCAGATCCGGTGTGCTCATTTGGATCGGCGTGCGGTCCGAGCGGCGTTCGTCTATGCGCCCGGTTGACGAAACGATCCTGGACCCGCACGACGGACTGGAAGGCGATCACTACAGTCGCGATTCGGGAAAACGGCAAGTTACGCTCATCCAGGCCGAGAGTCTCGCAGCCATCGCCAGTCATCTTGGATTTGAAACGCTTGCTCCGGAATGCCTGCGTCGCAATCTGGTGACCCGCGGCATCAATTTATTGGCGTTGAAAGACCGGAAGTTTCGCATAGGGGACGCGGTGCCCGAGATGACAGGCGAATGTCATCCCTGCTCGCGCCTCGAAGAAACGTTTGGCGTTGGGGGTTATAACGCGACGCGAGGTTTTGGGGGTATAACGGCGGAGGTGCTTGCGCGGGGCCGCATAGGTGTAGGCGACGCCATTGTGCGCATCGACGAGTGATCCCCAACCGCTCGCTCGGAGTGGCGTACTCGCGCCCATCAACTTGTGTGCAGCAACGTCGAACGGAGTAGGCAATTTTTGATTTGCTGACAGGCTCAGCACTCCGCGACGCGAAAGCCCTTCTCCGCCTATCTCTCGTCTAGCCCAATCACATTGCCTGGTCTTTGATGACAAACCGCCGCTGTTGGCACGTCGCGGGTTCTGTGACGATGAAACTGTTCGCCCAGACCGTTAGTAGATTTTTCGCCCGGCTTTGCGCGCCCGATTTTCCTGACCCACCGTAAGTGTTGAGGATTATTGGACGCCTGCCCGCCGGTGCCGGGGTAGTCACACGCCTGCGGTTTGGGGCAGGGGTCCAACAACAATAGCGCCAGTTCATTTAACGCCTTTAAGGCCGGCATCGCGGAGACTGCGACGCGCTCGCCAGCAACCGGGAAGGCCGATCCCGGCCACGAGGCGTGAAGACATGGATTACAAACACCCCCCGCGCCTACCAAGGCGAGATGAGTAGACTTATGGCCGGTGCCAGCAAATCGGTTTCACATCGATGACGGGCGTGCCGTTACCGTATGTGATCGACTGGAACGAACTACACACCAAGACGTCGCCGCCAACCACTAACAGCACGTGGCCAAATCAGTTCACCTTTTGACTCGCTCATGATCGGCCACGTAGTGCCGCACAATCCGGCCGGCTGCCACGGTATGCCGGATCGGTCCGATAAAAGTCTATGACGCGAAGCTGCGACACATTGTTTCATCAGATGATTTTCAGAAATGGCGGTTCGATTCGCTGGAGCTTCGATACGCGGGCCCGAGTCAAGTTGACAATCTACACAAGGTTCATAGTTGTTTTTGCCCCGTCAAGCCGCCGTTGCAACAAATGGGCCAATGTGATCGGGGATACGATGAATCGGTTATACGCAGGAAATTGAAAGGTTATGCCAGAATTCATGAAAATCTGGTCGAACGATACGTCCTATCACGCGTGTTTCTGCGATGGCGGCCCTTGAGATTCGGCGAAAAGTCGGGACACGGTGGCATCCGCCGCTGCAGGAACTGTTTGGTGGAAACTAGGTCGCCAAAGCCCGACCGATCGGGACGTGGTTTTTGGAACCTCGCAGACGCATTCCTTACTTGCACGTTCGCAGATCTCTGTACATTGCCGACCGTGATCATATTGAGTACGGGAACAAATTATCTGCTGGCCGAGCTGCGTTGTCGCGCAATGGAGTTGGCCCGTCATCGTACCGGCGAAAAGGCGGCGCAGGGAGATGGAGCGGTTAAAATACGCCACGCAATCCGGGCAGTTACCTGTCCCTAACAATCACGCCATGGGGCACGAACTTGAACGCCGTTGAAATTGAACAGGCTATTACCGACCTCGCGGAGCAATCGTTCGACGTCGCTAACTTCCCGTATGCCTTCCTAGAAGCCTTCGGCAACAAGGCAACAACGATCCAGCGCTTGCGCAGCGGCGCGACGAACAAATCGGACCTCAGCGGTGTGCTTCAGACCAACAACATTCATATCGCCACCTGCCAAAGCGGCCTGGTCACGAAGACCCTCCGAGCTTTAAAAGACAGCCCGGCAACGGTCCGTGCAAAGGCAAAGTTCATTTTGGCCACGGACGGCGCGGACTTTGAGGCCGAGGATTTAGCGAGCGGTGAGACTGTCGCCTGCGCTTTCAAAGACTTTCCCGATCATTTCGGTTTCTTTTTGCCGCTGGCGGGCATCTCGACCGTCAGACAGATTAGCGAAAACGCCTTCGACATCCGGGCGACCAGCCGCCTTAACCGCCTCTACATTGAGCTGTTGAAGGACAACCCGCAGTGGGGCAAGGCCGAGCGCCGCCACGACATGAATCATTTCATGGCGCGACTCATCTTCTGCTTCTTCGCCGAGGACACGGATATCTTCATTGGTAAGGGCAAGTTCACCGAAACCGTAGCGCAAATGAGCGCCAAGGATTCGTCGAACACGCATGAGATCGTCGGTATGCTGTTTCTCGCTATGAATACCAAGCGCGAGAATCGGACCTCCGCTAAGACTCCCCGCTGGGCGGATGATTTCCCCTACGTCAACGGCGGCCTCTTTTCGGGCAGCATGGACGTGCCGAAATTCAGCAAGATTGCCCGCTCCTACCTGCTGCACGTCGGCGGTCTCGACTGGACCAAAATCAATCCGGACATATTCGGGTCGATGATCCAGGCCGTCGCCGAGGATGAGGAACGCGGCGAACTTGGGATGCACTACACCAGCGTTCCAAATATTCTCAAGGTGCTGAATCCTCTGTTCCTCGACGATCTGCGTGCGTCGCTTGAGGCGGCTGGCGAAAATTCGCGCACCTTGCTCAATCTTCGCAAGCGCATGTCGAAGATCAGGGTCTTCGATCCGGCCTGCGGCTCTGGCAACTTCCTTGTCATCGCGTACAAGGAGATGCGCGCGATAGAGGCAGAGATCAACAAGCGACGCGGTGAACACGACCGCAACTCGGAGATCCCGCTCACGAATTTTCGCGGGATCGAACTGCGCGATTTTCCGGCAGAGATTGCTCGCCTGGCGCTCGTCATCGCCGAGTACCAGTGCGACATGCTGTATCGCGGACAGAAGCTTGCCCTTGCTGAATTCCTTCCCCTTCGCGATGAAAACTGGATCACCTGCGGTAACGCGCTACGACTGGACTGGCTGAAGATTTGTCCGCCGAAGGGTACTGAGGTGAAGATCTCTGCGGATGATCTTTTCAGCACCCCATTGATCCAGTCGGAGATCGAGTTCGAGAATGACGGCGGCGAAGTATACATTTGCGGAAATCCACCATACCTAGGCAGCAAGTGGCAATCAGACGAACAGAAGGAGGACCTTAAGGCGATCTTTGAAAGCAGCGATGTCGCCTGGAAATCGCTCGACTACGTCGCCGGCTGGTTTATGAAAGCGGCCGACTATGGCCGGCACCCCAACGCGATCGCAGCCTTCGTGTCCACCAATTCAATTTGCCAAGGCCTCCAGGTTCCAATCCTGTGGCCTGCGATATTCGCCACCGGACACCAGATCGCATTCGCACATACGTCCTTCCGATGGACCAACCTTGCGAGCAATAACGCCGGAGTGACCGTGGCCATCGTGGGCATATCGGCCAAGCCGCAACCCATCAAACGATTATTTTCCGTGGGCGAAGACGGGTCAGTGCAGGAGCGGCATGTCGAGTTCATCAATGCATACTTGGTGCCGGGGCGCGTGAACTCGGTGGAGCAAGCGCGGCGGCCGATTTTCGGGGTGTCGCCCATGACGTTCGGCAACATGCCGCGTGACGGCGGTGCGTTTATTCTGAATGGAGAGGAGCGCGCGCGCATGCTGACGCAGTACCCCGAAGTCGAACGCTTCGTTCGCCCATATCTGGGCTCAGAACAGATGATCCAAGGCAAGCCCCGTTGGTGCCTGTGGATAGATGACGAGAATGTAGAGTATGCGCAGAAGCACCCATACCTGAAAGCAGTATTAGACAAGGTCCGTGCGTTTCGCCTCGGGAGCGCTGCCGGTTCCACTCGTGACTTCGCTGCACGGCCTCATCGCTTTGTTCAGATCGCGGGCACTGCAAAAAAACACTCAATTGTGGTGGCGAAAGTCTCGTCGGAGCGCCGGCCGTATCTTCCGGTCGATCTCTTGGACGCTAAAGCAATCGTCAGCGACCTATTGTTCGCGCTGTACGACGCGCCGCTGTGGAACATGGCGGTGGTGGCTTCGCGACTACATCTCGTCTGGGTTGCCACTGTGTGCGGGAAAATGAAGACCGACTTCCGCTACTCAAACACCCTCGGTTGGAATACTTTTCCGCTGCCTAAGCTCACCGAGAAGAACACCAACGATCTTACGCGATGCGCACAGGAAATCTTGCTGGCGCGTGAGCGCCACTACCCACTAACTATCGCCGAGCTCTACGCCACGGATGGAATGCCTTCAGACCTCCGTCAGGCTCATGATCGCAACGACGAGACTTTAGAAAGGATCTATGTGGGTCGTATGTTTAAGAACGACACGGAGCGTCTCGAGAAACTATTCGAGCTGTACTCCAGGGTCTCCATCAAAAGTGCCGTCGTACGGGCATAGCTAGGGCTAACTTTGAACCTGTCAACCTTTCTGCACCGCGATGCGACAACGCCGACAACGATTTCGGAGATCCGGCGCCTGCATGGCGTGATCGCTACGACCAATTTTCTCGGGCTGTACGCCTATGCGACTCAGTCCGGTGCCGCCCTATTCGACCTAGAGCTTGGTGGACCATTCTGGCCGACTACGCCTTCTCGTTGGCTTTTCGGCATTGACTACGGCCGCACTCAGCCGCAGGCACTTCGACTCATGTGCTCGCGGCCGAACGTGGAGATCAGGATTCACGATGGGACATACGTGGTGGACCAACAGGGGTTTGTTCCCCGGCGAGATTTCCACGTCAAGATGGCCATTCTCATGAATGAGGCGGACGGGCTGTCGGGAATGGTGGTGGGTTCCGGCAATTTCTCGTCGAACGGCCTTCGAAAAAGCATCGAGGCCGGCACCTCGGTTCTAGCGCGCGGCATCGATGAGTGCAATGCGCTGCTTCGCCCCACGATCTCCGCCGCCGATATCTTGTGGGAACAGGCCACGCCTGTTGCCGACATTCTTGATGCTTACGAAGAGCGGTGGAGTGCCTCTTTCTTCCGTCGCATCGCCGAAAATCCGCCCAACATCGAAGCCGACCTGGGCGTGACTCCTACCTTCTGGATCGAAGCGGGTTACGTTACGAAAAATCGCGGGCCGCACCGTCCAGGCAACCAAATTGACTTTCCTAGGGGAATGTCTAGGTACTTCGGCTTCAACCCTCCGGCGTTTTTACCAGCTAACTCAGTCATTGGACAGGTCGTCTTCGAAACTCCGACTGGTGCGCCCGTCGCGAACAACCTTCGTCTCGGGAATAACATGATGGAAAAGATTTCACTACCAATTCCCGAGACGCACGGCTTTGACATCTATGACGGCAAGATCCTTGTGTTCCAACGGACAGATGAGCGCTTCGTCATGAGGGCGCTGGAGGCCGACGATTTCGAGACTGCCTTCGGCGGTCGGTTGGCAGAGGTGCGCGTAATAGGCAGCGGCCGCCGCTATGGCAATATCACTTGATAGCACAGCAGGTACGACTACCTACAAAGACGAGACACGAATTCATGAAACGCACCGAACCGTTATCCGTTCCCTCTGTGTCCGTCACGTACGCGCGCAATGGCGCATCGACCAAGGCAAACGTCCTTGGCATGAGGCCGATGCAGGAGCGCGTGTACGAAAAACGCGGGGAGCAGTACCTGCTGATCAAATCGCCGCCCGCGTCAGGCAAAAGCCGCGCGCTGATGTTTGTCGCGCTCGACAAGCTCCAGAACCAGGGCTTGAGGCAAGTCATCATTGTCGTGCCAGAAAAGTCTATCGGGGCCAGCTTCAACGATGAGCCCTTGTCGAAGTTCGGATTCTGGGCCGACTGGCACGTCGAGCCGAAATGGAACCTCTGCAACGCCCCCGGCAACGACAACGGCGGCAAGGTGAAGTCAGTCGGCGCGTTCCTCGAAAGCGCCGACAAGGTACTGGTCTGCACCCACGCAACGTTCCGCTTCGCTGTCGATGCGTATGGCGTGGAGAACTTCGACGACCGGCTGATAGCTGTCGATGAGTTTCACCACGTTTCCGCCAACCCTGACAACAAGCTCGGCCTGCACCTCGGGCAGTTCATCGCCCGGGACCGTGTTCACGTAGTCGCGATGACCGGCTCTTACTTCCGGGGCGACGCCGAGGCGGTCCTTGCCCCGCACGAAGAGTCTAAGTTCGACGCTGTCACATACACCTACTACGAGCAGCTTAACGGCTATGAGTACCTCAAGCAGCTTGATATCGGATACTTCTTCTATAGCGGGCCGTACCTTGATGACATCCTCAACGTCCTCGACCCTGCCGAGAAGACCATAATTCATATCCCCAACGTCAATTCGCGCGAAAGCACGAAGGACAAGATGCGAGAGGTGGAACACATCATCGAGGCTCTGGGCGAGTGGCAAGGTGTTGACGTTGCTACGAGCTTCCAACTTGTAAAACGCCCAGACGGCCGCTTGCTACGGATTGCCGATCTTGTCGATGACGATAGCGCGAGACGCGACCGTGTATCTGCCGCGCTCAAAGACCCGGCGCATAAGAACAATCGAGAGCATGTGGACATTATCATCGCCCTCGGCATGGCGAAGGAAGGCTTTGACTGGATTTGGTGTGAACACGCGCTCACGGTCGGCTATCGCGCCAGCTTGACCGAAATTGTGCAAATCATCGGGCGTGCTACCCGCGACGCGCCCGGCAAGACACGCGCGCGTTTTACAAACCTTATCGCCGAGCCGGACGCTTCCGAGGAAGCTGTCACCGAGGCCGTCAACGACACTCTCAAGGCCATCGCGGCGAGTTTGCTCATGGAGCAGGTGCTTGCGCCGCGCTTTGAGTTCAAGCCGAAGAATCCCGAAAGCGGTCCCGCTCCGGGCTACGACTACGGCGAGGAGGGCTATGACTCGGATAGGTGCAATGTCGGCTTCAACGCGCAGACCGGGCAGTTCCAGATCGAGATCAAGGGCCTCACAGAGCCCAAGAGCAAGGAAGCCACGCGTATCTGTCAGGAAGACTTGAACGAGGTGATCGCAAGCTTCATTCAGGACAAGACCGCCATCGAGCGGGGTTTGTTCGACGAAGAGCTGGTGCCCGAAGAGCTTACACAGGTTCGCATGGGCAAAATCATTAAGGACAAGTACCCTGAGCTCGATGCGGAGGATCAGGAATCTATCCGTCAGCACGCCATCGCCGCCCTTAACCTGACGCAGCAGGCCAAGCAGGTCGTAACGGATAGCGGCAGCCCCGAGCCATCAGCCAATACCGCCCTGATTGATGGCGTGCGTCGGTTTGCGATGGACGTGCGCGACTTGGACATCGACCTCATCGACCGGATCAATCCCTTCGGTGAGGCATACGCCATCCTCGCCAAGACCATGAGCGAGGAAAGCCTTAGACAGGTCGCGGCGGCTATATCTGCAAAGCGCACGATCCTGACGCCGGAAGATGCGCTTGACCTTGCCAGGCGCGCAGCAAAATTCAAGAGAGAGCGCGGACGTGCACCTGCGCTTGATTCACATGATGCGTGGGAGCGACGAATGGGCGAAGGTGCGTCGGCCTTCATGCGTTTCAGGGCGGAAGGACGTTATGAGTGATCTTGACCTTAATGAACTGGCCGCCGAGCTTTCTGACTTCGCCGCTCCCGAGAAGAAGGGAGGACGCCCGCCGAGCGAGGAGCGCATCATTGCCGGATTAGAGGAAATTCAGCGCTTCTTCGAGGAGCACAATCGCGCCCCGCAACACGGAGAAGACCGCGACATTTTCGAGCGCTTGTACGCCGTGCGCCTCGACCGGCTGCGCGCGCTCCCGGATTGTTGCGCTCTGCTGGCGCCGTTAGACCATCAAGGGTTGCTTGCAGGCGCGCCAGGCGTTGCCGCGACCGACGAAGCTGTCGACGTGGACGAACTGGCCTTCGAGCTGGCGGGCCCGGCAAGCATCGACGACATTACTGTTTTACGCCATGTTCGCACGAGCGCCGAGAAGCGCACTGCCGAGGAGATCGCGCAGCGCAAGCCGTGTGAGGACTTCGAGACGTTCAAGCCGCTTTTCGAGCGCGTACACCGCGAATTGAAGGACGGCATTCGCCAAACGCATGCCTTCCATCAGTTGGATGAGATCAAGTTGACTGAGATCCAGCAAGGCGAGTTCTATATCGTCGGAGGTCAATTGACCTACGTTGCCGAAGCGGGCGAGGAAATTAGGACGATGTACGAACGCCGTGACAGCCGCCTTCGCGTCGTTTTCGACAACGGTACGGAAAGCGACGTTCTGCTACGCTCATTCCAGCGCGCTCTCTACCGCGACGATGCCGCACGACTTGTCACTAATCCGTCCGCCGGCCCTCTATTCTCTGACGAGGCAGCGGACGACGACCAGGAAAGTGGCACGATCTATGTGGTCCGAAGCAAGTCCACGTTGCCCATCGTCGCCACAAACCGCGACGTACTGCACAAAATTGGTGTGACGGGCCGCGACAACGTCGCTACGCGGTTCGCAAATGCGAGGAATGATCCAACCTTCCTGTTGGCCGAGGTGGAGATTATTGCCACCTATGATCTCTATAACATCAATCGGGTCAAGCTCGAAAACTTGATTCATCGTGTGTTCGACCCAGCCCGCCTTGATATCGAGATCAAGGACCGTTTCGGCAAGCCCGTGGTCCCACGCGAATGGTTCCTTGTGCCCGTGTTCGTGATCGACGAAGCGGTCGAACGTATCAAGAACGGGTCGATTACGCAGTACGTTTATGAGCCAAAAACGGCGCGGCTTCGCAAAAAGTAACAACATGTGCCTGTCACCGCAAGGTTGTGGCCGTGCGAGAGGCAACCGGTTGCTCCAAGCACCTTCGCGACCGCTCGAATGTCTTACATATGCGAAAACTGGATGTCGGAAACTGGCCGCCCTCCACCAGTCGAACGCCGCTCCTTACGAGTGACAAAGTTATTCCACAACTGTCACGTCGTTGTCGGGCGGCGCTGATCGGATTTCCTAAGTCAGCGGCACCGGGCAGTGACATCTTTACTGTCGCGACGATGACAGATTCAAGACGGCCTAGGTCAGGACTTGCCCGTTGACAGTTGACCGCCCCTTCGGTCACAACTGCCCGTTAGCTTGCGCAGGCAAGTGCCAATGGTGTTCACTCGCTGAGCCGCAGCCTAGTCGCGAGTCGTTCCGCGTCCGCAACGGCGTCGAGCGACGGCGAGGCAATTCCACCAGTGGCCGATTTGGTCTCTGGTTTTTCTCACTTTCGCAAATCCTTGAACGTCAGCCTCAGTGACACGACACTGAAACGCGTAGTCCAAACGGCGCGTGACATCTGAATCGGTGCTGCGATGGGACAGCACTCAGTTTTACTCAGGCGTGTTGTTCTACGCTAAGCTACTGTTATTAAACACTATTCTGTTTCGCCCAATTTCGATTGCTTATGCTTAATTTTCAATAACTTACCGCGTCACACGCCGAATCATAATCCGCAGGTCCGGGGTTCGAATCCCTGATTTGTCAGGGCTTTTTCTTTTCCCGCGGCACGCCGGGGTCCAAAGTGGTGGTCCACTCTTACTGAGTGAACCCATGCGCTTATGCGTCTCGACAAGACAAGCGAGCCGCTCTGCCAGGTCCGGAGCAGCTCGCTTCACACGTATGCGAAGACGCGCGGTTTTTCCCCGGGCGCGGCGAGACGTCCGGTTAGAATTTCGAAGCTTCGGATTTCAGCCTGTCCCCTTCCTCGGACGAACCCGCCGTCGATCGCCAGGGTCAATTCGGTATAGGGATTTTGCAGTTGCACGCTCGGCAGTTAAATGGCGTCAATCCGCGCGCCAACCCACAACGTTCTATTTCGGACCGTCACATGATTGAATTCTTTACTGACGGCAGGAATTCGCGCATCGTCTCGACCACTCGTCGATACGACATCTGCGCTGCGAGTTTTGCCTGTAGCGCCAATAACTCCGGCGTGGCGCGCTCCGGCACGATCGACCGGAATTAGAACTTTGTCTCCAAATACCAAGGCGGCTCGCAGGCGCACGACACAATGCGTGGGTTGCGGAAGCTGAGTAAGCGCTCATTAGACGACGTGGCTTGCGCGCGGCGCCGGGGTGTGCGTCAATCTGTTGAGGCGGCGACCCGCCACGGCAACAAGGCCTCATAGTCGTCGGCGCTGTGTGCAAGCGGGAGTGCCTTGAACAGCGCGACGAGATAGCCGTACGGTTCGACGCTGTTTGCCTTACACGTTTCGATCAGCGAATACAGGTTGGCGGCGGCATTCGCGCCAGCGACTGTGTCGTAGAAGAGCCAGTTTTTGCGCCCGACCGTGAACGGCCTGATCGCGTTCTCGCAAGCATTGTTCGAGATCGGCCATGCACCGTTCTCGACGTAGCGAACAAGCTTCGGCCACTGGCCCTGCAAATAGTGCAGCGCTTTGCCGAAGGCGCTTTGTGGCAACACAGCGTGCAACTGGCGCAGGAACAGCTCCTCGATTTGCTCGAGGGTCGCGCGACTCTCGCGCTGTCTCACGAGCAACCTATCCGCTGGTGTCATGTTCTGGCAGCGCGATTCGATCGCGAAGATCTGTCCGATCAACCGAATAAATTCGCTGACGGGATGTTCCCGACCACGTTGCGCCTTCGGCAGGTTCTCTTCGGCCTCGATCATGTAGCGGCGCGCATGGGCCCAACAGCCCAGATGCTCCAATCGATTGGTGTCGGCGACATCGTTGTACGGCTCATAGCCGTCAGTCATCAACGCCGCGCCGGGTTTGATGCCAGCATAGAGCGCCGCGGCCTGTGCCGCGCTGCGCGTCGGGCTGTAACTGAACAACCGGACGGGCGGGCCAGTGCCGCTCATCTGTACCCACATGTAACTCTTGCGTTGTGCGGCACGGCCTGGCTCTTTTAGTACCTGCACAGTCGTTTCATCGCCGTAGACGATATCGGCCTCAAGCAGGTGATCGCGCATCAGGTTGATAAGCGGTTGCACGGCCGTACCGACGCGCACTACGCTGGCTGCCAGCGTGCCCCGTGAGAGATCGCCGCCGAAGCGGTGCAGCAATGCCGCGATGCGATACAGCGGCAGCGCATCAGCGAATTTACTCACAACTACCCATGCAAGTGCCGATTCAGTGAGTAACCCCTTCGGGATGACACGGGATGGTGGCGGCGTCACCTTGATGCCGAGGTCACAACAAGGGCACGCGTATTTGATTCGCTGGTGCTGAATGACGCGAACCTGCTGCGGCACGATATCGAGTTGCTCGCTGATCTCGGCACCGATCTCGACCAGTGCTTGGCCGTCGTGTGCGCAGACGCGTTCTGATTCGGGCAATTCATGACGCACGATCTCGCGAGGCAGCATAGCGTCCAACGGTTTGCGCCCGCGCTTCTTGCGTTCGTGCGCGCCGACTTCGATGCTTGGCTTCGCCTCCGCTTCCTGCGCCGGCTCGCATCCCGTTGCAAGCGCCTCTGCTTCGTTCAGGAACAGATCGCGCTGCTCAACGCCGCGCACTTCGCTCTTTGCGGCAAACAGTTGTCGCTGATAGGCCTTGAGCTTCTCGCGCAGCAAGTCGCGTTCGACTGTCACCACACGCAACTCGCTCTTCATGGCAGCGAGTTCTGCGCGTAGCGCCTGTAGCTTGTCGGTGGAGGATGAAGATGGTGGCGGCATCGCCAGATTAGACCAGCGATGCTGGTTCGCGTTTCAGCTCACGCGCTGATAATAGCGTGTCGGATGCGCGCGCATTGCTTCGATGTCGATACCGTCAAGCAACCAGTGCAGTTGCTCCGTTCGGAGCTTGAGCACCGCTTCCTTGCGCGGCCAGACGAAGCGGTCCTGCTCGAGCCGCTTCATGAGAAGCCAGAAGCCGTTACGGTCCCACAGCAGCATCTTGATGCGGTCGCGTCGCTGATTGCTGAACACGTACACTGCGCGCGCGAATGGATCGAGCTTCATCGATTGCTCGACGATGGCCGCCAGACCGTTGATGCTCTTGCGGAAATCGACGGCGTCGCGATGCACGTAGACCCTCAGCTCATCGTCAAGTCGAAACATTGCACCGTCCCAGCGTTTCGATCATTGCCGATAGGAGCGCCGCGTCGTTGCCGATGCATTCGAGCTGGAGCGTGATACCGTTGGGCATCAGGACCGTCAACGTCGACGAGGCCGCTCGATGCGTCGGCGTGCTACTCGTCGTCTCCGGCGGAGAAGGCTTCGCAGGGTTGCTCTCGAGCTCGACGAGCGCCTGTTCGCTGCTGACCCTGACGACCGGCACGAATGCCGGCTCTGCCGTCGGCGACTGCGTTGAAGCATTAGCAAGCCGTTGCTCGTGTAGCTTGATCCATTTTTGCAGCAGGTTCGCATTGACTCCGTGTCTGAGTGCGAGCCCCGCTACTGACGCCCCCGGCTCGAGGCAGGCCTCGACCAGCCGTTGTTTGGTTCGCCTATCAAAACGGCGCTTGCCGTCTTTGCCTACGGTGACGACCTTCAGGCACGACGTATCTGAGTGTTGTTCTGTCATAAGGTGTCCACTGAAAATCAGTGGACATAGCCTGCACGGTCAGATCGCTGAGTGCTAGACGCCCATTTCTGCGCGCTTACGAAGCTGACGGTACCAAACACGGTATCTACTTTACGATGCCGAAATTGCTTCAACGCCTTTCCAGCGATGACATCGCCGACAGATGCGCCGCAAGGTGCAGATTTCGTCGGTCTAGGCGGGGATCACCGCCTGTTGGAGGCTATGAAGCAGTTGCTTTCCCTCCGCCATCGACAGCCCTACCGATTCGGCATCGAGCGTTTGGCTTGGCCGGTCGACGCGGCCCAGCTCGATCGTATTTACTTCACCCCGGTCGGTAATCAATTTGACGATTTTCATCCCGAATCTCGACATAGGCACTGGCGAGGTTCAATGCTAGCGCTTCCGAAAACCCCACGCTTTTTAACAGTCCCGTGACTCGAACGCCTTCCGATCCATGTATTTGAGCTGCAAGTCCGGCGAACTACACTGATCGCGGCCTGCGATCGCCAATCCGAGGCTGCGGTCCGGTTAGCGTCGAGCGAAGCGCCTAGCCGCGGCGGCATTACGTGTTCCACGCGTGCATCGGACGCCTCATACGCGGAGATCTCGCTTACAAGATGCGAGCGAGATTAACGCCAGCACGAATTTGCCTCCGCAAGTTGCTGCGATTCCCCCACCGCCGGTAGTTGAACCAGTCGTTGTTGCGCAACCTCAGCCTCAGCCTGAGCAGCAGCCTCAGCGAAAGCAGCGAGCGACAGTGTCGACGCAGCGACTCGCAAGGCTTTTTCAGGGCCGCCGTGATGTTTCAATCACCCTGCTCACCCCGACAAGCCCGTTGCGTTCGACGATTCTTTTCCCAACGACTGAATTCATATCGATTCCACTAACAATGCCGGAAGCGCCGAGTGGCGCTACTTTCCCGGTCAGTACTGCATTAAGGCGTATTTTCATGATTTGAAGGAGCAATGAAGAATGGCTTGGCACTCTGTCGGCACCGTCACTGCATTCAGTGTGACACATCACCGAATGACCTTGTTCACGATCGCTACCTGCTCGTTGCGCCGCTGGTCGGGATGCCACGGGCGGGCTTGTCCCGCAAAAATTGCATATTTAACTCGCGCTGCTCGAAGGCAGAACGACTGGTGACTGCGAAGTCACCTACAAGAGCTTGAAGTGCCCTTCTAACTTACCCTTGCCTTCAATTAACGTGTTCGTCTGCCGGACAAGGCCGCGACAAGCCTCGTTCACGTCCCATGGAACCTCGCCAAGTTTCTCGGCTAACTCCGTGAAATGTTGCCAAGACTCGGTGCATAAGGGAACGATGCACTTTCTAAGTTCTGCTTCTTCCTCTACGATCACTTTCTCGTTACGCGAAAGCCCGTCGCACCAGATAATTGAATGCCGCCAGATGATGAAGTGACTTTCGCACCCCGTGTCCCGCCATACGGACGGAAAAATGGAAATTTGGTTGTTTTTCCTGTAAAACCGCCAAGCTTTATCAGTTCGTGGGTCGAGATTTATCGTTATCGTCTCGCCGCAGCCGTCCGGGCATCGCATCACAAAGGATCTCAATACTCCACGATTAACCAGCGCAAAATCCCCCGGCCGTTCAAGGACTTCATCAACCAAGTGCCGATGCGTTACTGCTCCTCGATCGCGGATACGAGTCGCTCTCATCTTCTTTCCTCTTGATTTGTTCGATTATTTCTGCGCCGAGAATCAATGCAACAACGCGCCTCCCTTGGTCGGCATCGGAATCACGTTCAGGCGGGAATTTACAGTATCGCCACAGCGCAATTGCGAGCGCAATTGCGTACTCGTAAGGGTGGCTCTGCTGGTATATGCTGAATGCACGAATCCGCTGCAGACATCCGAGCAACCATGAATCTGGCGCCGGTTCGGAACCAACGCTCGGTGTGCTTAATATAGCGTCGAGGTTAAAAAGCGACCGAATCTCGTCTTCCCACGCTGGCTGCTCGAAGGTATTGGGGCCATCAATTCTTCCCCGATATTGAAATGCTAGAGAGACTTCGAGGGTCGCTACGTCGAAGCAAAGCGGCGCTCCCTGTCCCACCTCCGGTTTTCCTCTCACCGCACCGAAATCTATCAGGATTGCATCATCCCCCCGAACTCTGACGTTCTCGCCGTGCAAATCCCCGTGGATGGTCGCTGCCCTATAACTGAACTTGAAATCACGAAGCATGTTCCAAAGAGCTTTGACATCGTGCTGACGCTTCCGAAACTTCTCGGACTGCAGATATTCGAAATGAATCCAGTCGGCCGATGCAAACTTCAACCGCTCTGCAGCTTCGGCTAGCGAGCCAAACTGCTGATTCTGATTCGCTCGGTCTCGCCAGCGTTGCAAAGTCCGATTGAAGAGATTTGAAATTGCACCTTCCGCTCGTCCAGCCCGGGCAACATCAAGCATCGACTCAGATTTTTCAACAAAATCTGCGACATATATCGCCTTATCCAATCCTTGGATACTTATCTCAAGGTTTGGTCGAAGCTCAAACGGTATGAAAGGCGACACTTCGCTCATCGCCAAAATTTCCTTAGAAATATCTTTGCGATTTCCAATCTTGATCAATCGCGGTTGCGACAGGTGTCCTAAAGAAGAATCTATCTCTCGACGCTTTTCATGCGCCATGAACACCCGCGAACCCGAGAATCCTCCAGCAATTTTCAATAGTTGAATCGAATCGGCCTTTCCGAAGGCCCGAGAAACAAGTCTATGTTCCTCCTCTTGCAGTTTCGCGAAATTGCCCTCCTGCTTGATCAACAGGTTGCGCCATCTCGGGCCAGGAGGGCAATCGACAACCACATCAAAGTTCAGGCCTTTAAGATGGGGCAAGAATCGCACCGAATCATCCCACGGATAGTCTGGATTCAATCGCTTGAAATGTGCTTCCCGTAACCATGCACCAGTCGCTTCTGTTGCGCCGACGAAGAGCAGACGCAAGCCATGCTGGATGAACAGAGCAAGATGCTCGTACCCTGCCTCCATCAGTTTTGGGTTCTGTTCCGTGTAATTGAAAACGGCGACAAGTGTCCGCCCGAGCAACCAGTCCTCAAGCGCTCCCGACTCCAGATTCTCGCGAATGTCAAAACCACGCACATCAAAAAGATGCTGAATCCCCGGAGACGGAGGTTCGCCATACCATAAGACTGTTTTTACAGGATTCACTCGGCCTCCTGCTCGAGCAACGAGAGTTCGCGCTTATCGCCAGCCCCAGTCACACCTTCGTGCCCACATACTCCGCAACCAGGATCGGAGTCGGGTGCGAGGAAACGAACCTTCCCTGACAAAGCGTCGTAGGACTGCCATCTCGCAGTCACAGGAATCGCGGTGAATGCCCCGAGGAACATGCTCACCGCCATCGATACCATTGCGCTATTTACAGAAATAACCGCCGGCTGTTTAACCCCACCTTCATTGAAGTAGGGATCGGCGGCGCGATCTGCCTCGCTCATCAGCTCTTCGCGAATCCTGCCGGCATCGATAGCATTGCTGCACCATAGACATGGGAGACCCGGTGCAAGCATCTGCGTCCTGCCCGTGACAGCGTTGACCTTGCCCTCATGCGCGTTTATCGAAACGCCAATATCGAACGCAGGAATCAGATACTGATACGCGAATTCGGATAAGAATGCGCGGCTAGAATGCGAGTCAGTGCAAATAAAAATGCAATCCGCTTGTCGCAACGCAGCCAGTGCGCTCGCTGCGCGAACCGACGCTGCTTGTTCGAGCACTTCGGCATTTGCGTTGATGCCGCGTATCATTGCTGCCGCCACCTCTACCTTTCGATGCCCAACCGATTTCTCATTGGCACCTACAACCCTGTTGAGATTCGTCTTCTCAATCGTGTCGCCATCAAAAAGGATGAACTGTTCGACTCCAAGATGAGCAAGCTGCTGCGCCGTCACGGATCCGGTGCCGCCCAAACCGACGATGGCAACAGAAAGCGATTTCAAAATGGCCTGTCCCTCTTCGCCAAATGCACGGATCTGCCGGTCATACCGTTCCGATTCGGAGTCAACGCCATCGACCAATTCGAGCATGTCAATTGTTGCGCCGACTACGCGAACCGCAACTCTTTCAGCAGTTCCAAAACGGCGTGCGATCAATTTTCCATCACACAACACGAAAGCAAAACACGGCTGCCCGCCGCTTCGGCTGCTCATGAAATCGGCGAGCCCCTCTTCTGTGCGGTCGTCGATCCCCGAAAAGTTCGAAAATCCGTTCGGATGAGTGTGCAAGAGTCCCAAGCTCTTTTGGGCCTCTCGAGCGCGACGGGTGATGTACGTCAGGAACTGTGGCGCGAACGTGATACCGATCTCGCTAGCGCTAATGCAATCTTCCATCCCGGCGATTTGCACCTCGTGAACAAGATAGCGGCCACGCGGTGCATCGAAGTTCATGAAAAGTGCCGCACCACGCTCGACATTCGACTCAAGCGCATGCTTAAGCTCGTTAAGCGTCGATACGCCAATTACAATCTCGGTCATTGCGCTGCCTCGAATCTTCGGCGGATGACATTGATGTATGTCATCAAATTGCTCTGCATTGGATTCCACGCAACCTGCAGGTGCCACGAGAACCACAATTTGTTCGGGTCAGGCTGCCCGCTGTTTGCCTGGCCTATTTGTGCATTCTGCGGCAATGCCCCGTTGCATAGCCTCAGCGACGGATCCGCCCAGAAGCAATCCGGTGCCGCGTTGGGGTAGCCGTTCGGCACCACAAACAAAACCTCTGTAGCCGGCTGCGACCATCCATCCGGCAACGCAACCCCCGGAATCCTTACAAGAGAGACGCCACCACCCATCGCAGTCAACGTCGCCTCCGGGAACGCGCGCTGCACTTGCGCGAATTGTTCATCGATTGTTTTCATGCACCACCGAAAGTTGCCGGCGGAACAATGTCAAAACGCGCAGGAGTCTCACGCCCTTTCAGAATGACCACAGTGGTCGGATGAATGACCTTATCCGCCTCGCTGCCTTCGCTTTCCAAAACCAGAGAATTCGCTGCATTCCAGTCTGTTACTTTTGCGGTGATCTGCGCACCCGTCAGCTCCGCATGCTCAGTTGTGTACATGACGTTGGCGACGAAATACTCATAAGTCACCGGTTGAGGGTGGCGTTTGTGAGTGATCAGGTGTTCAACCCCTTTCTCGTGAAGGCTGAACGGGCCATGCGGCGGAAGGGTTTCGCTGGGCGACTCGACTCGAATCCACACCAGATTCTCATCCTCGGCGACATTCGCTAGGTGGCGAATTTCTGTAATGTCAATTTCTTTCTTGGCCCACCAGATCGGGTGCTCGTTCACCGTCAGCTGAAAGACCTCGCCGCTCTCAAAAGCGAAGAACTCGGCATGCCCCTGTTCAATGTCGAACGGTTCATCCGCGTCCAATACCTTCGACCCATGCTGGGTGCGCTGGATGAGCACGTAGTCATCGGCGGGTTCGAAGTCTGCGTTGGACAGCAGTTGCGCTGCAGTCGGAGTGCGGTCGCCGATAAATAGGCGTTTGTCGTTGATCTGGTACGGAAATCCTGCTTTTTGTTCATCAGTCATAGGTCACCTCGAATTGTTTGTCGGTAGCGTGCGTCCGCAGGCGACTTGATTTTCATCGGGCCTATCGGAGTACAATTCGATTGTACCTCCAAGAAACTTTTACCTCAAAGAAACTTTTACCATACAGGTAACTTCGATGACTCATATCGAGCACAAGCAGCGATGGGGTGCAAGGCAACGCCTTGAATTTATTGATTTTTCCTCCTATTGGGAGGGGGGAATCAATCGTTCGAACATCATGAATCAATTTCGTGTCTCCGGGCAGCAAGCATCGACCGACCTTACGGACTATCAAAAATTAGCCCCGATGAATCTTCGCTATGATCTTCGCAGCAAACGATATGAAGCAACAGAATCGTTCGAATGTCGTTTGACCAAACCTGATGCGGATCGCTATTTGGGGCAGCTAAATGCGCTGACAGCACGTCTTGTCGACCCAGAGGACACGTGGCTAGGAAACGCGCCTGTTACCGATCTGATTCCGGTTCCAACTCGACGAGTTGACCCCGAGATTTTGCGGTCCATCCTGAAGGCGATTCGATCCGAAAATTCCATCGAAATCCAATATCAATCGCTTAGTAGTGCGACCGTTGATGCAGTCTGGCGACGGATTACTCCACATGCCTTCGCTTCCGATGGTTTTCGATGGCACACCCGCGCGTTTTGCCATCGGGACAATAGGTTCAAGGATTTCCTGCTCTCTCGCTGTCGTGATACTCGCGGTGAAGACGCTCCAGGTTCTGACAGGTCGAATGATGAGCAATGGGCGACCTACTTTGGCGTCGAGTTGGTCCCCAATCCAAAACTGACCGAATGGGAGCAAAAAGCGATCGAGCTCGACTATGGGATGTTCAACGGCCGGGTTGTCCTGCAGATTCGAAAGGCGCTCCTGTACTACTTTGATAAGAGATTTCAAACCGAGCTCGCCTCCCACCGATTTCAAAAATCCAACGAGGACCCGAAGGCAAGGCCGATCGCAATCGCAAATCTCGATGCATACGAAGAAGCACTGGGAAGACCTGCTTCGACGTAGCGACTGCGTAATTCTAGATCTTCACTCGTTAGCCAATCGACGAGCTAATAACGGAATGCCGCGTTGCGTGTCCCCATGGCCGAGCCGCTCGCCAACATAGCGCAGTAACTGGCGCGGCAGTGTGCCGACATGATCGAGAGTGTGGCCACTGGCCCGCAGAAAGATCAGTCGGATCGCAGCGCCGGCACGGCGATCACGTCGAAAGCGCTCGTTGACTGCGGCAACGTCGCTGTCAGTCAATGCGAAGTATCGCTCCACGTCGAATTCGGACAATCGGGAAAGCGGTCAACGATGCCACTCGAGACATCGGCGCCGCGCGCCCGGACTTGAAAGCACGTATGCGTGATCTTGCAGCTACGGTGAAGGCAGTTGCACGTGGTAGCTAACGGAGAGGACGGACCGAATACGAATGGGTCGTTACCCGGCACGCATCGGGTCGCGACCCGATGGCAATTGGGGCTCCTCGGCAGCGGGCTTGTTCTGGTCGCCGTGCTGCTCGTGTATCTGTTGCTCGCGCTTTGGTCGATCAATATTCCGACTCCGCCTTCACCGGAACAGGCAGTGAAGCACTGTGTGTTCGAAGCATCGTTGTGTTTGCCGATGACCCTCGATACCAAACTTTTGCTGATCGTAATGGTAAGGGCGGATTGGGCATCTACCTTGACCATGTGCAGGAACAGGTTCGACACGGCGCCAATGCCGCCCAGCGCAAACGACCACGCCGCTACCGAAATGATCGCCTTCGCTTGTCTGTAGCTCGGTTCCTCGCAGAACAACTGCCAGTAGAGAACCATGACGCAGAGCATGAGAAATAGCAGCGTGCTGCACCCTAGATACCATCTGATTCTCCGGCTCGCACGCGCAGTGTATTCCACAGCCGCGGGCCTGAAGTCGTCGAGCGTTAGGCCGTTGCTGCGTTTCAGAAGGGCGACTAAATGCTTTTCGAGTTCGACCTGAGCGCAATGGCCGAAGTCGCACGGAGCCATCGAAGGTGACACCGAAAGGAACTTGCCGGCAAGGTCGTTCAGTCCGTTCAGAACGTCCTCCGGAATCTCTACGCCATTGGCGATAAGATAGCGCTTCAGCAGATTGGCGGCGCACAGCTCACCGTAGAAAACGGTCGAAGATATGGTGGGACTTTGGTTTGGCATGGCAGCCGTCGTTGCTATTTCTTCATTCGACGCCGCGGCGTTGGCGCGGCCCGCTTGCGAGCCGGCGGTTTCACAACTTTATGTTCGATATCCAGTTCCGAACCGTCGTTGGCCCGCAGTCTGGTGATCACGCGTACAACCGTTTTCGGGATCACGCCATTCGGGCTCATGCGAAATCGCCGTTCGAGCGCGTCGCTGACGAGGGTTGCCGGAACCGTGAACGCGCGTCCGTCTCCGGAGACGCCAATCGCGAACAGGCGAAAGTCTCCGTTGACGTCCCACCACTGATCTTCCGAAATCCACAGCGCGCCTCGCCTTGGCGCGCCTCGAACGACGAAGCAGAGATCGGAGGCCAGATCTGTATCGGCATCGTCACTATCCGGGTCGCTAATGAAGTCAGCGTCGTCCGTGAAGATGACCAGTTGAATGGTGTTGGCGGGGCAACCCACGACACCAATCCGGATGGACGTATTTCCTTTGCTATCCACGGTCCTCTCGCGCTCCATCAAGTCCGCAATGATTCTCGGCGTTCGATGCAGATGCTCTCCGGCGGGCACGACTCCCGGGCCCGGATGCAGGTCCACGCTCGATTCGTCATGGTGAAGCGATTCGATCACTTTCTTGGCCACTTCGAATGCGTGAAGTACCGAGGCGCCTTCCAGAATGCGGCTATAAAAAGAGACCGCGCCCGCATGCGCCGCGCGATTGGCGATAGGCGCCGTGCTTCCGATCACCATGGAAACCTTCGACGCAAGCGATTTCGCAATCGAATCGGAATCGCAGGAATTCAGATACACGAGGCGAGGAGGCTTATCGTATGGGAGATAAGCCTGCAACGCTTCGGCAGTTAGCTTCACATCTCTGCCGTCTTCGTTTGCGAAGGAGAGATGCGTGGCCATGGCGTGGCTGGAAATATGCAGAATATCGGGCCGCGTTCTGGCAATATGAAGCGGCACCTCTTCCGCTCTGACATCAGGTAGAAAAGTGTAATCAACGGGTTCACCGGCAGCATCCTGGAACAAGCGCTGCAATACGCTCACTTCATGTTCCAATTGAAGCGGAGCGGCAGTGCTGGATTTAGATCCCAGGTAGAGGAATTTCACGCGGCGTGTCTCCGGGCCTTGCGTCAGGAAGTCGGCGAAGATTTCTTGTTGAATGCCGACCACGTCCCACAAAGCTCTTGCCCCGCAGGCGCGACGATCACTTTGATGAGCAGCGCGGCGACTAGCGCAGCCAGAATTGGCGATATCCCGAAGGCAGACACAAGCGCCCCAGCCACGAGCGCAGTGGCGCCTCCGCTCTTGCCGATAATAGCGGCAACGATGCTTTCGCGAAGACGCTCATCCTCCCCACCGGGAGCGCAGACGAAGCCATGCAGAGCAACCGACCATCTCATGAAAATCCGTTGTCCCATTCCGTCGACCTCTGAATTTCCCGAGCGTTTAGATTCACGTTCCGCTTCCTGGATATTCAAGTCGCCGCGCGCATCGATGAAGCTATTCGCATCTTTTGTCTGGCTCGCGAGCAAAAAGTACAAAACACTTTCGTGGATGTTGGGATAACCATCGACATCACTCGGAAAGCGCACCGACACTTCCGGCGATCCCGCCTGCTGTTCGTCAGAACTCATGCTGAGCCTCCGAGAGTTTGAATGCCAAACGTAACGATTGTTAGGCGCATGATAGTGCAGGCTTCTAACGCACGCCGCCCTCAGCAGGAAGTTTTGTTGGTTAGCGCACATTGCCCAAGGGCGACTAGAGTCCGTTGTGTTTCACGCATTTCAGCGCATGCGAACTATGATGGGATATCGAGGCATAAGAACTCATTCATGGGAGACGTGAAATGAATGATGGCGCTACCGCATCGCAGGATTCGTCTCGAGCGGAACATGACATTAGGATCAGGCGAAAGGAATCCGGTTACGTCACGATCGCGCATGTTTTCGACCCGCGTTTCGGTCACTGCCTCAAAAGTGAAGACGATGTCCTGAAAAGCGTGTTCGCGAGCTTCGAGGAAGAGATGAAACGGCAGAAGATCGACATATTGTTCATCACGGGAGGCGAAATCGGCGGGACGGCCCAGAATGTTCAGAACTATCGTCACGCACAGGGGTCAATTGGCAGCATGTGCGCGACTTGGGAACTCGACGCCGATCGCTGCGTGCGGTGGGTCGCAGGCGCGCGCGACATGGCGCTGACATCCGCCGCGCTGGCCGATCAGAAAGCATTAAACGCCGGACTGGAGCGCGACGCGATCGAGTCGCTGAAACGCATGTCCGACGAGCCTTCCCTGGTCACGAGGCTGGTTTTCTCGCACGCCAAAGGCGTCGAAATTGGTCTGCGAGTCATGTCCGTGGGACAGGCTGCGGGCGATCCGAACGGCAGTGTGTCTCAGCAACCCGACTTCCCCAAAGCGCTCGCGGTACTTAAAGGGGAGCTCTTCAAGCCCAGCAAGATGACCGAAGAAAATGGCGAGGATTTCAATATCTGCCTCATGGCCAATTTTCCGCTCGCGCTGACCGACGAAGATTTGGCGGGCCTGTCCGACGTCGAGAGACACGACGTCATCTCCGGAACGTTCGAGAGCCTCACCGCAGCGGCGGGCGTCACGCCGCTTCCCAGAAAGGACCTTGCATCGGATGGCAATAGTTTGGATAACTATCGTGGAAACCTTGTGAACTCTGCCATGTTCATGACTTCGGCGATCACGCATGGCGTCAACCTGCTGCTCCACGGGCACCCGAGCGGCCCGTTCTTCAAGGCCATCGATCATCCGGATGCGCGACGCAGCGACCGGATGATAGTGGCCGGCGCCGGAAGTTTGAGCCGGCTAGCTGACTCCAGGTGCAGATACAACCTCATTCGGCTACATAACACGGGCAACATCGAAGTGGAGCATGATGCGATCGTCGTGGGGATGACGAACCTGCCCCAGCATGAGGTCGAGAGACGACACGTCCTGATGGACGAATATCGCTTGCGTATCCATCGTTTCGAATGCCGTCAACGTCAGCTTCTCCGACGGCCTCTCTTGCCGAAGACGCCCGCGTCCGGCTCCCGAGCGAGTGCCACGGAATCCGATCAGGCCACCTGCACCTCCATGACTCGCATATTTCGGCTCGACAACTCAGGCGGTGCAGACGTCGTCATGTCGATCAACGGGCTCAAGCCAATTGGCCAGTCGCTCGAAAAAATCCGGCTGATGGTCACCAATGCGAACGGTGCCTTCGACAAACCGTCATGCAAGGCATGGATGACGGAAAACGATATGCAACTCGTGGGCGGCAACCCGCTCAAGGCCAGGATCGATAGCCAACCTGCGAGCGACACTGAACAGAAGACGATCATTTTCCTAAGACTCTCCCAGCCTCTGACCTCAGGCGAGACGGCGAACGTCTCGATTTCGTACAAGCTGAGCCGGGCGTTCGAACTTTTTGCGACGCCGGAAAGCAATCTGTGGGAGACGATCTATTTTCGATGCAACGCGGTCTTCCCTGAGCATTTGCGGCTGGTGGCGATATTCCCTCCGGAGGCGGCCCCGGAAAACAATCCGAAAGCCGAGGTGGGGGACGAGTGCGATAGAGAAGACAGAGCCGAAACCCGCTATGCGACGAACCGGCTCATCTATCTGAAAGAGGAGGGCATAGCGACGTTGACGATCGATCGGCCTTTACCCGGCTTGTTCTATGGTCTGCGCTGGCTCAAGCGCAGGCGCCTAACCGTCAGCGCGAGAGGGGCACGCGGTGGCAAGGTAAAGGTCCAACGCAAAGCGTCGCAAAGAAAATCTAGACCGCCAAGCTATTAGTATGCCGAAGGCACTTCGGCTGGCAATAGGTTCATGGGCGATGAGGAGCGAGTACGATAATAGGCTTGAACATCCGGCGCACGCGCCGAACCGAAGAACTCCGCTCGCTATCGGAAATAACATGTGCTAAACGCTGCTTAGGCGAACCTCTGGGTGCGGAGCAGCAACAGGAGCAGATCGGCCGGGTCGAGTCCACCGAGCCAAGCGGTCAGGCACTCAAACGGCGCGCGGATGTCTTTCTGCGCTTGCGGCGTCAATACAAGGTGATTAATTTCCAAGGGGTCGTTGGTATCAGATTGAAGGCGGTGAGCCGGCCAGCGGTTTCTGCGTAGGCTCGATCTCGGAACAGACCCTTTTCGCGAGGTTCGCGCAAAGCCTCGGAAAATAGCGCGCTGAATCAGGATCTGGGCGTCCGCGGCACTTTGCGCTTGGCCACGGGCTTCGTCGGTGGCGTCTGCCGCCGTGTGTCGGCGCTCGCCCGCGACATTGCCAGTTGCTCACGTGTGCGTGCCAGTTCGTCGGCGTCCCGCGCGTGCGCTACTTGAACCGACGCGAGATTGCCTTTTATGACACCCACCTGCTGGCGTTCCGCGAAGTCTTGCCGATCGACACCCGCCGCGCCCTTGTTCGAGCGACACTGGGCGTACGCATGCGCCAGCACATCCTCGCGATGGATCTTGTCGTACAGCACGTAGAAGCGATACCCGGCTTCTGCCTTCGCTTTCGCGTGTAACGCCATCTGCAGCTTCTGAACACGAATCGGAGTTGATAGGTTGCCCAATCTCCACGTCCTCACTACGTATTGCGTGTGTCTTGAACTGAGGCTCCTTCCCTCCACCAGCATTACCCGGCTTCAGCGGTACTACGGGCCTCTCCGTCATCCCAAGGCGCCCGGCCCGTCACTCACGGGCGTCCGGTTGGTCATCCCTGACCACGCCAAGGGACTTCCAGTGTCGCGTACGCTTTCTTTGTGTACGTGCTGTCGCCACTACCCCGGCGCAGCGGCTGAGCGTCCGCCTGCTCATTCACTCAGCCGTATCAGCCTTCCCCGATAGGGTAGTCAGGTCGGCCTGCGCATCGTTCTTTTCGAGGCTTGCGCGGCGTATACTCATGTTACGGCCCGCACACTCGCGCTGTCACCGATTCGTGACACGCTTCACCGAAGGCTTCAACCGCTTCGTTACCTCCACGATTGCTCTGGTTGCTTCCGGCTGGAGCGGTTGCCGGGTGGGACTTGCAACCACTGAAAACGCCACCTCACGGCGCACACCCATAAGGGGCATTCGTGCCGCTCCAAACCGGGCCATCGCCACTGCCGGATCGCGAATGCCGAATTTGCAGGCTTCTATGACCTCGACGATATAATTTTGCTGCCCACAATTGCCATCTGCACGAACGCTCGACAATCCCTAGCGAAGCCTTTCTGACGATCGCCCGGCGATCGAAATCGGCGACGCACGCTGATTGATGCGCGCGACAACTATCGCAGTCCGCATAAGATCGTCGGGGATTCGCATGAACCGCGCATTCGACCACACCATCTTCATCTTTCTTTCATTTAGCTTTCGATACACGTCGTGGATGTCGACCGCGATGATCGCCATGCAACTGAAGGAGCGCGGCTACGAGCTACGGTATTTGCGCAAGCTGTGGCGCCGTCTCGAAGCATTGCACGCGGACCGGCGCATGATGTCGATTCAGAAAGACAGCAAGCGCGAAATCCTCTGGCAGCGCAAGACGCGGCTCGCGAAGTTCTGCCTGCTGTCGCTGAAATAGGCGGTGGAGAATGCGCATCACGACGAGCCGGGGTTCTGGTAACGCTGGGGCGGTAATTTCTGAACGCGTGGAACGCTCAGGCTTCGCACAAGCCGGCCGATAACCATTCTGGCCGCAACTGACTTAGTCACAACATTTCTTTCGGGGAGACAACGTGGTATGCAGGAAAAACACGACGCACGCGGGGAGGGAGTCGACGTCGACGTACGCAGTTTCAACGGCCTTTTTCGTTCCGGTGATTTCCCGCTCGCGCTTGACACGTATCAGCGCGGCTTCGTTTGGAGCGACGACAAAGTCGAGCAACTGATCAAGGACCTCGCCGAATATCAGGCGTTTTCCGATCCGAAGCCGCCGTATTTCATGGGCACAGTGTTGCTGCACCGAAGCGCCGAAAAAAGGCGGCGCTTCGTGATCGACGGGCAACAACGTCTGACCGCGTTGTGCGTGCTGTATCACACGCTCAAGCGGGCGTTGCCGCCGGACTGCGAGATGCAGTATTCACCAGCATCGGCGCGCACCATCCGCGCGGCCGCGGCGCTGTGCAGCGAGGCGGCCGGCGTGCTCGATCCGACGTTATTCGATCGCATCCGGTTCAGCGTCGTATGCGTCGATCGTCTGGATCTCGCTTTCACGTTCTTCGATACGCAGAACAATCGCGGCGTGCCGCTCGATGCCACCGATCTGCTGAAAGCGTTTCATTTGCGCGCGATCAGAGGCGAAACCGTGCAGCAGGAAAGCCTGCAAACGCACTGCGCGCAACGCTGGGAAAGCTTGCAGGAAAGCACGCCGGTGATGTCGCCGAAAAAGGCGCTGGTGCAGACGCTTTTTACGCGCTTGCTGTGGCGGGCGCGGCGCTGGACCGGCAAGCACGCGTTCGAAGGCGGACACGACGCGTTGCTGTTCGATTTTCAGACCAAAAGCATTGCGGTGAACGGCGCGCCTCATACCGTGCCGCTCTATCGCCATCGTGCCAATCGCCGCGCGCTGGCGTTGACGATCGGCGAAACGGGGGTCGGGAGTTTGCAGACTGACGAACTTGCGCCGAGCAGCGACGACGCCGATCTGCCCTTCGCGATCCGCCAGCCGGTGCATCGCGGTCTCGGCTTCTTTCTCTACGCCGACAAATATGCCGCCTTAATGCGCCGACTCATGCACGACACCACCACCGATCGCGACATCGAGCGTCTGCGCGACGTGGATCGTCGGCTGATAAAAAACACCTCGTTGTTCCTGCGCGAAATCTTCCTGTTATGTGTGCTCTGTTACGCCGATCAGTTCGGCAGCGAGCGGCTCGGCGAATTTTCGTTGTGGCTCGAACACGCGCTAGGCATGGTGCGCGTGCAGAAAGATCAGGTCAGGCAGGAAAGCGCGCAGAAATTCTTCCGCTCGGCGCAGGAAACGAATCTGCTCGACGTGATCGCCGGAGCGTTCGATCCCGGTCAGGTTATCGATCATCTAAAAAGCTATCGCGACGACGCTTACGCGGCAGAGAAAATCGATGTGAGCAAAAACGGCGTTCAGGCGACCTACAAGAAAGCGGTGCTCGCGTTTTACAAACAGCCGGAAAGCAGCAGTCTGGCGGCCAGGCGCAAATGGCTCGAACAGCAATCGGAGACCTAACGGCAATGGAACTGACGTCGGAGCTGTATAGTCTCGAAAAGCTGGTCGATCAAACGCGGCCCTGGCGCTTCAACGTGCCGATCTATCAGCGCCTCTACGTATGGGGCGACGATCAGGTCCGCACGCTTTTGAACGACGTGATCGACGCATACCAGCGCAACGAGCGGATCTTCTATCTCGGCGGCGTACTGATGGTCGAGCAAAGCGACGCGCACGCGCTTACGCCGAACGCGCCGCGCGTGTTCGATCTGATCGACGGACAGCAGCGGTTCACGACGCTTTGGATGCTGTGTCATGCGTGGCGGCGCGCGTTGGAACCGTTCCTGACCGTGCACGACGGCGATGCAAACGAGCCGAGGCTTCAGTTCGCGATTCGTCCCGAAGCGAATGCGATGTTGAACGCGTGGGCGAAAGGCGAATCCATCGAGATCGATGCGGACGAAGCGGAGTCCGGCCGCAGGGAGACCGGGCTCGATCGCATGGGCCGGGCCGTCAAAAGCATGCAGCAGGTGTTTTCGGCGCGTGCGCAAAACGCGGCGAACGAAGCAGGCGCGACTGACTGGAATGGGCTCACGCGATTCGTGTACGAAAAGGTGAAGTTCGTCGTCACGCAGATGCCGCGCGAAGCTGACCTGAACAAGCTGTTCGAAGTCGTCAACAATCGCGGCGTGCAATTGCAGCATCATGAAGTGCTGAAGGCGCGCATGCTCGATCGGCTGAAAGAAGAAGATCGCGCGAGCTTCGCCGTGCTGTGGGACGCCTGCTCCGACATGGACGACTACTGCGAGCGCAATCTAGCCGCGCTGTCGGGCTTGCACTCCTACGAGGTTCAGGCGCTTTACGCGCGCAAGGAACTCGGCGATGCGTCGGTGGTGCGGTCCGAGGTGCAGCGCGGCCTCGAATCATCGATGGACGGCGCGTCGCTGCATCTCGCCGACATCCTCGCCGAGTACGACGCCGCCGTCGACAAGCCGAGCAAGCAGGATCCTGCGTTCGTCGCCGCGCGCGTGTGGTCGATCATTGGCTTTCCGTTGCTGCTTCAGCATGCACTGCGCATCTGGCTGCATCGGAACGGCAAGAAGGACCTTTCGCGCGTCTTGGACCGGCAATTGCTAGCCGTATTCGAAGGGCATTTTCTCAATGTCACCGACGTCGCCGAGCCGGTTGAGAAGTTCATCGATCTGCTGTGGGAAGTACGCGTGTTATTCGACTTCAACGTCATTAAATGGGTCGATCAAGGTAGCGAAGAAGTGCATCTCATCAGCGCCGTTTCGAAGAGCAGTAGCAGAGGGCGTGACTACATCAATCGATCGCGCGACACCGATTCGAATCGCGATTTCGCGCTGCTGCAAAGCATGCTGTATCACTCGCAGGAAATCACAACGCACTACTGGCTTACGCCGTTGCTATCCTACATGCTCGAACGCAAAGCGGCTTCAGCTGACGAGTATTTCCATTTCCTGCAACACCTCGACAATCATCTGCTCGGTTCGAGATCCGACGGTTCTCTCGCCGAGCGCACGCGGTCGTTCATGGAGGATCCGTGGCAGCAAAGGCCGCCGATTCATGGCAGCGCGCTGGTCGAGGCAAAAGGCGTGGGTTTTGCGCACTACTGGTTCTACAAGCTCGAATTCATTCTGTGGCATCAGAAGAGCCGCACAACGGACGCGTGGCGGCGCTTTCGTCTCACCGCGAAGAATTCGGTCGAGCATGTCTCGCCGCAGACCCCGAGAGGTGAGGACCGCGATCTGGTCAATCAAATGTTAAATCGGTTCGGCAATTTGGCGCTGGTGTCGGGGAGCGTCAACTCGGAAAACAGCAATCGTCCGTTCAACGAAAAGCGATTGCGCTTTCACAACCGCAATAGCGAGAAAGTCGATTCGCTGAAATTGGCACTGCTGTTCGAGAATAAGACTTGGAGCGACAAGCTCGCAGAAGATCACGAGCGGGACATGATCAAATGCTTCGACGACTACGTCGCTTCGTGTTCGAAAAACGCGCAGAAGTACTTGAAAGCAGACGCTTGAGCAAATGCGCGGCAGCCCAGGCAGATGTCAGAGAGATTGATTTAAAACGGCGTATTGACTACGGACTTAGCAAGGTCGACGCGTTGCAACAGGCCGTAAAAACCGGGTTGCTCGAACTGCAACTTGCCGGGCAATGCCAGATCGAGCAACACGTCGTCTTGCTTGCCCGTTATCCCGTAAAGTGGCCGCTGATGCGCGACGACGAAGCCAATGAGGAAGCGCGAGTCCGAGTTGCCATTGAGGATGGCAGTATTTTCTATCATGGCGACGCAATGTGGACCGCCTACCGGTATCTAAAGAAACAAAATCCGGACGGCCACGTTCAGGTTTTCCGGAACATTTTCCGACGAGCAGAGGGCATCTTCGGCGGCTGCTCCGAGCGTTTTTTCCTGGATACACAAGAACGCTGCGCAGCGCTCGGTGGTCCGAGTTCACCTGAGTCTATCCTTCGCTGGGTCGTCCATCAGGACGTCAACCATCTGCTTATCGTCAACAGTTGGGCACCTGACACACAGCGCGCGGTTTCTCAAGTTCCAGAACGGATCGCACACACGATTACGTTCTCCGCTTTCGCGCGGGATTACCTGCGTGATCTGCTGACGCCGGTACCGCTGAACGACGACCCTGCACGATGGCGCCAATTCTCAGGCTTAGATCCCGATGGCGCCGCCATTTGATAGAAGCCGTGCCGGCTACGTGCCCGGTCATATGTTTCAGAGCAACTGGCCGACGGTGATCCAGTTGAGATAAATTATGTCTCGTCTAGCAACTAAGCTGCTTTCTGAGATTAACCGCGACGAACGAGAGACGGCATCGATGATCCCGAACGAATCCGCACCTGCTTTTAAAAGCCCTTACACATTGCATAACGTCGATGCCGCCATTGCGCATCTAGGGAAGCCCTGCATAATGCGTTTTCAGATCTTCGGTTCTGTTAGCTGCAGTCGGCCAGTCGCCATCAGCGTCGGCAAACGGGAGAGTGATAGACATATCCGCGGCGAATCATGATCTGGGCATCCTCGATGCCGCATCGTTCACGGGTTTTTCATTGACTTGCGCACCATCCACAGATTGCCCAATGCGAACAATGTTGTGATCTGTGCGGTGTTTTTTGCCAAGCCTCGGTATCGCGTCTTCACGTATCCAAACTGTCGCTTAAGAATCCGAAATGGATGCTCGACCTTGGCGCGGATGCCGGCTTTCAAGCGTTCAATCTGGTCGTAAATTGCATCGAGCGGGTCTTTCAGGTTCAGCTTCCTTCGTTTGACTGGGCGCATCGCAACGTGCCATCGTACAGCGCGAGTCGACTCCCGTTTCTCGATGCCCTGATATCCGGCGTCAGCGTACATATCCGTTTCTTCACCGTGCAACAGCGCCTGTGCCGCGTTGATGTCGTGCACGTTTGCGGCGGTGCCGATGACGGTATGAACGAGGCCTGATTCTGCGTCCACGCCAACGTGCGCCTTCATCCCAAAGTACCAGGTGCGACCTTTTTGCGTCTGATGCATTTCGGGATCGCGCGTACCTGAGCCATTCTTGGTCGAACTCGGCGCGGCGATTAGCGTCGCGTCTACGGCCGAGCCAGCCTTGAGCATCAACCCTTTGTCGATCAGGATCTCATTGACCAGTGCGAGCATCCGGGTAGCGATGCCATGTGTCTCAAGCAGGTGCCGGAAACGAAGGATCGTAGGCTCGTCCGGCAAGCGCGTCATGCCGCCATCAAGACCCGCGAATTCTCGATACAACGGAAGGTCGTATAAAGCTTCTTCCATCGCCGGGTCCGACAGACCGAACCATTGCTGCATGAAGTGGATTTGCAACATCGTCGCGACAGGAAATGGCGGTCGCCCAGTCTTACCCTTAGGGTAATGCGGCTCGATCAAGCCAATCAGCTTCGACCACGGCACCACACGCCTCATTTCGTCTAAAAACTCCCTTTTGCGAGTACGCTTCGTCGACAAATCCAGTCCAAGGTGAAGTTGCGTCATCGTGTCACTCCGTTTCCATAAGCTCCATTTAGGGTAATGCATGCCTCTGCTAAATGCAGCAGTTTTGCAGAGCTTCCCTAGAACGCATTCTCTGTCTGGCGCAGAGAGAACCGATCTTCGGCATAGCTTACTTACGTAATCGGGTGATGCAGATACGAGCAACCCATGGAATAGGTCCGGTCCAGATTGCACGCATCGCACAGCTTATCAGTACACTCGAATGCGCGCGAATAGCGCCTCTGTCGGTCCAATCGGCATCGCATCGATAACATCTGGGATCATTTCCTTGACGCTGTTGCCCGAACGCGGCGCTTGTGTGCTGGGCAATGCTTGTCTCAATCGAAACGATCTGAGATGTCTGTTGGCCGACCAGCAATTAAATCCACCGGTAAACTGCGAATGGTCCTCCAAAAGGCGGGAGGACAAGTGACGGTACATTTCTCGAGCGGCCGATCAATATCTAATAGCAATCGATTCAAGATTGCTCGTTCTTAAGATTGGGGAATGTAGACGTTTGCATTAACGAGAAGAAGCCGTTGTCTACGGGGTGACCTGTATAGTTTTACCGGCTGGGCCACGATATCGTGAACCGTTCGGAAGGTCTCTGAAATCGATGAAATGCTTGGGACCATCGACAGTAACGGTTGTTTCGTTCCAACGAACCGCATGTGCTCCTGAACCACGAGATCGCTCACGCCGCCCGTCGTCAGAGACCACCGATCCGTCGGCCGCAATGTAAGGACCAAGCCACGGCGGAGAGATCGAATACGGTCCCCAACCACCCTACCACTGATACATTCGAGCGCAAGCGGTCACGAACCTTGGCAAGCCTTGTTTTCTAGACCAAAGAACTAGAATAGTAGTGGGTTTAATGGCAAGAGCTCTGTTGTTGGTTTCGATTTCCAATCCCCCTTCCGACGCGGATCGGTCTAATATTGCCAGGACCATAATTCTCTCGTGGCAATTTAAAACAGCCATCTACTGAGCACTAAACCGCTGAACCCGCTGGTGAGAAATGATCGCTTCGGCCGATGACTGGACGCACTTCTTGGATGGTCGAATGACCGCTGGCGCGAAGCAATGGACAAGCTCGAAAAGGCCAAGTTCGACCTGGTCATTTCCGATTTCTGCAGGCGCGACGACGCACGCGGTGGCGCAACACTGATAGAAGATTTAAAGAACGTTGCCAATGCTCCACCGATTATTATCTACAGTTCAGGTTTTACGGAAAGCCGGGAAGCTGAGCTCAAGAAGCTAGGGGCGTTTGGTGAGACCAATCAAGCGCTGACTCTTTTTCAAATGGTAGTCAATGCTCTGCAACACCATCAGTCAAAGCCGCGGACGGCACCTGTTGATTGACTATCGGCCAATCAAGGCGGCACTCGAGTGACTGAAGGCGCCGGTGGCCGTGTTTTTGACCCGTGTGCAGAGAGCCTCGCATATTCAAGCATTCCGGTCGAAGAGGTTCTCCCGTTGCGTGCGAAGCCCTCATACGACCTGTTGTGGTCGGCGGAGCAGATTCTGAAGGCGAGTATATGCGGTGCTGTGCTGCTCTGGCAGAAGCATGTGCGCGCGGATTCCCGTTCGCGATTAGCGCGCCGCACCTGCCGCTTACGGCCCTCGAAGACAATGCCCACGCCGCTGTCGTTCGGCTTGGCGTCATGTTTGCGGATGCCGGCGCAATCGTAGGAGCCACGCGCCGGATTTGACTCGCCGCACGGCATGAAGCCTAGAGCTCGCGCAGTTGAACCCGACTTCCCTCCGACCTCGACCGACAGGCCGTTCAGTCGCGCGCTATAAGTGCCCGGCAGCCGGAAATCGTAGTTCGCCGGCTTATCTGCCACTCAGCACTGGTATCGCATTGGGCGTACAACAAGCTTTCCCCCTTCCTGGCTGGAACGGGCGCGTAGTGTCCAAGGAATATCAGCGAGTCGCGGGGCTCGCTCTCAGTGCGCTTGATGTCCTCCAATCGACCCACCAGCATCGCTTCAATTTTGTCGCTGGCAATGCGCTTGCTTTCGATTGCGGCCTCCCTTTTGCTCGGTCTGCAGCGCTTTTTCCGCTGCGACCAGCCGCGTGTTGCTTAAAGACTCCTTCTTCAAGTGCCTTCGTCTGGTACACGTTGTCATGGTCGATGAGCTGGATGATTTCCTCCTCGTCGTCCAACTGTGGGTCGCGAATGCGTCGTCCGTTGCGTTCGGGATTTTCCCCTCTAGTCGCCCCTCGGCCCGCTCCTAGTACATCCTCGCCAAATTCCTTAATATCCATGTACGTTCCAATCATGCGCCCGTATTTTTTGTAGTCAGCTTTAATCTGCGTCGAGTAGCATAGGTAAAAAGGCATGACCCCGTAGGCGGAGGGCGAAGTCGAGAAGCAGCGCGCGAAGCTCTTTATTACATGAGATGCTGGAAACTCACCTCCTATGGCGCGGCCGCGCAAAGCCGTATTTTTCGGGTTGACACTGCGGTTCGGCGTCGCCGTTTTCGGGAGTCCGTCGACCTAAAATGGCCATTTTTCTTTCAATTCATCTTCCGTTCCATAGAATGTATCGCGGTCGTACCCTTGCCCGCTGATACCGTGTGGCTCCGGGCCGTCCTCGCCGTCCGTGTATTGCCACAGGGCGTAAGACGCGGGCCATTCTTTTGTCGCCGGCCAGACATGGGTCGGAAGTTCCTTAGGGGTATTCCGATATCGCGCGTACCAGAGGGGACATCGAGCAAGTGGAATTGCCGACGTGGCGTGCTCGACGCTCGCTCTAAGCAAGCCACCACCATAAACAACGGGCCAACGCCCTGCCTTTTCATGGATAAGTTCGACGAAGTGGTTTGCCTGGTCGAGCGTCATGTTCGGTAACTTCACCATCACCGGCTTGTTGTCTGGACCGAGGACCACCTTCCCTTTGCCGTCTCTCTTTTTCACACTCCCACTTGGCTCAAAATCGAGAGATAGTAAAGTCTTAGCGTCGCGCTGCTTATCGAATTGAATAGCGTCCATGAAGTTCTTCACTTGCTCTTCAACATCATCCGCACTAGAGAAGTGATACGCACCCCAAAGAAACTTCATCTCATCGGCTGTTTTACGACGTTCATGATACTTATCGTCCTTGAACTTCATCCCTTGTGACGCCTTATGGATGACACCGACAATTCCCGACTTTTTGAGCGCTATGAAATCGGCGTCATTGTCATGATAAACATCGACGACAATATCGACTGTCCCAGCAGTTCCATTTGGCATAGTTTGCTCCTAGCCATCGGCAAGTGATTGCGCAGGACGCATGGCCGACATTCACGCGCCAGCACAGAGACGATACGGGAGGCGGTAACCGTGATAGTAACGGCTCGCCGTCTGAATCACTGACCCTATCCAGTTACCTCATTGTCAGCGAGGCGTTCGCGTCCTGACGCCGCGACCGCCCTATCTCTTTTACTCGAACAAACTGCTCCTTAATTGTCGTTAGCCTGACTCTGAACGCGGACGGCAGTGACCACTCGACGACTTCAAGGAACGAAAACCTTGACGATTGTATTAACGGTCAGGTCGAAAATTCCATTAGTAAACTTGTCAATCTTCACCTTGGTTTCGCCTATCTGTCGTAACTTGTGCATCTTGGCCAAATCGGCTTCCCCTTTAATGAGGGAAGTCAAATGCTTTTTATTTAAATCACCCCTAGCGTACATTTCGCCCCATTTTACTAGGTCTTCTTTGATAGCCTCAAAGAACGTTCGAGCATCGCTCTCCGCCTCGCCCCTAGCGTCTTTGAAACTTTTCACTGCGAAGTCCTTCACGGCGTCCAGCCATTGCGAGAAAAAATCGTCGACTTTTGACATGCCACCTCCGGTCAGTCAGTTTTGCGCTTGAAACCCTCTAGGCCGATAATTTCATCGAATTGTTTGCCGATTTGCTTTTGCTTCTCTGAAACATACGTCGCACTCAATCGCCCATCGCTTTTCCATTCGTCGAGAAATCCATAAAGCGAGTTTCCGGAACTGTTCATCGTTATGTCCCACATGCCGACGACCTCCTGGTTCTTCGGGAAGCCTCGTGAATACTCGTAAGCTTTCGCAACATTCAGCTTCAGCGCCTGGACCTCGGCCATGTGAAATTTATAGTCTTCAGTCGCCTTGCCCACCACCATCAACGCCTCTGCTTTCGCCGAAGTTGAAAGCTCATATGCGTGCTGGTTGTATGGGGCGATTGTGCACGCAGTCAAGTACAGCGCGACAACAAACCACAACGACAGATGTCTGCGAGTCGGAGTCATAATGGTCCTCAAGATTGGTGTGAGTTTAGCGTCCCGCTCATCTCTGACATTCATCTCATTTCATTGGCGCGTTTGCGCTTTCAGCCAAGCGGCAGGCCAACCGCGGCATCGAATGAGCCGAGACAGGGTTTGTGGGGCCGTCAAAGTTGTAACGCACCGTTCGGATGGTTGGCTCACTCGCGCTGGGGGGATACAGAAGTGCCAGCAAAGAACGGAGCGCCGCTAGAATCTCTCCTCGTTCGAATACTCTCTCAATCACTAGGTTTTCCTTGCCACGGTCCCGCACCTGCTTATCAACGCTGTAATAGCCTGTTACCGGGGAAGGGTCGAACGCGAATACGGCTTCGACACGTAGCCCATCTGGTTTTTCCGGCAAAGCATAAGCAAATTCCTGAGCGAGTCCGCCACCCAAAGAATGTCCGGTCGCATAGATTTTCGGAATTTCCGCTTCGTTGCTGCTAGCGCGGCGCCTAAATTCTGTGGTGAACGCCGGGACGAGTTCCTTCACGAGAAGGGTGTATTCATCGTTATGCGTTGGCAAAAACCACCGAAGGTTTGATTTCCAGTCTTTCCCACTATTAAATACGGTCCCACCAAAAGCAACCACAACCATAGAAGAACCTTTTTTCTCCCAAACTTCCGCACGCAGGTTTGATTCCTTCATCGCTTCCGCCAAACGCGGGTTAGGAAATTCTTTCCAACGGCCCCACTCCGCCCTGTCCAGCGTAAATGCGGGGGAAGGACACGGAGTAATTCCGTCATTAAGTGTTATGGCGGACTTGGTGTTTCCGTTGTTGTCGGACCTTTGCTGGGCGTCCGTTTCCTCCACTTCCAGGTAAGCAACCTCACTAAGTAAGGCAAATTCCCAGTGCAGGCGCGCCTCTTTTTCGACCGAAACTGGTTCCTCGTATGTCCGGTGGCCCGGCTCTCGAATCAAGGCTTCGTCGGGTGCTTGATGCCAGGTCCGACATCCGCAAAATAGGGAGGTCGCGACTACTGCCCAAAAAAGCAATAGAGGTTTGCGACTCATTCTGTACATCCCGGGTATTATTGTTTCGAAACAATAGCTAATGGTCGCTCTATAGAGATTCCGCCTTCCTTGTAACCTTAATAAAAGGCGAAAAGAGAACTAATGTAAACTACAGAATTTGAGGCATAATGTTAGTTTTCGCACATACAGCAACCGTCTTGGCTCACGTGCACTCTATTCCAGCGGCAAGATATCGTTCCGATTTTCTAGCTGAAACTGCATGTCTCGAAAGTACAGGACGTGAACCGGCGCGCCGTGTGTCGGTCGGCGCACAGAAAGGAGTATCAATTGAGGCATTGATATGCATCGCTACCGTCCGACGGAGATTGCCGCAAGCTTCTAGGCCACAGCGGTCAATTAGAGGATGCTCCAAACCCGTCGGTTCGGCCGTACGAAACACCAGCTGCGACTCCATCCGCAATCTCGGGGCGACGAGGGAGTAAGTCCATGCACCAGACCCGCCCGGATTCTGCACCCCGCGTTATTTGGCCTACGCCGATTCTTTCTTACTTGGTTTATCCGACTGGCCTGGTACTTCGGTGAATTTAAAGCCTAAATACACACCACCACTTATTCCCAACAGCCCCAGCAACGTTGTTCCAAGTTTCGGAGTTTCCAGGGCGGCCCACGTGGTCCATAAATAAAGCGCAGCAAGAAGAACTGTCCAAATTAGGTTCTGAAACCTGTGAAACGCTGCACCGTCAGCATCAGTCAATATATCTTTTAAAAATTCCCGGGTAGTAAATGGCTCTACGCGTTTCTGATATTTCTCAAGGCGGGCGCTTGCGTCCGAGAAGCCGGCTTGCAGCTCGGTCCAAGCTGCCTTTCGGGTATCCAGATTCTTGTATTCTTCCTTCAGTTCAGATTCCTTCATTTTCTTCTTATCAGAAAGACCTTTTTTATCTGTCTCCTCCGCTGAATCCAACTTGCTCGTGACATCGTTTATCTCTCCTTGCAACCTGTTGATGTTGTTCTCAGCAGTTGCAATAGCTCGCTGTTCTTGTTCGCCGCGACTCACTTCTTGTCGCAAAGTCTCGACATCTGCCGCGCACCCCAACATGAGCTCGTCTCTCAAGGCAGTTTGAGTGTCGTCTAGCTCCCGCTTGCTGATTTGAATTGCCGCAGCGCCGACAGCCGTCGCTCCTGAAATTCCGAGCAGTGCCAGCGACTCTGGAGTCAAAGAATCCGATGATTCGGTCGCGAAATAGATGTACAAAAAAGAGGTAAGAGTCACAATAGTCCAAATCGCCATCTGCACGCGTCCGAGACTATAGGGTCTATCTTATGTGGGCATTTGTGGAATGCCCACATCTCGCAACAAACCCGAACCGCGATAACTGCAGATAAGTATCATAAGCAGAATCGCGACGAAGGCGGCGATTACCCATGCCCACCAACCTCCGCGCTCGATTTGAACCATGGCGACTTCGTCACCTTTCTTCTCGTTCCAGGCGAGCTGTTTGCCTTTATAAGCGAGGCTTAGTTCAAGGTGAGGGTCCTGCCGTAGTATCGCTCGCCAAGCTTCCGTGTTCTTGTCTGTACGAACGAGGTGGAACTTCACTTTCTGCCCGGGTAACGAGCTGCATTCAGGAGCAAGGCCGCCCATGTTGTCGATTGCGAGCGTGAGGTCCTTGCAGTCAATGGCCTCATCCCCGTTCAAGGTCACCATCAAATAGCCATTGATTTGGACAGGAATCGGTTGTTTGGCCGTTGAAAATGTTGTCGGAGAGCTTGCAAATACAGAGCACGCGATTACTAGCATGCTGAGGAAAACTGTCAACCGAGCGGGACGCATAGTCGCCTCCTGATTACGTAGTCACATATTATGCAAACGTACGTCAACTACAAAAGCCATACGTTGACATAACAGCTTGTTCGTAACGTGGGATTTTTGCGTCTATCGCACTGTGCGAAACGCCACAAAGCGGGCAAGATTCAAAAATTTTAATTCTTGAATCTTGTCAAAAAGGTGCTAGTGGGAAAATACCGTCGTAACACGGTCAGCGAAGATAACCGACCAGCGCGAGTATTTCAGACCGAACGCAACGTTACGCAAAAATCGCAAAACTTCGCGCGGTCTTTAAGGTGCTGATGAGAGCGTTCGGTTTGCCTGCGCGCACCGGACTTGCAGCGGCTCCTCGGGACAGAATCCGTGGGGATTGAATCCCAGAACGTGTTGCGCGCGCGGACGTCTTTTAAAGTGCGCACAGAGGAGAAGCCACCTGTCCTTCTGCTGCGCCTGGCGATGTCCCTACACATCGCGGGCTACCGGCATGCCGACTTTGAGTTTCTAAAGCGCTGCGGCGGGTCCGCAGGTGAAATGTACGAACTGTTCTGCATCGCGGCCCCGTTTTAAGCGCTTCGCTTGTATCTGTAAGAGTCGACCGCTACGCCTCGCGGTCATGCGAACTCCTGCAGATTCTCAACCACGTCGGCGAGGTCGCGAAGATATTCAGGTAATGCCTTTTCTTTGAGTCGAACGCTGAGTTCTTCTAGGTGCTTATCTGCCAACCGCATGCGGCGAGCAGCTAGCGCCAACAGAAACTCCGGCAGAGCCGCTCCGCCACCTTCGCTCCAAGCATCGGCCTCAGCAACGATTACGTTAAGCATTGCAGTGCTGCACTCTTCGTCCACCGAATACAGTAGTTCTGACGGACTGGCGGCACGGAGAAATGCGGCGCGAAGAACTGCATCATTGTAGTTCTCGAAGTTCGTGGGGCATATCAGGGCGTGACCGTACACACTAGAGGTTCCCGGCGCACCATCTAGGCCGGACTTTTTCGTCGCGGTAAGGCTCTGATTGTCCGCACGAACGCATGCAAGCATGTTTGATACGACCGCGTAGATGTCGGCTTGCGAGATGGATTCGTGCCGGTCTTTTGTATCCAAATAGACAAAGTCGCGGGCAATTGCCAGCTTGGGTTTACAGCCGCTGAAAAACAAACTGTCTGTACTCGTCGCTGACGCGTCGAGTTCTTGCAATCGCGAATCAAGTTCGGGCGGCAGCACTTTCTCTTCTTCCAGGCGCTGCAACAGCTTGTACTCTGCCTCCCATGCAGTTGACAACGACGCCGGAGGAGGAAGCATAAAATTGAGCGCAGAGCGGACCGTAAATGTGTCGCGCCCCCTTTCGCCATAGCTCAGGAACATCTCGAGTTCGTCGAGTGCTTGACGATTTTGGGCCACGGTCACAGCCGAAAGATATGCGACTGAGCCCCCTGGAACAAACGTTCGCATCCGGGCGTTAATTTCGCGAGCTTGCGCGTGATTGCTCAAACAGCCGAAGACGACTAACGCAGCTCCGCCCGACACGCTCGACAGGCCCTCAAGAGAGCTCACAATCGAAGCAGCGCCGACAACGGTTCCCAGCCCCGCTTCCTCGACCAGTTCCGCGAACGCTTCCTGATATGCCGACGAGCATGACGTAGTTCAGTGGTGCTGGCGAAAATCTACGCAGCATCCGAATAAAGTCGGTTCGAAGCGCCTTGTCCACTTCGAGGAAGCGCTCACCATCGATTGTGGTTCCCGCAGACGAAACGGATGACTTGTAGAGCGTAACGGATAAACAGCCGGTTCTAGCTAGCCGCTCGACGACCTTCCTCGCGTCCGCAGGTTGCGATGGCTTACGAACCGCGAGACGCTTAACAGCACGTTTTTCGAGCAAGAACTGGTCACCCTCAAGCTGGGCAAGAAAGTATCCGGCTTGGCAGTATGGACACTTCGAAGCCTGATGGTTGCTGATTTTGGTGTATCCGAATAAGCCGTCGTTCTTGTAAGTCAAGTTACAAACAACGATGCCTTTATACTCCGGTGCGTCGGAGTCCAAGTAGAAGAGAGTCACAATTCTTTCTCCGGCGACGCTGGCATCTTTGAGCCTTTCCGCCAGTCCTCCTGACGTCGACGCGGAGAGCAGAAACAAGTCGCTCGGCCGCGTACGCGGCAAATTTTCCACACCACCATAGGAACTGAACGATTTCACCGGCGGCTGCTTTTCCCACAACTTGTGGATAACGGCCATGCGCGCCATCGCGAACGCAACAGCGATGATGGGAGCGGTGTCGACCAGAATGCGCGAAGGTGCTTGTCTACTCGTCGCGGCAAGAGCAAAGAAGGCAACTACAGCGCACTGCTCTGAGGCGAGCAGCGGTGCGCTAGCCCGGAGGAACTTGTTGGAATGGCGCCCGGATAGCTTTCCGAAATGGACTCCAGGAGGCGCTTCTATTAAGCCGCCCCCTTGATGGAAGAGGTCGAACAACCAACCGCTCGGCAGCCGTTCGTCTAACACCTGTGGCTCGCCTGGATACACCTTTCTGTCGTCGTATTCGAAGGGTATGGACGAGACAAAGCGCTTACCGCCGGCTTCCTCGGCTATGCACAGCAGGCGAATCTTCCCACCGATTCCCTCGAAATAGCGACGAGCTCGCGCAACCGCGACACCGTTCGCGATGGATTCGACAATTTCGTCGTTATCGACGAATGGCGCTAGGACGAAGATATCTGCTGTTGCAGGGTGCCGGTCGAAGATGTTTCGAACGTCCTCGCTCAGTGTCGATTCGGTGAATTCGTATTCGTCGTAGACCAGAAGGCTGGCCTCGCCCTCATACGCTTCTTGACGAAATCTTGTTGTTAGACGAAGCGCGCTCATGCTCTCAATGCAGGGGAACGATTACTCGGATGGACGAACCAATCAACAACTCATGCTTGGTCGGGACTGTTACGATGCGACGTTCTACATCGAGAAGTTGCGGCTTGGGCATGCCCGGTCGCGTAAGGGACGTAGCTGGCTCCATCTTGAATTTGAGGTCGCCTTCCATGAAGGTGCGATACCCAAAGATTCTGCCGGTGCGAACTTCCATCGCTCCGCGCAGCAATTGCAATGCACGAAGGACCTCGTAGAGCCCCATTCCCCGGTGCCCTTGTCTCACGTCAGTGAGTCCGGATTCGTAGTGACGCTCAAGGCACGCGTGAACCACCTTCCATTCAAGGTCAAGACCGACATCTTCTTCAATGGGCTTTCGCGAGAAGGACGCAAAAAAACCGGGCCCAGAATCAAAGACGGACAGCTCGAATGCATCTATCTTCTCTGCCGCTTTCCCTGCCGTCTTATTCGCCGGTCTGTCTAGCTTGATTCGCTTCAAGACGAGCCCTCGAATTCCGTTTTTTCGAATAGGTAGACCAGACAGCTCCGTCTTTCCATGCATGTCAGCATTCTCAAAAAGCTCCGAGACAATCGTCGCGAGGGCCGAGCTCCAGTGAACCGCAGCCGAGGTCGAAACGTCTGTACCTACCTGCAGAGCAACCAGCTCCTCAATGATGGCTTCGAAGTCATCACGCGCAATCAAGCGGCCGCTATCGCCGTATAAATCCGGTGGCGTACCCCTTCCCCGGCTGTCAGCGCAAACCACGACCTGAGTGTCGGAAAACATGTCCGTCTTCAACCGCTGCTTAAATAGCTTCCGACGAGCTGCTTCCATATGCGTGGTTGCCTGCTCGGCGTCCATCCCTTCTATCGTGTGCTGTGCGTCTTCCAGCGTTATCGCGACCGCCAGCAGCGGAAAGAGCGAGGGTGAGGCGAGTGCCCGCGCAGCAATCTGTCGCTCCCAGTTGATTTGAATCGCGGCGTGGCGACTCAAAGTCAGTAAACGCTGGATGGCCAATACCTCTGAGCGCGCAATGTCGCCAGCCATCTCAGCTAGGTAACTATCAGGAACGGTAAGCTTGGCAGTACCACTGTCGAGAGCGATGTCGTGCTCAAATCGCTCGTCAACCAAGTCAAACGGGAGTCGTAAATCTAGCAATCGAGGCTCAGCCATATTGGGCTTACTTGTGAAGGAAAGTTCGCAAGTTGCAAACTACAGTCGCAGCGTTGACGCGGGCTTATGCGGACGTCTATGAGTGGCGCGGTCAACCTCACCGTGATGTTAATCGCTTTTCATGCACCATGGTGCGCTGAACGTCGCCGTGCGGCCGTCAGGTGTTGCCGCCTCGCATACGTAGACGAACTGTCCACAAGCCGACTGCTGGACAAACGACACCATCCTGTTGCGCAGCCCCGCTCGGTAGCGGAGATAAACATTCTGCCGAGCCTTACTTTCGATGCCAACGCCCGCCGCATCAAGAAGACTCGGAACTCGTTGCGAAGTTGACGCCGGTTAGGTCGCGCAGCAGAGAAACAGCTTGGTCGTGCCCGGGCATGTCAGGCCTCACCTGCGCAACGAGTTCGTTCAGATGCGCTGCCACCTGAGACCGAACAGTCTCGGCCGATGGGCTGCCGAGCGGACGGAGCCACAGCAATGGCACCCCTCCCGTTTCGAAGATTCGGTCCTTACGTTCGTCGCGCGCGAGTTGCTTCTCGGTGTCATGGTAGATGCTATCGACCTCGATTGCGAGCAGCGGAAGATAGGTCGTCGTTGACACCACGACAATGTCCACACTGGCCCTCAGGAAGTACCCAAACTCATCCTGAGAGACGAGGTCCTTCATCCTGTCGTAAGAGAAAATGCTCTGGAGCCCGCAGTTGGGGAAAGCAAGATGATTCGGGCAAAGCTGAATGATGGCCTGATAGATAGCGAACTCGCGCTCGCTGTTGAAGACCTGTTTGACCGCTGTCGTTGTACCGCCAGATTTAATGATGCGCGCAATCACTGAGTGCTGAGACTCTCGCTCAATCAACGGCTCAATGTGTTTATTTATCCGATAGCCACCCGAGGTCTGGATGACCATGCCTTCGTTTACCAACCGCTGATAGTGCTTCGAAGCCCAGTCCGCCGGCATACTCGCGTACCGACCCAGTTCGTCGAAATCGCGCCATGTCTTGATTGTCGCCAATACAGAGAGAAGCTTGCGTGCGGGCATGGTCAAAGATGGCAAGCGATTGACCGCGGTCTTCTCGAACTGTCCGTTCTCCTGCAGCACGGCTCGCTTTTGCCTGATTTTTTGCCGCAGAGGTCCGATGAGGTGCTCGGTGGTCGGAAAACCGTGGTGCGAATCAACCACTTCAACTAAGTGGTCCACTTGCGACTCGGTGACTGCTGCTGCAACGAGCTGGTCAACGCGAGCCATCACGGCGGCGTCCTGCTCTCCCGTGACGGCCGTAAGGTACGCATCCATTGAACGTGCCGGGTGTCCGGCCAACTCGTCGAGCTTGCCGAGAAGTGCCGACGCGTGCGAGAGCAGGTCCTCTCGAAACTCGCAGATAGCGGCGTACGCGTCCGACGTTCGGAAGCCCGGACCGTAGTATTGAAACTGCGCGAAGACGAGCGGAATGAGGGAAGTCCAGCGTTTAATATGGCTTTCGCCCATGGCGTCTCGTACAGCCGCGAGCTGCCGCAGTTCTCCTGCAGGTCCGTCGAGGTCAGGCGCGTCAACGACATCCTTGAACGATTCCTCATCTATCCATGGGTTTCGCAACTCGAACCCTTGCTCAACGTGCATTCTCAGTGCGTGTATCGAACTCCACATGCGTTCGCTCGCCGACGCTGCGATGGTTCCCATCAAGGAGACGTATGCGGGAGAATTTTGGGACAACCACGGACTGCCTTCGAAAGGCGAGGCAAGCAGTTCCGTGTCCCCAAGGGTTCCATAGCTTCGAGCGACTTCGAGCACCTGAATCAATGCGCGCAACTCGACGCGGCAAATCAGGTTCTTCGGTGGGTATTGCAGCAGACGTTCCAGGACATCTTGGCAAGATGGCATGTAAATGTCGCAATCGAGCCTGTCAGCACCGTCGGCCTCTGACATCAAAAGAAATCTACCTCGAAAATCCATGTGGTCGCTGACGTCCGCGTGAAGCAGCAACTGCACGCCCTCAATGAGCAATGGCTCCAAGCCGGACTGAACGACCGAGCTTTTGATGATTAGTCTGACGCTGTCTGCGACGTCGTTGCCCAATCTCTCGGGAAAGCGCAGAAGAAGCGCTTCCCAACCACCTACTTCTGTACGAGATGCCTCTTCAAAGAAAGCCCAGCTATGGCAAGTCTGATTGCTGTTACCACGCTCAGTCGCGTACAGCGCGTCTGTTCCCGGGCATGGAAGGCTTCGGATTTCCGCTGCTATATCAGCATTGGATGCATCGTCTTTTTTGAGCTGCTCGTCGAGTCGCCATACCTTTGCGAGCAAACGATTCGATGGATGCGCTTCGTTGTCGTCCTCAACTTTCCTGCACGCGTGAATGAAAAGGTCGTGCAGGTCTGGCAAGGCCTCAATCTCTTCCTCGGTGTGGCGGTCTTCAGAGTTTCGCCGAACGACACGAACCTGGGCGAGCAGGCTCCTGAAGTGTGGTAGATTCCATTCCGTCACTTCCTTCGGATATAGCGGCATCAACGCCTTCAGCGCGCGCCTTGTACCGGCAAGTGTCCATTTATCGAAGGCCAGGAGCAGGTCAAATTCGGCAAACTTATGAAATAACGGAAAGTCGTTCTGGATGAACTCCAGGTCTGCCAGCAGTTCCGGACCGCCTTCATCGTGAAGTGTGAAGTAACGCCTATTACGAGCTCGCCCCTGTACGCGACACAAGGCGAGGAGTCGGGGTGCGATGTCTTGCTCTGACGGCAGGAACGCAGAAAGAGGCGTTGCGCCCAACCGAAGCAGGCCCTCCCAGTCTTCGTGTTCTCGAAGCTGCGCCGAGTGTTCAAAGACTTCCGATACCCTAAGTGCGGTCTCCGCGGCTGCATCCGTAAATCCCTCGTGTCCTTTGTAAGTCTCAGGCTCCGCTGGGGAGCGACTTCTCTTTTTTCGGCGCGTCACTTTTTACACCCTCGTTGGCCCGTGTATTTAGAACCGTCGCGACTGAATAAACGTCGATTCTATCCTGGCGCCTGAAGCCCTGTTTCAATCGGCAACCATACAGGTTGCTATAGTAGCCGCTTCCATGGCCCGCCCCTCTCGATGAAAGCCGGTTTGACCATTCCGTTCGCCCTGAATGCATTGGGACATGTCGTTGCCGCCCGCGACTTGTCGATGCAGGCACCTGGCCTCTTTCGATGCGCGGCCTGTCAAAGCCCGGTGATTCTGAAGCAAGGGGAAGTGCGTTCCTGGCATTTTTCGCACTTGCCCGGCTCGGACTGCACGAAGGGATTCGAAACAGCACTGCACCTGCTGGCTAAACAGATTCTGGTCGAGCATCGACACCTGCGTGCGCCGTCGCTGGTTTCCGTGGATGATCGTTCGCTCAAGAAGAACATCACGTTGTGCAACGAGCACGTCATCCACTGGACTGCGGCCTGCCCAGGAATTCGAGATTCTCAAAGACGTGCTTCCCGAGCAAGAGCAGCTTGAGCCAACACATCCTCAGAGTCCTGCCGCGGTAGCTACGCGAGGACTGCGCTGGTCGCGCGGCTTTGGCGACGAAATGCAAATCTACCTCGCGGCTGAGCAGGGCGGAGTGCGCCCGAACGCTGCGATGCAAAGCACAATGGCACGGGTGCACTTGGACAGCCTGGCGGAATACGCGCACAGGGTGTCAGTCGAATTGCAGTTGCCCCTTGAGCAGACAGTCGAATTTCTGTTGGCAGCCGGCTTTCTTCTTCGCGCCTGATGTGCATGTAATACAACCGGTCAACCATAGTCTCCGCCCGTAGCAACGTTATGCTAAAGCGCCACCTCGACTGGCGAACAATGAAGCGATAACGGTCACTGTAGACTTCGGGACGATTTATGTCGATTGAATAGCCCAAGCTGTAGACTGCCCTTAGTCGGGCAGGCAGATGCACTCGACCAAGGAAAAGATACTAAAATCGTACGAGAGCGCGGCGTAACACCGAGACCAAAAACAGGCCGCAAAATACCGGGGAAAACAATGAATGTCGATATCGCAGGGCGGGTTGACAACCTCTCCCTTCCCATCACACAGCCGTATGTTCCTGTTTTTGAATGCATCGTCAACTCGCTCGAGTCGATTGATGAGTCAGCACGCAAAGACGGGCGTGTCGACGTGTACTTTCATCGGGACGATAGGCAAGGCCGCCTTGTCGACAGTGGCGAAGACTACCTAGGCGCTGTGCGCGACGTCACCATCGTCGACAACGGGGCGGCTTCTCCGACATCAATGCGAGGGCTTTCTTCGTCTCGGATTCTACCCGTAAGGCGGCAAAGGGAAACAAAGGCGTCGGCCGGTTCACGTGGCTCAAGGTGTTCGAACAAGCCACGATTGAGAGCATTTATGACCAGGGCGACGAGCGCTACTTCCGCAGATTCGATTTCCGCAAATCCAAGGATGGTGTGGAAAACGAGTCAATCGAGCTGTGCGAGACAGACGAGGTGAAGACGACCGTAAAGCTGCTTAACATTCGCGCCGACTATCAAAAGCACTTCCCGAAATCCTCAGCTGTGGTTAGCGATCGCCCATTCTCCGAATCGTGCCACATGTAAAGTCCCCCTATAGTGTCAGGCGTTGGCACGCGTCGGCCAGTTGATCCGCGTTTTTGGGGAATCAATCCGCAGGGTATGTTGTTGCCAAAAACAAGGTACGCTTCGACGCATGGACTCACACATCGCATGCTCGATTTAGGGTGGCAACGGTATGTTAAAAGCGGAGACAGCAGAGCTAGAGCAGATCGGCACGCCTCAGTGGACAGACAGCGAGGTTGCACGATATTTGCGGACAGGCGAATACGACAGTTTTTTCGTGGGATGGCCGGGTTCTAATCTGTCCGATATAGCGACACGTGCGTCCCAGCGCCTTCGAAGCGCCCTTGTAGCAGAGACGATGCGGCGCTCGAAAGGCTTCGAGTCTGCTTCGCGTCTCCCAGTTGACCTCTACGTATGGAACAGTGAAAAACTAAAACCTATGGTGGATGGTCTCTTCGACCCGAGTGAACGCGCGACCGTCATTCGCCTGCTTTCAAATAACGTTGTATTCGTCACCCGATCAAATCTACAAAAAATTCTGCAGACTGAACGATGGCTCTCTACAGCTTGGGATGTGGCCAACATATTTTTGGAGAGCGTTAAGGCCCCGACGCTATCTGGACAGCCCCGCAATATAGTCGGCTTGAGCCAAGAAACGAGGTGCTACGTGTCGATGGATTACTTTGATGAGGCGGACCCATTTGCCGATTTCGTCGTTCACGAGGCTGCGCACGTCTTTCACAACTCCAGACGCGTGGCTTGTGGGCTGGCCGCAAGCGCTCGCACCGATTACATCCTCGACATTGACTATCGTATGCGGGAGACGTATGCATACGCCTGCGAGGCATGGAGCCGGATCGGATCGGCCGCCCATTGTCGCGGTGATCGAAAGGCGTTGATTTTGCAGCATGCAGATAGGGGGTTGCCGAGCGACGATCGAGTGAATCATGACGAATATCTCAATGTCCTTCTTGACGCCGCTCGCGCCCATAACGGTTGGCAACGGATCGCCAAGCGGTGCGAACCAAGACAGCGAGCTTCCAAATCGTTTAAACCGCTGGCCACTGACTTAGCAAGCTTCTCGGACGTCGGCAGCGCCTAGCAACCTTGCGCCAGCCAGCTTAGGAGGAACACGTAGTGGCTGCTCCATCATATGTCTATACGATTGCGTGCGCTGCCGTGATGCTGGGCGAACCGGAGGCCTGGTTGGAGGAAATCGCGCTCATGAATCTGGAACCAGAGGACGGGTGTCTACAGATCGTTGATAAACCCGGTCCAGATCGCGAGGAATCGAACACGGTAACCGCATTTACGGAAGCGGGTATCGAAGCTTTGAGAGAGGCCATCGCAGAGGTGAAGCAAGGTCAACGCCGCACGCTTTCGTTGCGCTTGGGATGTTAGCTGACGGGAACGTTACCTGCGTTTCAAAGTGACCTTCGCCTCGCTCTCCGGCTAAAGATCGCGATCCCGACGGTCGTATCGCTCGACAATGCTGAGCTTCGCTTTAACGTCGCGCCGCGTTTGCTGCGTCGATGACAACCGCTAAAGTTCTCCGCGCATCCTCAAGCTCCTGAACAGCGGCGGTCAACCGGGCAAGCTCAAGCGCAGAGGCTTGTCGTTCACCCGGTTTAGCGAAATGCGCTTCTATGGCAGCAGAGGCCGCCTGTACCTCACGTGCAGCTTCCGCCATCCTTTTGAGCGCCTCCGCTTCACGTTCATTAAAACTCTTGTTTGCCACCGGTTATCAACCTTCAGACGTGTAAGAGGCTGGCGGGTGCCGTCCTGCGTGATCAGCTCGACAGGTGTTAAGGCGATGTGTATCGGTACATGCTACTCTTGCCTATTCTATCTACTGCAAGCATCCATGGAGGCCAACACAATACGCCAGTATGCCGCTGCGGCCATTATCTTGGCATCGGAGCGCGACCAAATGGCAGTCGTGCCAAGGCTCTCCGAGATGGTTTTGACTGGCCGACGCCAGCACCGTGACGCTGTCCCTGAGCCAACGTAAGAGTGATCATAACGAACGACAGGCCGGAACATATTGGCCCGCTCACGACCGCCTCGCCTGCTTGTCGGCGACCAGCGTCAGATACTCATGATCACGACGGTACGAAGTTTAGTCAATCGCTACCGCAGTCACGCAGCTCCAATCGCTGTTCCGCAATTCGACGAAATTTCATGATTTGCGTATCCTTTGAAGCTGCCGCATCTCTCCCAAACCTTGTCGATCCACATATGGCCGGAACAAAACGTAAATCCACCCGCCCGAGTGTTATTCGTAAGCCACTGAGCAAGTCCGCGCTTTTACCGATGTCGGCAAAATCAGCACGGGAGTTGTCGCTCGCTCATCATCTTGCGTTGGCTGCCTGTCGTGGTGAGCGTGCGAATCGGCACCAAATCAACGAATTGGTCCGTTCGGTCTATATGGCTTACTACCTTCAACGCATGGGCTTCGGTGAGGTGCCGTTCGAGTGCTATGAACACGCAGAAGCGGCTTTCGAAAATGCACTAGCAATAGCTGCAAAAAGTGCCAAGTGGACAATCCACGAGCATGACGCGCCCGTCATCGAACGCGTGCTCGCGCTTCACGACCAGCAATTGAGTGAGGCGCGGATGCACCGGGTGGTGGAAGCAGAAAAACAACTGCGTCAATTTCTGGCCGGCGAAAGCGCCTCTCCGTTGGTTCGCCCGAGTCCGAAATAATGACTGCGTTCCCCTTCAATGCGCGCGTTTTGTTTTTAGACATGCCGCATACTAAACGCGTCGGCCGCGCTAGCGAGACGAATGACTTACTGCTGATGCGCTGGATCGGTTTAGGTCTTAATCAG
>Ga0163162_10000233_pt1 | contig 50817 bp, 42 predicted proteins | sample S55metaG_FD_115310 | JGI IMG/M metagenome (GOLD analysis project Ga0163162, IMG submission 115310) | Switchgrass rhizosphere microbial communities from Kellogg Biological Station, Michigan, USA - S5-5 metaG | ecosystem: Host-associated > Plants > Roots > Rhizosphere > Soil | place: USA... | reverse complement strand
TTACTAACCTGTCGGCGTAGTAGGATCCATATTTGGATTGAATGCCATTTCGCATCGCCTTCCAATCTGGATCGAGTTGGTTAGGTAGAGGTTTCCCCGGATCTCTGCCATATTGTGGTTTCCCGTTAATTGTGCCGATATAATCTAATCCTGCGAGGGCTTTCTGATTTGCAGCAAGGATATTTGAATCCTCGCCCATAATGATATTCATGATTTTTCTCTCTGCCTGATATTTTCCAATAACAGAATCCACAGATTTTGCATGTTGTAAGTATATTTCAAATCCTTTGTCGGTACTTCGTTTTGTCAATTGTCCGATGAAAGACAAATTCTCCCGATCATAAATATTTGCGACAAGTTGAAAATATTCATTCACTAATGACGCACTCATTTCATCGTCTCCAAATTCATGCGCTTCAATTGCCAAATATTTAATCATTGCGCTGTCTTTCGTTCCACTCCCATATTTTTCTAACAAAGTGTAGTATTGCTTGTCACGGTTCAAAGCGTCTTTCGCTTTATCGATAAACACTTTTGGATCGCTGGTTGCTCCTACTGCACGATGTATAATATTTCCATCTGGACCAAAAAATAAATATGCCGGGTAGGATTTAATTTTGTACTGTTCCAAAATGTTATGGGCTGAAGCATATTGTTGTCTGGTAAAAACATCGTCATTTTTTGTAGTGTCCAATTGCAACCTGGCGTTCACGAAATGCTGATTGAAAAATTCACCAACCTCAGCCTTTGTAAACAGAGAATCATTCATGTATTTGCAAGGGGCACACCAAGTCGTGTAACAGTCGAGAAAAATATATTTGTTTTGCTTTTTTGCTTGTTTTTGAACTTCTTCCCACTTCAAATTCTTTTCGAATTGAATTCCATTTTGCTGGGCCCGAGTGGTTATCGAAGTGAGCAAAAAAAGATAAATTATCTTTTTCATCTTGGATCATTTTGAAAGATTTAATAGCCGCTATTTTGCGTTAAGTTGGGATCGACGTGTATTTCTGTTATAGGGATCGGATATAATTGCTGATAAGAGTGCCAAGTTGTTCCTTGGCCCTTTAATGGTGTGGCTACACTCATTACTGAGTCTACATTTCCCGTTCTCTTTAAATCCAGCCAGCGATTTCCCCATTCCGCAAATAATTCAATGCGTCGTTCTTGCATTACAGCAGCAATAATTTGCGTCTGATCTAAATTGTTATCAAATGAAGGTAACCCAGCCCGTGTGCGAATTGCGTTTAGGTCCTCGAGCGCTCCAGACAAATTGGATTGACGTGCTCTCGCTTCCGCCCGAATTAAATACTGCTCTGCTAAACGCATCACCATTACATACTCTGTAGGGGTCGCCGTGGGATCAGCCTGAGCGGCTCCAATTTTATACTTGTGAGGATAATAGTAAATTGTGGAATTGTAATCAGTACTGTCTACCCAATATACTTTTCTCTGATCGCCCGGTTCAAAAGCATTCAATAGTTGATTACTCAAATAGTAATTCGGATTATTGTTTGGAGGTAAATTTGGATTGAAATTGAATCCTTCCGGTGTTGCATTAAAACCGCCAGATCTAACGTTAGTTTGCCATTGTAAAATTGCCTCGTTGTTTAGTGAGGCATTATTGAGAAATACTCCGTTCAGATCGTAATTTAAATTAAACAAATTAGTTGCGTTGATAACGAGACTCGATTCCAATTCCGCGCTGTCCCATTTGTGATTATACAAATAAACTCTAGCTAAGAGCGACGTGGCAGCCCATCGATTTGCTCTCGTTCTTTCGTTTGCGGTTAATTCGTAATTGTCAGGTAAATCACTTTGTGCGCCTTTTAAATCGCTTATAATTTGTTGATAAATTTGATCTTTAGATGTTCTAGCAGAAAGAGAAGTAACGTGATAGTCTGTTGTATTTACAAACGGAACATCGCCAAATAAATTAATGAGGTAGAAGTAGTTTAAAGAGCGAAGAAATTTAGCCTCCCCCAAAAAAAGCTTCTTATTATTTTCGGAAATGCCCTTCGAAGCTTGCACTCCTTCCAAAACGCCATTAGCTTGGTATATGTATTGATATGCAGGCGGCCACAAATTCAACATAAATGCATTGTCTGCCAGCAGTGTATTCGCGTATAAATCATCGCCGCCAGAATAGAATGGTATAAGTTCATCTGCCGACTCTCCACAATAGATGGTTAGAACACCATTGAGAAAATTTAGACTGACTGAGCCCAGCATACTTGAATATATTCCTGAAATAGCAGACGATGCGTCCGAGCTGTCTGCAAAAGTCTGTTCTGTTGTAATCGAATTTGCAGGAGGTAGAATTTCAATAAGTTTTTTGCATGAAGCAAATAATATTAATAACACTGAAAGAAGAGTCTTGAGAATAATTTTCATTTCTATCATTTTACAAAGTGAATTCCAGACCAAGTACTAATGTTTTTGGCGGAGGTATAACTCCAATATCTCCGGGTATGTCGGGATCAATTCCATTGTATTTAGTCAGGATAAAAATATTTTCACCGCGCAGATAAAAACGGATCTTTTGAAAGCCGGCCTTTGTTAACCATTTTGATGGGAAGTCGTATGAGACTGATAAATTTCTCAAGCGTATATAAGAGCCATCGGAATACATCGCATCAGAATTTGTAAAAAACAAATCACTCTGACCATAGTTCGTTGTGAAGCGGGCGTATTTTGAATGATCTCCGGGTTTTTGCCAGCGATCCAGCACTTGAACACCTTGATTGACATTTACCATCCCTGGAATTCCACCTGCGAATAATGCACTCTTCAGTTCCTGCTTTCGAAAATTAAAAAAGAGACTTACCTGGAAGCCTTTGTATTGAAAATCTGTACCGAAGCCTCCGTCAAACTTTATACTAAGGTCTTTTAGAAAAAGATCACTATTTGCGTCATTGTATTGATCAATTTGTCCGTCCTTGTTCTTATCAACCATAACATATGTTCCTGTCATTGGATCGACACCGGCAAAATGAAGCACCTTCGTGATATTAAGTGGTTTTCCGACTTCATACGTTGAGAAGTAAACTGATTTTTCAATATTGGGGAAAGCCAATAAAATATTGTGATTGGCACCTATTGAAAAACTAAAATTCCATGTGAGTTCTTTCTTATCGATAATCTTCGCGTTGAACGTGCCTTCAACGCCATCATTCTGAACTGTTGCGGGAAAATTTTGTGTGACTCCAGTAAAACCCGTTATCGAAGCCAATGGCGTGCCGACTAACTGATCACCACACCGATTTCTATAGAAAGCCAGTTGAAGATTTAGGCGTGATTGCAAAAACCCAAGTTCAATGGCAAGTTCACTTTTGTGATTTGTCTGCCAGTGTAAAAACGGGTTAGCATGTCGGGTTGGTACGTATGCGGGAGCATCTCGATAAGGAGGAACTATGGAACCGGACCATTGCGTCAGAAACAAATAATCTGATATTGCATCACTTCCTGTCAAACCATAACTTCCGCGCAACTTTCCAAAGCTCAGAAAGGACACATGATCTTTAATGAACTTTTCCTCACTAAAGATCCATGCACCACCTATAGATCCGAAATTACCAAATTGATTTCCTGGACCAAATCTTGAAGATCCATCTCTCCGACCAGATAAATTTATTATATACTTGTCGTCCCAATTGTAAGTCAATCGCCCGAAACCTGCACCATATTTGTACTGCAAAAACCCATCGCTGCCATAGACCTGAGCGGCATTCGAAATAGAATGCAGCAGGTTGTCATTTACATAGCCGCCGCCACTAAGGTCATTAGCATCAATCGTGGTATATTGGTAACTTCCGCCGACTAAGACATCTAGTTTCCCTTTCGCAATTACAGCTGAATATTTTATTTGTGGCTCGACAATTCCGGTGGTTTGATTTGTATTTCCAAACTCCGACGCACCGTGAGGATTTGTTGTTGGATCAAATGAACTTATTGGCTGAAGTAGTTCATTTTTTAAATGGACTGTAGAATATCCAAATTGGACACTAGCTGACAATCCTTTTAGAATTTCGAAACTGATATTTAGACCGCTGTTCAGGAAATTGGTCTTGGCGGTATATGGCCAAAGAAGACTTGCATAAGGGAACGTATAAGAAACCGGTTCCCAACCACGGTAATTTAAATTATGATTTTCGTCAAAGACCGGCGGAGTATTTGGCGCGGTCGTTACCGACCCGTTAAATGTTGTAAGGTTAGATTGAGCATACGAATATTCGTTGGAAAATGAAACCATTAGTCTTTGATTGAGACTCTTATGAGTTAGGTTAAACGCGACCGAAGCGCGCTGCTCTGCACCACTATAAGTGAAAATATTTTCCGTTCGGTGATAACCGCCTGAAATCCTAAAATTCGTTAGTCGATCGCCGCCTGAAATGCCAGTTTCTATATCGGTTTGCTTTCCCAAGCGTCCCCAAAATTCTTTTTGAAGATCAAAATACTTCGTCGTGTCCCACACCAACATGTCGTAGGCATTGCCCTGGTCCGGTTGAATTCCATCGTTTTTAAATGCCTCTCGGCGCATCGCTAAATATTGTTGCATATTCATCAAATCATAGCGATTAGTCAACTTGTTGTAGCCCTGATAAACATTTACATCCCATTTTGTCTTCCCAACCTTGCCTTTTTTTGTGGTAATGATTACAACGCCGTTAGCTCCCCTGCTTCCGTAGATGGCCGTCGCATCTGCATCTTTTAATACAGTAACTGCCTCTATATCCGATGGATTTATACTAAATAAAGGACTTTGACCATGGGCGGGTCCCGTCATACCAAATTGAGGTTGAAGAAGACCACCTTCAGTGCGATTACCAGTGCCGTTTAAAAACATTGGTACGCCGTCAACAATAAACAAAGGATCAGACATCCCCACAATATTTGCACGACCTCGTATTTCAACATTTATTGGAGCGCTGGCGTATCCGTTTGTTTGTGTGATGACCATTCCTGGCACTCGCCCAACCAAAGCTTCTAACACATTTGTTACGGGCTGTTTTTCAATTTCCTCAGCACTCACCGTCGCGATATTTCCCGTGTTAAACCTTTGTGTTGTCGTTCCATATGCTCTTACAACAACCTTATCCAGTTGATCGGTCGCTATATCCATTACCAAAGTAAGATTGGCGTTGTTCCCTACTTTGACTGACTGAGCCTTATAACCTGTATAACTAATCGTAATGACGTCATCCGGATAAAGATTATCCAAAACAAATTCGCCCCTCGCATTGGTTTGTGTTCCTCTCTTTGTTCGCTTGATAATAACGCTTGCGCCATTTAGCGCCTCGCCCTGGCTGTTTGTGATTTTTCCGCTAACGCTGTGGCTTGGTGGCCCTTTTCCTGTTTCAGTAAACGACGGATTGTTTATTTGTTTAATCACGACCACCTTTTCCACGATCGTAAATGTCACCGGCTGATTCAGAAAGCAGATATGAAGAGCTTCAGCGATCCCAACATGAGTCACATCGATATCAATATTTTTTGTTTTCTGCAAATCTTCCTGCGTATAAACAAAACTATAACCCGTTTGATTTTTTATTTCTGCAAAGACTGTTGTGAGCGGAACATTTTTGAGTTGAAGGGTCACTGTCTGTGAATAGCCTGTTGCACCAGCGTGCATACAAAATGCAAATGATAAGACGGCTACTATTCTCATAATCCGCAGAGTTTGGATCGCAAAGCTTCGCAAGGGTATAGCTTTGCGAAGTACCATTAAATCCATAGTTTTGTTAAGTTTTGGGTTTAATAATAACTATCGCGCAACGATTGTGATTGTTGATCCATTACTCCCGGGAATGCTCCAACATTCCCGGTTTCATTTTTACTAATCCATCACAAGATTTTATTGATTGAATGCATTGGTGTGTTGTTGTAAATGTTCTTAAGAATATTTTTATCTGAACTCCTAAATATCAGATCAAGGGAGTTTGTGGAAACAACCTCCCTGTTGTGCTATTCAAAAATCAGACACGAGAAAATTAATATAACAAACAAAAACTTCTCTTTGTAAAGATTCGAGTGGCAATTCTCATAAGCGTGTTTCAGAAGGACGGATGAACAATACTCACGACTTAGGGTGTAACGATTACTTTTTTTCCATCGACATTAAAATGCACGTGCCCGGTCAGATCCAACAAATTAAATAATTTTGAGACGGACACATTTCTTGGAATCGTTGCATTGAAATGTTCTGGAATATTTCCATCAAAACTGATATCGATATCGTACCAGCGTGCCGCCTGGCGCATGATCGTCTGAATGTCCGCATTGTTGAACTGAAAAATCCCTTTCTGCCATGCAACCGCTTCTTCAATATTTACATTCTCCGATACTCTTATCGCTCCATTCTGATTTGCTAACGATTGCTGACCGGGCTTCAATAAAGCTGTCTCCTTCCCTTCTGAAATTTTTACTGATCCTTCGAGTAAAGTCGTCACTTTCTCACGCTCATCTGTATACGCCATCACGTTGAAATGCGTTCCCAGGACTTCCACTTCCATTCCATTTACTTTCACTTTGAATGGAAGCTTTGGATTTTTTGCAATTTCAAAATAGGCCTCTCCTGTTAACTCTACCGAACGCTCCTTACCGGTGAAATACACCGGATATTTCAACGATGACGCCGCGTTTAGCCATACACGTGAGCCATCCGAAAGCAACAGCTGGTATTGGCCACCACGCGGTGTTGATACAGTATTGAGTAATTCCTGGCGCGCATGAGTGACCATCGATTGATCTAATGCGTATGTCAGCTGTCCGTTGTCCGTTTTTACAACTTTTGTATTTCCTTCCCGGGTAATATTTCCTTGTGCGGCCGTGTCCAGGATTACCGTAGAACCATTCGATAATGTAAGTGTCGCCGTGTTTTTCCCGGGTGCCACATCGTTTTTATAAATACTGGCGACCGTCTGTTTGTGTAACGGTTCATGTGATCTGCTCCATATCAACCAGGAACCTACTCCCAGTACAACTATTACACCCGCTGCGGCAACCCACTTGCCATAAGCGGGTTTATGATATACCGGTTCGGGTTCCGCAATGACCGGACTGGCAATGCCGAGTTGAATTTTCTCCCAAATCTTGTCCTCATCAAAATCTTCCACCACTTGCAAAATTTTTTCCTCGGAAATATTCTCCAGGAACACCCGGTTTTTTTCCGATTCGGCAAGCCATTGATTTAATTGAATTTCCTCCTCAAGCGTTAGTTCATTCCGCAGATATTTTAAAATCAGGGGAGCAATTTGTTTCAGATTTCCTGGGAAAAGCATTTTCAGTGTGTTATGTGTTACGAATGATCCCCGTTACGTTACCTAAGACAACGGGGACAGGTTTTTAAACGGTCAGATCCAAAAAAATTCAGTCTTTTTATTTCACGCAAAGGCGCAAAGAAAGGAAAGGCGCAAAGAGTGTTAGGTTTCGAAGGATTTCAAGATATCAGCCTGGCGCCCTCCCTTCTTTGTGCCTTTGCCCGAAATAAAAAATCGCAACCATGATGGTTGCGAATCGGGGTTAGCGGTGACGAAAATTCAATGGGAAAATGTTGCACAAATCAGTTCAAGCAAAATAATGCTGACCATAAAGTTTCTTTTGACCAGCGAATTGCGAAGCAGCTCAAGCGCGCGACTCTTGTTGTTACGAACATTTTGCGTGGGCATGCTGAGTTGAAGCGCTATCTCATCGGGTTTTAACCCCTCGATAAAAGTTAGTTTGAAAACTTTTTTTGCGAGCTCAGGTAATTTTTCAATTTCATCCTGGATTACCTGCATCAACTCGTTTTGCAAAATATTGTTGAATATATCTTCCTGCGCACCGGATTCCAGGTACATCAGTTCTTTATGTGAAGAAGCTTTTCTCCTTTTATGTTTTAAGAAATTCAGGCAGGCATTTTTTGTGATCACATAGAGATACGCTTTGATGTTTTTCAATTCAACAAATGTCGAACGCTGACGCCAGAGTTTGATAAAAGATTCAGCAACGATATCCTCTGCTTCCTCTTTTTCATCAACCATATTTTTTGCGTAGAAAAAAAGTGAACTACCAAAAATTTGATATACATCTTTAAGCGCAGCTTCATCACCAGATTTAAATCTGTGCATCCAGATATCATTGTCCAGGCGGTCAAGGTTCATTGGTCAAAAGCGGTTGTATGGTTAAGAATAATAATTCTCGCCAGGAAAAATCCTGACTACAATTATCTGGGCGACCAAATAAATTAAAGAAACGATACTGGAATTTTAAAATTTATTACCTGGATAAGGTGGCAAGTGTTATCGAGCGTAGGGGTATACAGTTGAAGTTGTATAAGCTGATACAGAAAAACACTTACTCACGAATATACACAAGGAAAATTAATTTTTTTAAAAAATCGTTGGCTTAATATCCACAGCTAGTAATTTTTTTTCAAGATCCATCGCTTCTTCAAATAGAAAATTCTCGCAGCCTGAGTCTTTTGAGAATACACAAAAAGTGTTACAGCTGATTTTATTTAAGAATAGCAAATAAGTGTTAACTTTTAGATGAGTGATGCCGCAATCATTTTTTTGAAAAAAATGACTCAATCTCAAAATTATAACAATTATTCATATTGACAAATAAATTATTCTTTAAAACCATTTTAATTGTCTTTATGGATACAAGCAATTAAAAACCAATTATTTGCATGGTTATATATTTGTTGACAACCGAACGCTCAAATGAACAAATCCGCGAAAGGAAAATACAATAGGATCAAGCCGGAATTAGCAGAAGCTGGTAAACAAAACGCGGATCTGGCGGCTCATATGGGGGTCCATCCTTCAACCGTCTCAGACTGGTGCACCAATACAAACCAACCTTCCATTCAAGATCTTTATAGGATTGCAGAGTATCTCAAAATCGACGTCAGGAAATTATTAATACCCACTACTTGGGAAAAGAATGAAATACTTACGCAAGCCGCCGAACCACCCACGCTCCACAAAGTAAAACCGCAAAGAAAAACGGACAGCAAGGCGAGAAACAAAGCTAAAGGAAAATAATTTTTTCAAAGAACATATCAGTGTTGACAAATAGTCACCACTCCACCAATAAATGTACGCGTAACATTTTACTCGTTACGCAGTGTTTTGACGATTACAACAGCGTTTTTTATTTGAAATCAGTGTGTAAAACACCCTTGCCGATTTCAATTTAATTTAGTATGGAGAACAACATTTGATCGCTGTTTTATCACTGCCGTAGTATTCTAAAGATTTCTTCCTGGCGTCCTTCACCATCGGTGACTTTTAAAAAAATAGTTTCGTGTTGATTTGCGGGTGGTGGCAATGTAACAAGATATTTATGCATACCCGGTTCTGTTCGATAGTCGCGATGGGAAATTAATCTTTCATTCATATCAAAAATTGAAATCCTGTAAACTGCGGCAGTATCATCAGCCATTACTACCCAAACTCTGTCTGCTGCCGGGTTGGGATAAATAAATGCTTTGGAGGAATCTGTCGGCGTCGATGAGATTTCACTGCCCGCATTGAAATCCCTTGCATGCTGCATTCCATTTCCTAAAACGACATCCTTTTTTTCTTGCGCAGAAACACTACTCAAACAAATGACCAGAAGCGCAAATGATAATAACATTTTCATAGCGAAACATTTTCACTTCCTCGTTGGCTGCATAAATTATAGAACAAAAAAATTGTGCCACGGAAAGCCTGGGTCGCCATTCTTGAAACACCGGACCAAGCAGCTTAGTCTCTAAGTTTTTCATTACGAATTTGCTGATGATCTTATTTTACTCAAAGGGAATCTCCTATTCACAGTAGAGCTGTGAACTTTTAACTTCAAATTAGGAGTGAACAAACCAATTGGAATATGCAAATAAACTGAAGAATTGTCCTGTTTTTAAGGTGCGGTTGATGGGCGGTTGATGCGCGGTTGATGGGCGATTGATCGGCCGTTAATACGTAAATAACTCTAAGATGTCTTTGATGTGGGATAGTTAGTGCATAAGTAAGTCGCGGTGCGAAGTAATATTACTTGCACATGTGGATTGGTGATATCGTGTTTATATGCATCGCCCCGACGGCGGTCGTAGACCCGTCGGCGGCATTAATAAAATTGCCTGATATCATCATTGATTTCTTTTCAAACATCAGGAAAATATTGAGTGAATATTCCATGCATTTGATTCCTTGGAAATACGCCGCCGACGGCGGTCGTAGTCGGGGCGACTAATGTTTTTTTTAAATATTTTACCCGATCAATCCAAATTGCCTGAAGTGATGAGTGAAATGTTTTCCATGCCAGATGATCCACTCTTTGCGATTCATCGGGCCGAAACCTCCGTGGATAATAGTTCTTCCTTCAGTGAGAAAATAATTTTCAAAGTCATCCAATGCACGGTTCAGCGCATCGATGGCTGACATAAGATTTGGGTATTGTAATTTGGTTGGAATATCCGGGCCTTTTGCATTTTGCGGTAACATAAAATCACTCAGCACACGGGAGCGTTTTAATTTTTCCGCTTCGATCGGGTCAACATCCAAATACGATACAAGATTGCCGTTACTGTAATTCACCTGCGTTGTCAAATGTTCGATCATTCTCTGCGCAGTTAAAGTTCCCCAACCGGGAATTGTATCCGGATTTAATTTGTTGAGCAACTCATTCATTTTTTTCCTTTCTGTAATATCAACCATATTTATGTGCCCTCCTATGCGGTTAAAGAAAATTTCATCATTTATCCTGGTACCGTAATCTCAACCGGCTTCTCATTCACCTTATCCTCGTCATCCTCTTTCTTCAATTCCTTAAACTTCCGTTTTTGTTTCTCAAGAAAATGTACATGCAACAACCCAATAATGATCGCAATAATTCCTTCTGCCAACACCGTATTCTTTGCATCAATATACTGCGATATAAATCCGATAAATAATCCACCCAACGGTTGCAATCCGAAAAACGCCATCGCATACACACTGATGACACGTCCACGCATGGACAGATCAACCGTAGTTTGAATAAGCGTATTACTAATTGTGACCTGCGACATCATCCCAAATGCTGCAATCGTTGCAAAGGCCAACGCAGAGGGATAATGTTGCGCATGTGAAAATAAAACCAATCCGATTCCAAATACAAAAGTATTGATCGCAAGAATTTTTCGAAGATTTCTTCCGGGTTTTAAGGACGCTAAAAAAATGGCTCCTGAAAATGCGCCCAATCCGATAAAACTATCGATCACTCCAAATGTCGATGCCGTTCCTTTGAAAATATCCTTTGCAAAAACAGGTATCAATGTAGTGAAAGGCAAAACAAACAAGCTCATCAATCCTAACATGGCTATAACAAATGCAATCGCCGGTGTGTTCCGGATGTATGTTAAACCTTCTTTGAGTTCATCCATGACGTTTTTAAGATGCGGTTTGGATTCATATTTGGGTAATCGCATCAATAACAGGGAAAGGATCACGCCAACAAAACTGACTGCATTCAAACCAAAACAAATATCTTCCCCAAATTTTTCGATCACGATTCCTGCAACAGCCGGACCTATCAATCTTGACAAATTCACCATCGATGAGTTGAGTGCAAGTGCATTCGACAATAATTTTTTATCCTCCACCATTTCATATACCAGTGATTGTCGCGCCGGTACATCAAACGCATTGATCACGCCGAGCACGACGCTAAGCACAAGTATTTCCCAAACAGTATAGTGTTTGAAGAAAACTATCAAGGTTAACAATATGGCCTGGACCATCGAAGCGACTTGCGTAATCAGAAGCACTTTATAACGGTCATACCTGTCTGAAACCACACCACCAAGGAAAGAAAGCATGAATGAAGGGAACATCGACGCAAATAAACTGACGCCTAACATAAACTTGGAATGCGTCAGCGAATAAACAACCCAACTTACGGCCGTTTTTTGCATCCATGTTCCCATCAAAGAGATGGATTGCCCAATAAAATATAACCTGTAATTCCTACTTCTGAATGCACTGAAAGTGGTAATCTTCATAATCAATAATGCTTCGCCGAGCGCTTCCGTATTATGCCAATCGCTTTACACATTCATTAACAAGAAAAATGCCGCAATCGTTCGCGTTTGCTTGTCTGTTACACGAAACTCAAAATCGAAAAAATTTACCGGTCAATTTTACCACCGACAATAGCCCACTAACCACTCCATGAAACTTCGGTTGCTACTCTTGTGTTTGTCGCTGGTCGCGAATGCTTCTGCACAAAAAAAGAGCATCATAATAAAGTTTTGCCCGATTGCCATGATGGATTTCGTTAGTTTCCCCACCATACAAGGTGGAATAGAATTTCCCATTTCAGAAAAAATATCCTTATACAACGAGATCGGCGTGCAATATATTTACCCCCTGGACAATGGGATAGATACCAATGTTGTGCATGACCATGGATATAAATTCAAAACAGAAATCCGGTATAATTTTCAGACCAGTAAAAAAAACATTGTTCCAAACGGTTTCTACGCCGGAGTGAATGCCTTCTTCACTCACCAGGATTATAATTGGTCGGTTTCGGTGGTCAGATCCTGACTACTCCCATGACTACCTTGATTGTTATGGTGTACATAGAAATGTTTGGGGATTCAATCTGGTCATGGGATGTCAAAAATCCATAGGAAAGAAATTCTTCATGGACTTTTACGCAGGATTTGGAATTCGAAATATTAGTTCAAGAATCGTTGGACAGGACTTTGATCCTAACAACAGTCTGACAATGCCTTTTAATGATCCAATTGAAAGTATACGATTTGAGCAGGAATTAAAAGGAGGCATCACCACATTGGTGAATTTCACCACTGGTCTGCGCATTTGTTACAAATTTTAAGTAGCTTTATACTCTACCTTTCCTCCATCGAAATAAAAGAAAATTTCTTCCGCATCCCTGCCCACTTGCTAACCAGTTTTTCAAAAAAATTACACCCCTAATGTGCGCTGACTCATGTCGCGTAGAAAAATGAATGCTGAAGATTTTTTTCATCATAAATACATATCTTTAAAATTCACTCACAACGATAAAAATTGCAATATGGGAAACGAAACTACTCAGCACCCGCACCAGGACAATCAGGTGGAAAATTCAAATCAGCCATCAACAATCAATCGCCGCAAGTTTGTTGAAGTTATGTCAGCCGGCGCAGTAGCATTTACCATCCTTCCACGACACGTATTAGGAGGAAAAGGATTCGTCGCACCAAGTGATAAAATCAATCTTGCCTACATCGGCTGCGGAACACAAGGGATCCGCGAATTGATTCCATTACTTGACAACACAAGCATTCGCGTGAGCGCTGTTTGTGATCCAAATAAAGACGCGGTTGGATACCGCGACTGGGCAAAAGACTGGCTCAAAAGTGAAGTACGCAAAAAAATCAACAAGCCCGATTGGGAACCCGGTGGAGAAAATACCGTTCCCGGTGGACTTGATGCTGGTAAATCCATTGTCGACAATTACTACGCTAACATTCATCCGGAATTAAAATATGCACCTTGTGCAGCGTATGCTGATTTCCGTCAGTTGCTCGACAAGGAAAAAGATATCGATGCAGTTAAGATCATGACGCCCGATCATCTTCACGGCGTATTTTCTATCGCAGCTATAAAAAGAGGAAAACATGTGCTCGTTCACAAACCACTTTCAAATCGCCTGCTCGAAGGAAAGAAAGTAATTGAGTACGCTCGCAACAATCAAAAAGTAATTACACATCTTATTCCATGGGATTCGAATGGTTCAATGGAACAAGTGATGACATGGATAAACAGTGGCGCAATTGGAAAATTACAGGAAATACACAACTGGACAAATCGCCCGGTATGGCCACAATATCCAACATTGCCAACTGAGACACCCGCGGTACCATCAGGACTAGATTGGAATCTCTGGCTCGGACCAGAAGCGGATCGACCTTATTCTCCAAATTATACTAACATGGTGTTCCGTGGATGGTATGATTTCGGTGGAGGGTCAATGGCCGATATGGGACACTATAGTTTGTGGGTTGTGTTTAAAGCATTGAACTTAACATCACCAACCGTCATTGAACCAAATCTCAGCCATGTCGTGGGCATGCACGATCCCGTTCCATTCCAGATTAAAAATGATTTCTCCTTCCCGATGGCAAGCACCGTTCGATTTAAATATCCTGCGGTTGGAAACAGACCCGCTGTTGATTTGTGCTGGTACGATGGTGGCATGAGACCTGCACGTCCGGTCGAATTGATCGAGTCGGGTAAAGAGTTACCTGCTGAAGGAATGATGTTCGTTGGCGACCAGGGAAAAATTCTTGCAGGATTCAACATACAAAATCCACAATTGATTTCTGGTAGAAAATCAGAAACTGCGACCAAAGATGACAAACCACGCGACCAGGTGCAGCAAACGTCGCAGGCATTGCCTTTGTTTGTCAACGCATGCAAAACTGGCAAGCAATACGAAGGCAGTTTTTTGGAAGCAGAATTTATTACAGAAGCAATCAATCTTTACGCAGCGTCACTGCGCAGTGGCAAGCTTTTGCAATATGATGCAGCTACGCAAAAAATTACCAACGTGCCCGAAGCGAATAAGTATTTGTCTCGCGAGTACAGGCAGGGTTGGGATCCAGGAGCGATATAGTCATTATCATTTTTAGAGTCAATAAGGAAGAGGTAAAGGTTGAGGTTAAGCACTCAACCTTTACCTTACCACAACCTCAATCTCAAAACAACTTATCATGAGTAAAATCAATCGCAGATCATTTCTCACCAAAGGCGCCATGGGAATCGGCGGCGCATTGGCATTATCTCAAATACCGGAGCAATTATTTCCCCATTCGATTTTGAATTACCTGAATATACCGTTCGGATTTCAAACATTTCCAATACGAGACAGGCTTGGAAAAGATTTTCCAGGTACTTTAAAGACGATGGCGGATTTCGGTTATAAGTATCTTGAACTTTGTTCGCCCCAGGGATATAAACAAATCGGTTTTGGATTTTTGGCAGATAAAACAACTGCGGACATCAAAAAGACAATCAATGACGCGGGGCTCGAGTGTTTTAGTTGTCATTTTGGATTGAAAGAATTTACCGATACACTGGATCAAAGTATTCAATTTGGTAAAGACATGGGATTGACCCAAATGATCTGCTCTACATTCTGGCTTCCAAAAACAGCCACGATTAAAGATTATGAAGACGCTGCCGACAAACTCAACAGGGCAGGCGAAAAGATAAAAGCTGCCGGTATGCAATGCGGTTTTCATAATCACGAATTTGAGTTCAACATGCTCGAAGGTCAGTTGATCTATGATGCATTGATGAAAAAATTCAATCCTGAATTAGTAAAAATGCAGTTCCAAACGGAAGTGATCAACCTTGGATATAAGGCATCAACCTATTTCGAAAAATATCCGGGAAGATTTATTTCGGCGCATTTGTCGGATTGGACAAAAGAGAAAAAAGAGGTTCCGATTGGAAAGGGCGTGATTGATTGGAAAGAATTTTTCCCGGCAGCTAAGACAGGAGGAGTAAAGAATTTCTTTGTAGAAATGAATTTTGATACGTTTAAAGACAGCGCGGATTATTTGAAGGGCCTTGTGATTGGTGGATAAATTGATTGGTCGAATATTTATGCAAGCCACAAAGTTTTTTGTGGCTTTGCTTTTTATTGAGGCTGTCCTTCTTCTTTGCGCCTTTGCGCCTTTGCGAGAAATATATCTCACGCAAAGGCGCAAAGAAAGAAGGACTCAAACTCAGACTTAACCTAACTCACCCGAATTGCTCCAAGTTCAACTTCGGATCGAGTCTTTCATTCGATGCAATCATTTCATCCCAGTTCATTTGCTTTTTGGATTCGGCAGACATTCTTCCCAATATCGCAGAGAGTGTAGATTCAGCGCCCTGTTTGCATTCATTCAGATAGTTTCCGGTTTCAATACTTTTGATAAAAGCGATTTCTTTATTCGCATCGGCATCATGCAAGGAGGAAAGAAAAACTCCTGATGCTGTTTGTTGTGCAGTCAGCTTGGCTTCAGTGCGTGCAATGCCGGAATCCCACGCCTTCTCTCCATTTATAAAAACACCACCGCTATAGTGCGCTTCTGCGATTCCCGTCGTTCCCACAAAGCGGCAACATACATCACCAAAAGATGGACCTATCTGTGTTGAATGAATACTCATGCTGATATTATCCGGATACTGATATATCACCTGGTAATTGTTCCATGTATCGCCGACTTTGGGACCACCCTTATTCCCTCCTTGTCCAACTGCCTGCGAAGCGTGCGCCTTCAATGCCCAGTTGCACACATCGATCATATGAATGCCCTGATCGAGTAATATTCCACCAGACAACGCCTCAAAATGATAATGATTACGGATGCGGAATTCATCGTCTGACACGTTATTAAAAGGATGAATCGGAGTGCCGGAAGAAAAATAATAAAGTTGAACAGTGATTAAATCACCAATATCACCAGCCTGAATTCTTTTCACCATTTCAACATACGGTGACGCATACCTGATTTGAAAACCGATCACAACACTTTGTTTGCCACTTAATTTTTCACCGACAGCGATTACTTTTTTACATCCTTCAACATCGGGTGCAACAGGCTTCTCACAATAGACATGTTTGCCTGCAGCCACTGCAGCTTCTAGAAACCCCGGGTGCGAGTAAGCGGGAGAAGAAATTTGCACAGCATCTACATCTTTATTTTCTAATAGATGCATATAGGCCTTGGATCCTTTGTAAATATTTTGCGATTTTATTTCGGCAAACTTTTTATTTGCATTTAATTTATTGAGTACGGGTTTAGCTGTTTGCAATTTATCTTCAAACAGATCGGCCATTGCAACAATATTCGTATTTGTATTGGCCGATATGGAAGAGATCACAGCAGTTCCGCGGTTACCGCATCCGATGAGGCCGAGTTGGACGGCGGAATTCGCTTTGTACGTGAATACGCTTGATGGCTTCAAGATTGAAATTGCAGAAACCGTTGCAGCGTTTTTGAGGAACAATCGTCTTTTCATTGTGTCAAGTTTTGGGTGTATGAAGATATCGAAATATTGGCAGGGAATTTATGATTATAAAATTTGGTTTCACACAAATGGCACAAAGGACACGAGGCCTGCGCCTTGGTTTTTGTTTCTTCGTGGTACTTCGTGCCTTTGTGTGAAACCAAATTTGACAATCCGACTCATTGTAATTTAATACCTTCACGAAATTATTTTATCGCACATGGAAGACGAGATAACGAAACACACAAAGAAGATTTATAAAACGATGAGGAACCGCGATCACAGCGTTGGTGAAAAAATCCGCGAAATCATCATTGAGATTTTGATCATTGTTTTTGCAGTTTCGCTTTCGATCTGGTTTCATAATTGGTCGGAGCATAGACACGAACAACGCGAGGTAAAAGAATTTTTGCAAGGTCTGAAAGACGATTTGAATAAGGACATTGATCTTTTTGAAAACAATAGAAAACTAATCGTTCGACTGGACTCTAATTTCAATTACCTGGTTTCACTGAGAAATCCCCCGGGAAGCTCAGCAACGGAAACAGAAATTGAAAAGCATCTATTTATATCAATTCCCGTTGTACACCCGAATGTCGGAAGATATGAAGGTTTTAAATCAAGCGGAAAAATTGGAACAATTGAAGACGACAGTCTTAAGGAAAATATTTTGGCTTACTACCAACAAACAATTCCTGAGTTTGCGTACCAGGAAAATTTCATCAATTCCCTTCAATTAAAAATTCTCGATGCGCAAATCGAACGCAACGAAAAGTTGCCGCTGAAAGATTTCTTAATGACCAACAAAATGCAGGCGTTGTTTGGAATTGCTGCTCATAATCTGCAGATCAGCGAAAAAGAATATGACGAAACGATTGCGAAGGCGAAGGCGATAATTAAACAGATCGATTTGCGGAATTGAACAGGGGGACTCTTCTTCGCTTCCTTACGCCTCTGCGTGAAAAGATGCTCGCAAAGGCGCAAAGAAAAGACCTAATTGTAACATTCTTTTGATTTTTATCCGCTTAATCCGCGATTCGCTTTTCACATTTCGTTGACGAATTATCCAAAGCAAATGACCTACATTTGATTTGCTCTATCATGAAAAAATCTGCATTCAAATATATCGTTGCCCTGATTTTTCTCGTCATCTTTTCGGGCGGATTGTCGGTTTCTGTTTTTCCCGTTTCATCGAAGGAAAGCACTTGGTTTTCTTGGCAAAAACAGGAGTCCGAAAACGATTCTTCCCGAAGCGAAAATACCAAGGGTGCAGAATCGAAGGAATTTGTTGCAGATATCACCGCTTACAGTCTTTCACCCATCAATGCCAGGTTGCTTACTAAACAACAACACCCCGTTGACGTTTCATTTACGCGCACTTTTTATTTAAAAGTGCCGACGCCTCCGCCGGATAATATCTAATTGCCTTTTTCCGCTGACAACAACGCTGTCGTGGATATCATATGCATGCGCATGTTGGTCTACGTTAGCTATTATGCACATTCAGACCAGACGGCCAGATGTTTTTGGGTGAAAGTTTTATTTCACACAAAGACACAAAGAGATGATAAGTTAAAAAAATCGTTCACTCAATAAAAAGAAGATAATGAAAAATGAAACCATCCAAGCGAAAGAAGAAGAAAAGGTAATAAGTTCGGAACCTGAATCCAATGTTTCTTTTTCGAAGCAGGAAATATTTGGAAATCTTTCACTGAGCCTCGACAGTATCCGCAGGCGGCTGATGATTTCCGGAATCATAAATAAAATCCGGCAGACTTTTCAAATACAACTTAACACCACGCGATTGATCTCAATTAAAAAAGTGTACAGCAATATTTATATTGGCCAATTGCGATACAGGAAACTGGAGGAATTTCTCGAAACAATTTATTTGCAGTTTGAGTTTTCTGATGGAAGAAACGCAATTCATCTCCCCGTGTATGACCGGGCATCTAACCGGTTGAATGAGTTACCGGAAATCGAAAAGAAAGTTCAGTATTGGCAGGATCTGTTATCGGAGATGAGGATGTTGAGGGAAGCGTGAGCTTCGGGTTGATTCGTTAAAAGTTGAGGGGTTAGGAAGCTGAATGTTTTCACGCAAAGGCGCAAAGCAAGACAAGGCGCAAAGTCTCTCTGACTCATGATCGACGGTCGGAATTATCGTAAGTCTTTGCGCCTTGTCTTACTTTGCGCCTTTGCGTGAAAACATCCCTACTTCCCCACCAACTTACCGTACAAAAAGTCAAGCATGTCCCTATCAGGAATAGTTTTTGACGCCGGCTTTTCACTAAGGATCATTACTTTTTTGTCAGTGGTATCGTATGCGTCCCAAACAGGAAGATCTTTTCCGTTTGGATTTCCGTTTTTTATAAAGTTTGCAAAATACGAAGACATAATTCTCGCGAGTTCATGATCGACGGGCTCCCATGGACGATTTACAAATTTCAAATTATCATATGCATATGGAACTTCTCCGGTATGAAACGCTCCGTATTTTACGTACTCTCCTGTTGCAGGCACTTTGCGAGTGAATCGATATACATAAGTTGACAATCCCTGGCTTGCCTGGATATTTGCCCATGCATAATTTTGTGCGCCAAAAATCATATCGCGTGAAAGATTCACTTGCGATGCTGCTGCTTCGGCGTCTGTACCGGCAGGATAATATTTTAAGAATGTTGCTGCGTCCGCTCCATATTTTTCATTTGCTTCTTTTTTAAATTCGTCTGCTTTTTTTGGAGGCCCGAACATAAATCCTTCATCCTGGTTCCAACCCGTGAGAAGAGCTACTTTATTTTCTTTTCCCTCTTTAAAAATATTCACGATAGGTTCTGGTAAAACATATCCATCGATGATCGGGCCGCGAAATGCCTGCGTCTTTTTCATTATTTCATCTGCTGTGATTCCCCGCAAATCTGCCAATGAAGTGGCATTGAGTGATTGCGCCAATTTTTGTCCATCTTCTTCAGCCTTTTGTAACGACGAATTCGAATTCGAAAAGTTTGCTCCACTTTCTCCGATTGCTTTATTAAATAAATTTTTTGCAAGTGGTGAAGCTACCAAACAGTTTACGCTCATGGAACCAGCCGATTGTCCGGCAATTGTTACATTAGAAGGATCTCCACCAAATGCTGCAATATTTTTCTGTACCCATCTTAATGCGGCGATTTGATCCATTAATCCATAATTTCCTGAAGTGTTATGCCCGGATTCTTTTGTCAACTCAGGATGCGCAAAAAATCCGAATAGCCCTACCCGGTAGTTGATGCTTACGAAAATAATTCCTTTTTTCGCCATGGCTTCACCGTCATAGATTGGACATCCGCTGCCACCGCTGCTAAACCCACCACCATAGATCCATACCAGTACAGGCCTTTTTTCCTTGTTTGAATTGGCGCCCGTCCACACATTCAGATAAAGACAATCTTCGCTAATAGGTTCTTCCGGAATTAAAAATTCTGACGTCCACATGCTGAACGGTTTTGGTTTTGCCTGCATGGGACTTGGTCCTAATTTATCACATGCTTTCACACCTGTCCATGGAGCTACGGGTTGTGGCTCTTGCCAACGCAGCGCGCCAACGGGAGGCGCAGCAAAAGGAACACCTTTGAAAATATGAATATCACCGCCACCATTTACAATGCCCGTGATTTCTCCACCTTCAACTTTAATTTTGTCAAACGCGTGCGGTGGTACTTTTTTGATAGTGCTGAATGCCACAATGCAAATGGCGAGACTTATGAGAGGAACGAAAAGTTTTCTCTGGATCTTCATATCGCAAGTTTTTTGGTAAGTTAATGCTTTATGCTATTCTAAATATCTTCCCGTTCGGCCCTTCTGTAAAAATATTGCGACGAATGGCCGGGAAAATTGCGATGAAATTTCTGATGTAGTAGTTGTATCAGAGTGTGAAGATCCAAAAATCATTCAATGGCTGGCCTGCAACGGCGAATCCCAGCCCGACAAAACCTTTATTTCCGAGTGAAAAACCGACCGCACCATATCTTGGAACGCCATCGCAGTCGGCCCTTTGAATCCACGTAAAATTGCCGGGATTATATTCCCACATATCTCTAAAGGCATTTCCACGATCAATTCCGAAGCCTGCATAAATTCTTTTATTTATGACGAATGCAGTCGCATCGACCCTGTTTTCACCGGGGAATTTGTCGGTTGATATCCATTTATCGGATGAAGGATGGTACGTCCACAAATCATTGGATGTACCATCATCAGGAGAAGAGCCGCCGAAGAATACATATCCTATTGAGTCGATTGCAACACTCGAAGCAGACCAAGTTGCCGTGCCAGGAAAATCATTCATTTTTGTCCATTGGTTACTCGAAGGCGAATATCTCCAGATATCGGTATAATTAAATTCGTCCGTTGTGATGTTCCCACCGAGACCAATGATCCCTGTATTTGCAAATCCAAAAGCTATAGCTGCTTCGCGCGGCTTGCCGGGAAAATCAGTTTTTCTTGTCCAAATATTGTTGGCCGGATCGAATTCCCAAAAGTCGTTGTGATATCCGGTTGTGCTGTCATAACCGAGACCCACATATGCTTTTCTTCCAATGGGGAAAACTGCGTAACTGCTTTTGGCTAATCCAGGATAGTCTGCTCTTTGCGTCCACTGATTCGTGGTAGTATCGTACTCCCACAAATTAGTTTGTGGTTCTCCGGAACTATAACTCCCAAGCACATACGCATTTCCATTGATAGAAAATGCTGTGGTTTTGCCGCGTGGCGTATCGGGAAAATTGATTCCGGCATTCCATATTCCCTGGAATACGGTAAATGTCTTTGCGCTGGTGTTTGAATATCCATTAACCGTGACCGTTATACGGCCGGTAAGTGCCCCGCTTGGAACTTTTACAATGAGTGTATTGTGGTTCGCTGAATCGACCGGCGTGGCAATTCCATTAAATCGCACCGTATTCTGTGCTGGATCCAAACTGAAATTAAATCCGGTGATGGTTACAACGGTACCAACAGCACCATTATCCGGGTTGAAATTGCTAATGGTTGGCGTAGGTCTTGTTGGCAATATAGGAGCAGGTCTGACCACACCTTTGGAGCAGGAAAAGAAAGAAACGGCAAGCACTAATACTAGAAAGGACCTGGCCATAAGTTAGCTTTAGAATTGAGATGGCGACAGGGAGAATTAAGGTCGCTAAAGCTATTGATTTTTTTCGAGAAAATTTCGTTAAGATGGTTGGAGCTGTTGGAGTTTATTTCAGTCACAGACGCAAAGAAAAACTCTCATCGAGTGAAGTGTCCACCCTGCTCCAACACAATATAAGGCTGACTTATTTTTTTTGCTTCTTCTTCAAAATCTTTTGGATCTGCTGTGTTGAACGTAAACATATCGTAGTGACACGGAATGACGGTTCCTGCACCAATAGCTTTTCCTAATTCAGCGGCTTCACGGGTATCAAGATTTCCTGCGACACCTCTTGATGGATCATTTCCGTTGATCGGCAAAATCGCGACATCAACATGAAATGGTTTTAATAATTCTTCCATTCCATCAAACCACAATGTGTCGCCGCTATGGTAAATACTCCAGGGACCAAATCGAATTACATATCCCATAAACTTACAGTTCCCCTGTTCATCTCTTTCGACTTCATTGTGCTTTGCCGGAATTCCATAAAAAGAAAATTCGCCTGAGGAAATTGTTTGTCCATCTGTTAATCCAACGGGAAAGTCTTTCGGCTTTTCAATCCGGTCGCAAACAAAAACACGGTTCGCTTCAGGAATAATAAATACAATACCAGGATTGTTTTGTATCAGTGGAACGAGAGTTTCTTTATCGAGATGGTCGGTGTGGTTGTGACTTGATGTAACAATGGAAATATTTTCCAGGAGAGCAGGATCGATCACTCTCTCACTGATACGTACATGCGGTTTTTTAGTATCAGCATATTTTTTAGTAAGTGAATCGGAAAGATATGGATCGATCAAAACCCTTTGCCCTTTCCATAACAACAAGTAACCACTTTGTCCAAGCCACCAAAGATGAAATTTATTTTCATCGTGAAGATATTGATCGACTTCTGCAAGCAATGCTTTGTCTTTTATCCTGGCGGGTTTGAGTGACATGTTACAATTGTTGTTTGACAATTTGTGCGCCCTTCACCATGTTGATCAGTTTTTGACGAGATGCCCAACGGGCAGTCTGGCTCAATCCGCAATCCGGTGCAACTGATAATTTTTCTGCCGGTACATATTTCAGGCAATTCTTTATTCTTGTAACGACATCCTCCGGCGTTTCGATATAATAATTTTTTACATCAATAATTCCAACTGCTACATCCATCTTTTCTGCAAACGGTTTCAGCAACTCTATTTCGGCAAATTCGCGGTTAGCCATTTCGATATGCACTTCATCCACGTTTAGATCCAGAAAATCGGGAAGCATGGGTTTGATACTTCTGTAACCAACCGGGCGGCCTTTGAAGTTTCCAAAACACAAATGGGTGGAAAGCCTGCACTTGCCAACAATGCCGGCTACTGTCCGATTAAAAATATCAACAAATCTTTTTGTGTCTTCTTTGTACGCGTAGCAACTCATCGAAGGTTCATCAACGGTAACTTCCTGGCAACCCGCTGCAATTAAATCTTCCAATTCTTTACCAATGATTGGCAACAATGCTTCGGTGATTGCGTAGCGATCTTTGTATCTTTCATTCGGCAACAATCTTCCGCTCAAGGTATAAGGACCCGGCACACTCGCCTTTAATGTCGGTCCTTTTGGCGCCAATTTTTTTAATCGTAAAAATTCTCTCACAACGCCCAAACCTTTTGGTGCTTTCAACTCACCAACAATATCGTGTTTGCCTCTTTGATCGTGAGCTGGGGGGCCAAATTTTCTCGTCTCCGTTTCATTGTTAAGGATACCATTGATGTATCCGTAAAATGAGAGGTTAAAGTCTAGTCTCGTTTGCTCACCATCTGTGATCACATCCAGTCCTGCTGCTGTCTGATCATGAATCGCCGCGATCACCGCGTCTTCGATCATTTCTTCAATATCTGCGGCCCCAAATTTATCGAGATTGTGAACGGCAAACTCAAGCCATCCTGGAAAGGGATAACTTCCGATGACGGTTGTCCTGATTGGTTGTTGTTTCATAATTTTCGAAATGTATTTTTTTCTGGTCGACAGTCTCTGAAGGACTTCTTAGCTCCCTGCTGTCCGATATAATTCCGCAATTCTGTGCGCGTGTTCATCGTATGCAGCCTCAAATATCAACGCTGCTTTTTCTGCATCGACGACATTACTCGCGACGAGTGCTTTTGGTGGTTGTCCGCCTTCTGTAAGCAGCCGGGCTACTTCGGCTTTGATACAATTGATCACCATTGCACCTCCTACTGTTGACCCGGGGGAAACCGGTGTTTCCAATCCATCGATATAAATCATCGAATCTCCAACTGGCGCGCCCGTATCTAATACAAGGTCGGCAAAGTCGACCAATTTTTTCCCGTCTTTTCTTTTACTCTTTGATTTCTCCAAATGATCTTTTGACACTAACACGACAACCTTGATTCCTTTTTGTTGAAACAGTTCTGCCATTTCAATAGGAACGTTGTTGCAACCGCCGGAAGAAACCACGAGTGCAGTATCTTTTTTATCTAATCCGAAATTACGCAAGATGCGATCCGCGAGCCCCGATACATTTTCCAGGAACATCGCTTGACGCTGACCGTTAGCCCCGACAACATTATTGTGATATGTGAGCGATAATTCAACGATGGGATTAAATCCAGGGAAAGATCCATATCGTGGCCACATTTCTTCTACCATAATACGGCTGTGTCCCGTACCAAACACGTGTACCACTCTTCCGGCCAAAATACTTTCGGCAAACCATTTTGCGGCCTTTCCAATTTGATCTTGCTGCGCTTCCACCTTATCCGCAATGAGCCGGCATTTGTCGATATATGTTTTGATCACGTTCATGATTAATATTTATTTTCGATTAACTGTCTTGCGTCAATGCAAAACAGGCTGCTCCGATAGCGCCGGCCATGTCGCCAAATTGTGATTTGATAATGGTCGTCTGGTTCCCTCCCGCGCGCCATTCATAAAGCGCCATAAAATGATCCAATGGTTCAAACAAATCATTTCCAGCTTCGGTGATACCGCCGGCAAGAATAACAATTTCCGGCGATAAAACATTCGTCACACAAGCAATGCCGATGGCAAGTTTTTTTACTGAGGTCAGCCATACCGATCGTGCAAAATGATCACCGGATCTATACGCTTTCAACAATGCGTGAGTATCTTTAAATTTTCCGTGTGATCTTTTTTCGATGGTGCAATTTCCAATGGCATCTTCGAGACTTCCAGGCATTCCGGTGACGTCGGGTTCACCTTCATGATGCAATGTGATGTGCCCGATATGTCCTGCTTTTTGAAACGATCCCTGATAAGGTTTTCCATCAATCAAAATCGCTCCGCCAACACCGGTGCCGAGTGTAATTAGCACGGCGTGTTTTTTTTCTTTTGCGACTCCGAGTTTTGCTTCGGCCATCATGGCGCTTACTGCATCATTCAACACCCATGTCTTATGTTTAAAAAACGTCGACCATTCAAAATTCTCCAATCCTTGCAAACGGCCAGGCATATACGCTATGGCAGAATTTTTTTCATTGGGTAATCCCGGGGCAGAGATTCCAACTACAAAATCTGAAGTATCCAATTTCGATTTTAGTTTGTCGATGCAGGCTGCGGTTGCCTTTTTCCAGATTGCATCATCACCGTCACGTGTGGGTTCGTATAATTGTTCGAGGATATTTCCATGTTTATCCATCGCCACCGACTTGATTCTGGTTCCACCTAAGTCTATTCCAATTACAGCTTTCGACATGTTTGCAATTTAATATTGTCCTTCGGTAACTGACCAGCCACCATCTACAGCAATCACTTGCCCGGTGATAAATTTAGCATGATCTGATAATAAAAAAACAGCGGCACCATCGGTATCGTCGGGCAGGCCGATTCTTCCTCCGTCGAGCGGTTGTTTTGTCTGGATGAAATGCATGATCCCTTCGTCGTCCGCGGCTCGTTTTGACATTGGAGTTTTTACCAATGCTGGTGCGATAACATTTACCCGGATATTGTGCGGAGCATAATAAGAGGCCAACGATTTGCTCAAACCAATCACGGCCGACTTACAAGCCGCATACGCATGCGTTGAAAAATATTTTGGTGACGGCGAATATCCGAGTACTGATCCCATGTTGAGAATGGCACCGGGTTGATTATTATCCATGAAATATTTCAACGCCGCTTTGTTGGAGTACATCAGGCTGGTGAGATTCAGTTGAAAAGTTTGATTCCAGCCATCAGCTGTGATTTCATGCAATGGTGCGTCACCAAATTTCCTTCCGCTTCCGCCGGCGACATGATACAGCGCATCGAATCCGCCAAAGCGGTTCACACAAGTTTCAATTGCCTGAACTGCTGTGGACTCCTGCCTGGCATCGTTTGTCAATGCCAGGCCATTGGTTGCAAATTCTGTGTTGAGGTCTTCTTCCTGGCTTGAATCTTTACCGACGGCGACAACTTTCGCTCCCTGCCGGATGAATGCGAGTGACGCAGATAGGCCAAGCCCATCAGTGCCACCTATAACGACTATTCTTTTATGCGAGAGCCACTGAGTTGACATGTTTATGTATTGCGACAAAAGTAGAGCAATATATAAAGAGTTTTAAAAGTAACCGGGGCGAATTATTTTATATTCGTGCACTTTCTTCAAACAAGTGCGCAAATCCCGCCGATAGCCGTGCAATATTGGACAAAATCAAAGGCAATTTTTGAAAACTATTTTTCTACAAGTTGATTTTTCCCCTGAAGTTTGTGTCAATTGATTAACATTTCCGGCACTCATTTCGCTTTTTTAATAACTACCTAACTCGCGAACATAATGAATAAAATTGCCTTGGGAGCACTCACTCCCGCAGCGCATACCAACATGCGCACATTTTGTTGCCTGATTGCGCTTGCTGCAATTTGCTCATGCAAAAAAACAGTTACCGAGCCGAATAGTCCGCCACCCGGTCCCGACACTAGCCAGACTCATTCGCCGGATACATCTTATTTGGTGAAGACGATCAGAACCTACAACTATGATGCAACAGGAACGCAAATCACAGACTCAAGTTTTTTTGTTTGGACTTATGACAGTAAACACCGAATGTCGTCAAGGATCGGTACCAACTTTGACAAGAATACCAGAGATACTATTAACTACTCGTATGGTTCAACGCAACGGACGGTACACTACATGACATATTATGATGGCGGAACAAGTGTCACTGATGAAATGCGAACGTACTATTTGAATTCCTCGGGAAATCCAGATAGCATTCTCAACGATGATCGTTTCACTTTTCCTTTCAATGGCAACCAGGTTACGCAGACTTCTAAAAGCGGCGTCTTTTTACACTATGATGCCCTAGGCCATGATACACTTTGGGTAGGTTATAACATTGGCCAGTACGGGAGGACGCCCTATTCAATAACGCGGAAATCGTATGACGGAGATGCTTTAGACTCCATGGTTGAATATAATGATCCCGCACACTTAGATATCGTTAGTTATATCGCGAAATTTAAAAATGGAAATTATGCATCAGATGAAATAAACCCGCATGGAACTCCTCACTCGATCAGGACATACACATACAATGGTATTCCGAGCGGCGGCTTTTACTTCTATGAGGGAACGACACAATTGTTGCAATCCCTTTCTCAGGAATTTCTCAACCCGGTTGCGCCCACTTCCGTCGCGAATTATACTTACACATTTGATGCAGCTAACAGGGTGAAGACATTTATAACTTCTAAAAATAATATTGTCATTCAAAAAAGTGAATACACATACTTATAAATTAATATCATGGTGAAAAAAATTGCAATATTGATTTTGATCGCAGGGACAACAATAGGTTGTCAGAAGACTTCGAACCAACCCAATAACAATCCACCACCGACGGACACAACAAAACCTGAGCAAAAGGATACCGCGTATTTATTAAAAACATTATTTGGTTATTCTTATGACCAGGATGGAACCACGCTCATAGATTCTTTTCTCATATCATGGACATACGATAGCAAGAGACGACCCCTGGTGAAACTTATAAGGAATTATATCACCCCTTTAAAAGATACTTTCACTTACTCTTACGGCGCAAACCAATCTTCGTCGCGTTACGTTGTTTATTTGAATGATATTCTTTTTACGGATGTTTCGCAGACGATATATCTGAATTCCGCGGGGCAGGCTGACAGTTCTGTCACCAATTACATGAATCTTGATGTACTCAACGGGGTGCAAACGCAAAGATTCCGTACAGACGTGAGTTACAATTTTTACAATAGTTCCGGCCTCGATACATTAGAGACTGGTTATAAAATTGAAAACGGTACAAGATCATTTGCAGGATCGAGGCGGCTAATTTATAAAGGAACCGAATTGGATTCTATTTTACAATACCAGGATTCCCTTGTGACATTAAGTGACATATATTTATATCAAAATGGAGATGAGTTGAAATCGATCTGGTACTCTAACAACGTGATGGCCGGAACACAAGATTACACGTATGATGCTGTATCGAGTGGTGGCCTCTCAGTTTATAGTGAAATCCCTCATTTGGTAAAGTCGCAAACTGTCAGCTCTCCACCAACGCCGCCATACACGATTACATCTGATTATACGTTTGACGATGCAAATCGGGTGAAAACTTGGACGATGAAGCAAGATGGCGTGCTCAGAGAAAAGTATTTCTGCACTTATTATTAGAGCGAGGCTAAAGATGATGTCGAGAGAAAAATTTAAAATTCGATCTCTGAAAAGAACACAACCAGATGAACGATAGATCGAAATTCGGGGAGATTTTTCAAGATGTGGGTGAATAGGAATATTTTTGGCGGAGCAAATGATTGTTCCGCCATGTCTATTCTAACTGAGAAAAAAAATGAAATTGAAATCCTGGTTCTAAAAAATAATCATCTCTCAGTATCCATTGCACCGTCGTTAGGAGGAAAAATATTAGGCATCTTCAATCATTTATTCGAAAAAGAATTTCTTTGGACGAACAAAAATCTATCCCTCGAAATTCATAATGCGGGAGCTGATTATGATTCAAATTTTTTGGGAGGAATTGATGAACTCTTACCGAATGATATTCCCGAAACAATCGATGGCGTGGCATATCCGGATCATGGAGAATTATGGACCTGCCGACTGAATCATGAAGTATCCGGTGAAAAAATATTGATGCGGGGAATTCTTCCATTGTCGCAGCTCCAGTATTGTAAAACAATCTACCTCGATCCACAAGCTCCCATCATACATCTTGATTATAAAATAAAAAACAACAGCACTGGTCAAAGAAATTTTTTGTGGAAGCTGCATGCAGCACTTGACGTCAAAGCCGGGGACCGATTGGTTACAAATGCAAAACACGCACAGGTTGTAGATCCACAATATTCGCGATTCGGTAATACAAAAGAGTTTGAATGGCCCTTGATTGAAGGAGTCGATGCATCTGTTGTTCCGCCGAAAAATAATTCAATGGATTTTTTCTACCTGTATGATGTTGCAAATGCGGAAATGAAACTGGAAGCCAGGGATGGAACAAATCTTTTTAGTTATCGATACGATAAGAAAGTTTTTCCGTATCAATGGTATTTTGCTTCGTATGGAGGATTTTTGGATCACTACACCGTGATATTGGAACCTTGTACTACTATGCCGATCAGCGTCACAGAGGCAAAAGAGAAAAAGCAATGTAGTGTGTTGGAGCCCGGTGAAGAATTGATTACTTCAGTAAAAATTTTTGCAGGAGAAAAAAATAATTATGGATAGACCCAAAGTACTTGTAACCGGTGCCGCGTCGGGCATAGGTAAAGCCACTGCCATCCGCTTTGCGAGTGAAGGATATGATGTTTGTCTAAATGATATCAACGAGGCGGGATTGGAAAATGCATTGAAAGAACTTCACCCGGGCAATCATATTTTGTTCCATGGAAATTACGCTGACATGGAAGATATTGCTCGTTGCGAAAAACTTATCCAGGAACAGTGGCATGAATTAGACGTCCTGGTGAATTGCGCGGGAGTAACCGAAAAGTCGGACCCATTCGGAATGGATGTAGAGAGATGGCGGAATGTTTTTGATATTATGATCGATGGATGTTTGAGAACGACCCGTCTTGCCGTGCAGTTTATTCAGAATGGCGGAAGGATCATTCATATCACTTCTATTCATGGTGAAAGAGCGGAAAGCGGCGCAAGCAGCTATTCCATGGCGAAAGCTGCGATCAACCAATTTTGTCGCGCGATGGCGGTTGAGCTCGCTCCAAAAAATATCCTGATCAATGCGATCGCTCCCGGATTCGTCGACACAGCTATGTCAATTACTGATGGAAAAAATGAACTGGAATCCGAATGGTTTAAGAATAACTATGTCGATGGACATCATCTTCCTTTAAAAAGGGCGGCTGACGCATCCGAAATTGCAGGCGTTGCTTTTTTTCTTGCGGGCAAAGATGCATCCTATATCACCGGGCAAGTCATTACTGTTGATGGTGGATTGACAATCACATTTTAAATACATCATTTTGAAAATAGAATCTGTAGATCTTTTCTATTGCAGTATGCCTGAAGTATTGGACATCGGCGATGGCAGCCAGGATGCGTTGCTGGTAAGAATTCGCGCCGGTGGATTTGAAGGGTGGGGTGAATGCGAGGCGTCACCGTTGACGAGTATTGCAAGTTATGTTTGCCCGATGTCTCACAGGGCATGTAAACCATTGCGATATTCACTCGAAGGAAAAAATATTAATGATATCCAGGATATCCGCCGCATTTCGGATTCGGTTCATGAACACTCGCCCGACTTGCTGCAAGCCGATCATACGTTATCCGGAATTGATATCGCGCTGTGGGATCTGCTCGGAAAAAAAACAGGTGAACCAGTTTTTCATTTGCTCGGTTATTCGAAAAAGCTTTCCAAAACTTCCTTATGCATCGCAACTTTTTGGAGATACACCGGAGGAAACTTTTTCCAAAGCAAAAAAGACAAATGCTGATAGGTTTCGCGCAGTTAAGTTCGGATGGGGACCATTTGGAAAACGCGGTAATGACAATGATACGGCGCACATTCGGGCAGCACGTGAAGGCATGGGCAATGATGCGTATTTGATGATCGATGCGGGAACAGTTTTCAGCGAAAATGTTTTGGATGCACAGAAAAGATTAGCCGCGCTAAACGATGCCAATGCGTACTGGTTTGAAGAACCATTTATTAATGGGTCGCTTAACTCATATAAAAAATTATCCGAATCGAATCCAAAGGTTGCGTTAGCAGGAGGAGAAGGTTGTAACAATTTTGTGCAGGCGCAGGCAATGATCGAATGTGCAGGTCTTCACTTCATACAAATCGACGCGGGGAGAATTGGAGGTATTACGATTTCAAAAAAGGTTGCTGACCTTGCAGCCGAAAAGAATATTACGTACGTCAACCATACATTCACGTCTCACCTTGCATTAAGCGCCTCATTGCAGGCTTACGCAGGATTGAAAGATCATCTTATCAGTGAATACCCGGTCGAATTAAAATCCCTGGCGCAGGAAATTGGAAAGGAAAAAATTCTTCGTGATACTAACGGCTATATACAAGCGCCTGAAAAACCGGGACTCGGAATCACGGTTGACACCGAAGCGTTAAAGAAATATTTGGTGGATGTGGAGATAAAGGTAAAAGGCAAAACCATCTACGCGACTCCAAGACTGTGAAAGGTGTGGCGTAAGAGTCCCTTCTTCCTTTGCGCCTTTGCGCCTTTGCGAGAAAAATATCTGTCGCAAAGGCGCAAAGGCGCAAACAAGAGAACAACTTCTAAATTCTTAAGAGAGATGTTTCCGTATCGGCCTTGTTTTTCAAATGTCGTCGATCGCAGAATATCCCGTACAAAACAATTATCACAAAACATACGCAGGGAACGAGGTAAGATATCTGCACTCCTCTGGCATCGGCGAGCATCCCCTGAAGTGGTGGAAACACCGCACCGCCAACGATTGCAATATTAATCAACGCTGAACCCTTCTCCGTAAACTCACCGATCCCTTCAATACTCAAACTAAAGATTGAAGGAAACATAATGGAAATAAAAACACCAAGTCCCACCATATAATAAGGATTCCACGACGAAGTGGTAAGGGCCGCCAACAAATAAAGTATGATCATTCCGATTCCAGATAATGCAACGAGACGCCCGGCAGAAATAAATTGTAATAGATAAATTCCAACCAATGAAAAAATGGATGCGACGACGTAATAATAAGTGAGAAATGTTGCGGTTTTATCGGCAGAAAAATTTGCAATAGAAGGATCGTGCAGGTAACTGATATAAAAACCCGCAGTACAAGCTTCAGCACCCATGTAAAAAAACATGACGATAGCACCCCAAAATAATTGAGGATATTTTTTTGACTCGCGTACGATCGAAATAAAAGAAAAGCCCTTTTCAATCGCAGGCTTCATCGATGGCATTCTCGAAAAGAAAATGCCAATTGCCAGGAGAAAAGCGCCTCCACCAATTACGAGGTATGGAACATGGAATGTTGTCGCATGATCATGATAAATCATTCGCGTGGCGAGAATGGGCGTCAATGAATAACCAATCCTGCTAAATAATTGCACAATGTTGACGCGAACGTGTGATCCCGATGCGTGACCTAACAAAGCGGCCAATGGATTGGCGGCAACATTTACTAAGGTCACCCCAATGGAAATAACGAAGATGGCAACTAATGAGAGAACATATGACGAAAAATAATAAGCTGGTAGAAAAATGACGGATGCAACACTCATAATGACAAGAGCCGTCACCAACGCAGTTTTATACCCGTATCGAGAAATATAGTATGCGATGGGAATCGGGAATATGAGGTAGACCAGGAAAAAAGATTGCTGAATGAAAGTTGCCTGTGTATAAGAGAGATTAAAAAAAGTTTTCAGCGACGGCAGCAGGACATCATTCATACAAATGATCGAGCCGGTGAAGAGAAAAACAAAGCAGACGAGGAGCAAGGATTTCCATTGATGGCGCATAGATAAATGTGGAAATGTGGAAATGTGAAAATATGAAAATTACTTAGGTCAATCGCGCCAAAAAATTTTATACCTTTCTTCTCCTCCTTTCCTTTCATTTCCACATTTCCACATTTCCACATTTCCACATTCTCACATTCCCCTAATACGTCGCTCTTCCTCCCGAAATGTCATAAATAAACCCCGTTGAAAAACTATTTTCGTCGGAGACGATAAAAGTGCACATTGCGGCGACTTCATCAATAGTGCCGAGGCGGTTCATTGGGATTTTTGCAGTCATATAGGCAAGTTGCTCTGGTGAAGTGTTTTCATTCATAGCAGTTTTAATGACGGCAGGTGCAAGTCCGTTTACGGTGATAGATGTATCCGCAAATTCCTTTGCCACTCCTTTCACCAACCCAATCACGCCTGCTTTCGTTGATGAGTAACCGATCATACCCGGATTTCCTTCTTTGCCTGCAATTGATGCGATCAATAGTACACGCCCTCTTCCGGTTTTTTTCATAACGGTTAACACATATTTTGTAATCAGGAAGCTTCCGCGAAGATTCACCTGGTAGATCTTATCGAAGTCACTAGCGGAGTAATCAGTGATTTTTGTACTGGTTGGTCCCACAATACCAGCAGCATGCACAAGAATGTCAATGGCGCCAAAATCTTTTTCGGTTTGTAACACCGTGGAGCGAACCTGATTTTCATCAGCGATATCAATAGCGAAGCCTTTTGATTCGATTCCCGCTGAGTTGAATTCAGCTACTGTTTTTTTCAGCAGCGCTTCATTGATATCGAGTAGTACGACCCTCGACCCTTCTTTGCCGAGTCTAAATGCAACGCCCTTACCGATACCGTCTGCGGCGCCAGTGATGATAGCAGTCTTGCCGGAAAATCTTTGATTCGAATACATTTTCAAAATTAATACTTACATAGTGGCCGTCCCCAAAAGTTCGATTTCAAATCGCCTTCAGCACAATAATAAATTCAGTTCCCTCTCCCTCTAATGTCTTTACTAAAAGTTCGCCTTTGTGTGTCTTTATAATATCATATGCAAGTGAAAGACCGAGACCTGTTCCCTGTCCCGTTGGTTTCGTTGTAAAAAATGGTTGAAATATCTTATCCAGGATTTTATTTGGAATGCCGATTCCATTATCATGAATAGAAATTTCTACCTTATCGCTCATTTTCCTCGTCGCCACAATAATCTTTGGTTCATAATTTCCCGAGTTCAGGTTTTTTTTCTTCGAAACTGCATAGAACGCATTGTTGTAAATATTCAATAACGCGCGCCCGATATCCTGCGGAATGATATTAATCTTACCAATTGTAGTATCGAAATTGGTTTCCATCGTGGCGTTAAAACTTTTGTCTTTTGCACGAAGGCCATGATATGATAAACGCAGGTACTCATCTGCCAGCGCATTGATATCCGTGGGTTCATTTAACCCTGTGCTTGTCCGACTGTGCTGCAGCATCCCTTTTACAATGGCGTCTGCACGCCTGCCATGAAATAATATTTTTTCAAGATTTTGTTGGATATCCCGCGCGATGATATTTACTTCATCATGATCATTTTTTTCAAGCCCGTTTTTCATTTCTTCGATTAATTCACTACTCACCTCTGAAAAGTTATTTACGAAATTCAACGGGTTTTGAATTTCGTGTGCAATGCCCACGGTAAGTTCACCCAATGATGCCATTTTTTCTGATTGGATCAATTGCGCCTGTGCCTGTTTCAAATCAGATAAGGTCTTCTCAACCTGTAGCTTGGCAGCTTCCAGTTTACTAAAGTCTTCATAACGGGAATAGGCAGCCGAAAATGTATCTGCAATAGATTGAACGATATTGATGGATGCTTTATTAAGTAATGACGTATTACCAACATACAGCATTCCTTGCATGAAGGGAAGGAAATGTAAATGAACTCCGGCTTGAGGAATAGCCGATACGTATTCGTCACGCGATATGATTCCATGTTGCCTCATCAGTGTGTCTGCGAGATCAGAAAAGTTTTTTTCGTCCCAATGCACGACATATTTCTTTTTCTGTTGCCAATGACGAAGCACCGGCTCAACGACACCTGCATCTGAGTATGGCATATGATAGGATGCAATCGCTTTTCCATCCGGGGTCGACAAAAAACTTTGTATAGTTTCATTCAAATTATCCATAATAAAAACACCGCAGCGGATAAAAGGGACGTCAAGCGCTTTCAGTTCAGCCCAGATGAGTGGTGTTATTTTTTCCAGATCATTGGTTGTTCGCATGGATGCAATTTCCGCGCGGAGCCTATCCAGCGAGGCTTGTCGCAATGCTTCTTTAGCCTGTATTTCTACTTGTTTTAAATCGAGAAAACGTGTGTAGCTGAGATCAAATACTTTTCCAAAACGACTGAGAATTTCAAGTTGCTCGTCAGTGTGTGCAACAGGACCGGATGCCTCTATCAATCCGAAATTATTGAAAGAACCGGACACAAAGGTTTGACTCGATGATTCAATTCCCTTTTTTACTGCGTCGGACAAGTGAGACAATTCGGTTTCTTTCAGCAATAAGGTATCAATGGATTTTTTTTCCGTTCCTTTTAATTCGTATGTCCATTTTGATGTTCTTTCCTTCCATCCCTTCAGGATTGCGTCGTAATAGGGATGATCTATTTTTTTGATCAAATAACTTTCAGCGGCATTTTTTTCTTCCGAATTCGCCATCCAAATCCTTGAAGAAAGTGAAACCGGATCAAGGATCCAAATGATACAACGCGCAAGGATGATATCCAGCTTAACTAATTCCAAAAAGAGTATGGAGACAAGTTCACTCAGCTCATCGGAATTTTTCATGGCCATCGCACGTGCCCGGACTTTTTCGAGAGCCAATTCGATCTTAGCTTCCCTTGTTTGCATTTCTGCATTTTGCAAATCAAGAAATCTTGTATAGGTAAGATCGAGTACTTGTGCAAATCGTCTCAATAATAATTTCGCTTCTTCGGTAAACGGTGTTTCTCTGAAGGCATATAGCCCCCCGGCTTTTAGCGTAGCAACGTAATAATATTGCTTAAGACTTGAGACCGAAGTGTGTGATTCAGGTAGTTTGAAATTTGTTTTTGTCAGCGCTTCGTAAAATCGCACCAAATCTTCGCCTTCCAAAGTATGAGAGTAGTCCTGTTCCTGTTTAACCCACGCGTTGAAGGCATTCAGTAATAAAGGATGAATGTCCATCGGCTCGTCACCAGAAACCTGGATAACCGATCCTTCCTCCGATTTGGCGGTTGTCCACACCTCCGCGTTGCGTTTCTCTTTATTGAGAATTCCCAAGCCAACACGAAAAGTCCCCAAATTCAACTTATCCAGCTCTTCAAAAACTGTTGCGACTGCAGTTGCGAGGTCGCTACTTTTTTGCATGGCCATTGCCTTGAAACGGACATGCTCAAGCGAAGTTTCGATCTGCGCCAGCCGCGCCTGCTCTGCCAAGTGTTCAATATCGATGTATCTTCTATATGCGAGTGCGAAAACGTTCCGGAATCGTTTGAGAATTTCAAGTTTTTCAGGTGTGACGGCCGTGTAATTTCCGACACCGACTGCGCCTTTTGCAATCGAATAAAAATAATAATAAATAGCATCGACCTCATCCATCCTGGGATCGGGTGCCTCACCATTTTCCAACCGGAATTTTTTCCAGTGTTCCAGTGCTTCGCCGGCAACAATATTTTCAACGAACACGTCTTCACTTTCCTTAATACGTTGAATAAATATTTTTACGCTTGCATCTGATTCATGAAAATAATTATTGATCGTCGCCCCACCATATCCCGAAAAATCATAATTCAAAAAAGATCCTTCGTCATCGTACATGATATTGATCATCGTGTTCCGTAGATCATCAAAACCAAGCGTCTTTAATTCCTCGAATAGTGTTTGGCAAATCGTTAATAGCTCGCTCGGCTTTTTCATGAGCATCACTTGTGTTCGCACGCGCTCTAATGAAGTTTCAATTTCCAGCTCATGATTTTTTTTTGTAAGCAATGCAAGCGCCTCGGTCAACTGCTTTTGCAGTTCATCGTTTTTCTCTAAGATCATATGTTCATGAGCGTTAGCCATTGCGTTCAGCCGGTAATTATTTATGCTGACGGAATAACCATTCCATAATTAATGCGTCACTATATGCACCCAGCCAGGAGAAATGACCAACTTCGGGATATTGGGTGAACCCGGGATGCGCACCAGCCTTTGTCAGGGCATCGAGCATTTCCAATGAATAAGATGGATTAACCGCGGGATCTTCTGAACCATGCACGATCCAAATCGGAATTTTAGCAATACTTGAGACTCGTGATGGATCACCACCGCCACAAACCGGAACGGCCGCTGCAAATAAGTCCGGGTATCTTTCGATAGCATCGTACGTTCCGAAACCACCCATCGACAAACCGGTAATATAAATCCTGCTGCTGTCGATAGGCATTGTCTTCATCAGTTGGTGGATCAGTCCGATCACAAGTTCCATCGGTTTTGTCGGTGTCGGCTGAAGCCTGGTATCGGCGCTTGCTTTGCTCCTGGAAAAATTTGACCAACTCGATTTTTCCGGGCACTGCGGCGCGATGACAATGGCCGGGTGTAATATCATGTTTTGATCTGTTGCGAAATTCGCAACACCCCATTTTAGTTGAGCCTCGTTATCACTGCCACGCTCACCCGAACCGTGGAGGAAGATTACAAGAGGATATTTCCGCAATGGATCGGAATCAGGGTAAAGCATCCTGTATTTAAGCGTGTCCTTATCCTGGACAAATTTTTCAAAACTAAATTTTGATACCGGTTGAGCAAACGCAGATTGTGAGTTTGTTAAAAGAATAATTGCCGCAATTAGTGCGATGGAAAAGAGTTTCATTTTTTGACGATTGGTTTTAGATAATAAATGTAATATTAAAATGCACAAGATGAAGAGTGCACGAGCGTTTTTCGGTGAAGAATGGAAGCGTGCGGTATCAAATCAGGTGATATAAAAGTCGTAAAGTTCGTTCATTTTGTGCCTTGCCTAAAATTCAAATTTGGAAGAGTAGCTTGCTGCAGCTACGATACTCTTCAAGCCATACTTTGTACCCTTTGTGTGAAATCTTCTGATTCACACAAAGGGTACAAGGACTTAAGCGCGCAAATATCTACTTAAACAATTCACCATTTAGATATTTCAACCCGGAATCAACCACTACTGTGACAATCTTTTTCCCTGCTCCAATTTTTCTTGCTCGCTGAATTGCGGCCCATACATTAGCTCCTGATGTTGCGCCGCCAAAAATTCCTTCCATTCTCGCGAGTTTTCGCGCGGTTTCATACGCATCTTCGTCAGATACCGCTATGATTTCATCAGCAAGATCGAGCCTGCAAATGCCGGGAACAAAACCGGATCCAATCCCTTCCAATTTATGTTTACCGGATTTGTCGCCACCCGACAAGGCACGCACATGTAGGGGTTCGATTGCTATGCAACGAATTTTTGCAATTTCTCTTTTCAATATTTCTGCATTTCCTGAAAAACATCCGCCCGTTCCCACACCCATAATAAATTCATCGATGTCTCGACCAAGGACGTGAACAATTTCCCGCGCCATTCTATGATATGCATTCCTGTTATCGACATTATTAAATTGATCTGTCCAAAAAGTATTTGGCTTCTTACTCAGTTCCCTGGCTCTTTCAATTAATGTGTCGATCAATTTTGCCGTGATCATTCCATTTTCACTTGGAAAAATTTCGAGGTCCGCTCCGAACGCTTTCATTGTTTGTAATTTCTCTTTTGAAAATGCGTCGGAGGAAACAAACAATGCACGATAGCCTTTCGTCGCGCAAACCATCGCCAGCGAACTACCGGTACTTCCGCCTGTATATTCAACAATGCTTCCGCCAGGCTTTAGCTGTCCTCTTTTTTCTGCGCCTTCAATCATGGAAAGCGCCATTCTATCCTTCATGCTTCCGGTTGGATTCGCTCCTTCATATTTAACATAAATGTCTGCGCAACCCGGTTCCGATAACCGTTCCAGTTTAATCAAGGGTGTGTTGCCAATAGCTTGCATAATGATAATTTTTTAGAAATCATATACTGTAATTTACTATAACAATATTGTTTTGGATTAACATAATTACCGAAAGGCTTGATGCAAAAAATCATCTCGCCTGCCGTAAATTTCCATTTCAATACTCAAAACATTTGTGATGTCGCCAAAAAATAAGTGAAGTAATCGTTTCGATTTTCGGAGTTTTCCATCTTCACTTCTCATAAAATTTTGGAAGCGACCAGTTATATCTTACGGCAAGCAGTCGAATCAACACGATAACGAACATTGCGAGGATGCTTGCTACGTCATCCGAACAATTCAACCCAACAAATAGGAAGTATGATGATGCACCCAATATACTTGCGGAAGCATAAAATTCTTTATGAAAAATAAGTGGCACATTATTCAACATGATATCGCGTAACACGCCACCAAAACAACCGGTAATTGTTCCGAGCGCAATACATATTGGGGAACTTAGATGAAATGCCAGGGCTTTCTGTAATCCGATCATCGTAAATAATCCTAATCCCAGTGCATCGAACAAAAAAAGCAATCGATGTATCAGCTTTAAATGACGACCAAAAAATAATGAAGCCATTGCACCGGCAAAGATTGCCCATGCGGCGTTTGCGTTCGTCAGCCATGCAACGGGGAAAGAGCCGATCAATACATCACGAATTGTTCCACCACCAATTGCCGTAGCAAATGAAATAATTAATACACCGAAAGGATCAAGCTTTTTCTCCATCGCGGCAAATGCACCTGATACGGCAAAACTAAATGTGCCGATAATTTCTATGACTTCAAGAAAATTCATGCAGGGAAAGTATTGAAAAAAAAGATATGGTGGTTTGTTAATGAACAGTTACCGTATCAAAACCGTACAGCTTCTTTTGCAACATTATTTATAAAATTGTGTCTATCAATTTTGTAGATTTTGGGTATTGGGTTTGTACGAACCACGTATGTTGGAAATATCATTTTTCCATACTAGTTAATGAGAAAATTAATCCTCTGAGATATGAACGAACAAAATCGTATCTGGTCATTGCTCAGCAAAAAATTAGCTGGCGAAGCCACTGAAAAAGAACGAATCGAACTTGACCAACTGCTCCAAAAAAATCCGAACATACAATACTTCGCAAATATCATCGGTGATTTATGGAAGCCGGGATTGAAGCACCATAAAGATGAAATTGAAAATGCATTTGTCAGTCATGTTAAACGCATGGAACAACATGTACGCATGAAGCAATTATCGCAAAAGATGCAAAATCGTACATCATTTAAAAGCTTCGTGGGAACTGGCATTTTGAATAATTACATCAAAGTCATTTTTAGAAATCTCACACGTTACAAAGGGTTTTCTTTGATTAATATTTCCGGGCTCGCTATTGGCATGGCAAGCGCGATTCTTATTTTGCTTTGGATTCAAAACGAACTGAGCACCGACCAATTTCATGAGAAGAAAGACCGGATCTACTTGATGTATAACCGGGGAATGTTTGACGGAAAGTTGGAAACCTGGGCGGGGACTTCTATGGCACTGGCTCCAATATTGAAAAACGATTATCCACAAGTAGAAAAAGTTGCCCGGATGAATGGTATTGGCCCATTTGTGCTTACGGTGGGTGATAAACATTTTGCAGATCCGGGAAATATTGTTGATCCGGATTTTCTAAAAATCTTTAGTTATCCGCTCGTTCGGGGAAATGTCGAAACAGCACTAAGTTCGCCGCGCTCGATTGTAATCACGGAAAAGTTTGCAAGGAAGTTGTTTAATGAAACGGATGTAATGGGCAAAGTTATTAAGCTCGATAGCAGCGCCTACTTTACGGTTTCAGGTGTGATGAAGGATTTGCCAAATAATACCACTTTCCGGTTTGAATACCTGCTTCCTTTCAGTTATATGAAAGAAGTGAAATGGGAGAATTTAAATTGGGAGTACACAGGTGTTCTCACGTTTGTATTGTTGAGGCCCGGTGTTACCGAACAAACTGCGGATAGCCGTTTCCGTGATATTGTGAAATCTCATTCGAATCTTAAGACTGAACTCTTCGTTCATCCGCTCACGAAATGGCAACTTTATTCGCGATTTGAAAATGGAAAGATAGTCGGCGGGAATATCGAGAACGTGCGTTTATTTGGAATGCTGGCGGCATTTATCCTGCTCATTGCCTGTATTAATTATATGAATTTGAGTACGGCCCGTAGCGTGAAACGCGCTAGAGAAGTTGGAATTCGCAAAGTGGTTGGCGCGGGGAAATATTCTATCGTGCTTCGTTTTCTCGGCGAGTCAATCATGATTTCCGCGCTCTCGTGTATACTGGGCTTGATTATTGCGCAACTTTCTATTGGTGGATTCAACTGGCTTACGTGGAAAGAATTATATATTCCCTATGAAAATTTTTATTTCTGGATCGCGATTATCGGATTTATCCTAATCACCGGGCTGATTGCCGGAAGCTACCCTGCATTTTATTTAGCAACATACAAACCGATCAGCATTCTTAAAGGAACTTTCAAAAAGACATATAACCTCGTTAACATTCGAAAGATTTTGGTGGTACTGCAATTTAGTTTTGCGATCACTTTTATCATTTGTACCATCATCATTTATCGTCAAATTGATTTTGGAATGAAACGTGATCCCGGATACAATCGCGATCGCCTTGCATTTGTGTATGTAAAAGGTGAAATGATGCAAAAATATCCGCTGATCAAAAGTGAATTGCTGGGAAGCGGACTTGTCTCTTCCGTCACACGTTCTAATTCTCCCATTACGTATACATGGAGCGCGGACGATAGTTACACATGGACCGGCAGCAATCCAAATGTTAAAACTTCCTTCTCCCAGTTTTTTATCGATAATGATTTCTTACAAACTGTTGGATTAAAATTAGTGTCCGGCCGCGATATCAACACAAATATTTATTCAAACGATTCGACCGCAATGTTGTTGACAGAATCTGCCGCAAAAACGATGGGATTGACAAATCCGGTTGGACAAATTGTGAAAAATAAAATGGGTAATTGGACGATTGTAGGTATCGTCAAAGATTTTATTCCAGGATCGCCATTTTATTCCATTCAACCTACTGTGCTGCTTGGACCAAAAAGTTGGTTTGGTGCAGTCACATTCAGGTTAAGTGGGAGAAATAATGCAGTTGCCTCTATGAAAAAAATCGAAGCCATTTTTGACAAACACAATCCGGGATATTTATTTGAATACCGCTTTGTCGACCAGGCTGACGCAGAAAAATTTGAAGATGAACGGCGGCAAGGAATACAGTCCGCAATATTTGGCGGCATGGCTATTTTTATTTCATGTCTCGGCTTATTTGCGTTGGCTGCATATACAACTGAAAATCGTATTAAAGAGATCGGCGTGCGAAAAATCCTCGGTGCTTCTGTGACCGGCATTGCCACCTTGCTTTCAAAAGATTTTTTAAAGCTGGTATTGATATCTTACGTCATTGCTTCACCAATTGCATGGTGGACTATGAATTCGTGGCTACAAAACTTTCCTTATCGTATTAATATAGGTTGGTGGATTTTTTTACTTGCAGGATTTTTATCCATATTGATTGCTATTGCCACAGTGAGCTACCAGGCTATCAGGGCTGCATTGGCGAACCCGGTGGTAAATTTACGGAGTGAGTAACATGTGAAAATTGGCCGTGGGGCAAAGTTTGGTTTCACACAAAGGCACAAAGGAAAATCAAGACACAAGGATTTCGCTATGCAAAAATGACGCGTAGTCATCAGCGATTCTTTATGTCTTGTTTTTCCTTTGTGCCTTTGTGTGAAACCAAACTTTGCCCCCACGGCCAATTTCCACATTCATCACATCTGCATTAATTACCTTTGCGTCTCCAACAAAAGCCAATGGATCTAAAACAACGGAGCAAAGCACAAAATTTTTTTCTTATCCTGATGATGGGCGCGTTGAATACAATCACACCGATTTCGATTGATATGTATTTGCCGGCGTTTCCAAAAATTGCCGAAGACCTGCACACCACAGTCGGAAATGTCGCCCTTTCTGTGTCAAGTTATTTTTTAGGATTTGCACTTGGACAAATTCTTTATGGACCACTTCTCGATCGATATGGAAGAAAGCGTCCGCTGTACATCGGGCTTTGCTTTTACATCGTTGCAACCATTGGGTGCACGTTGGCGCATACAATAGAATTTCTTTGGGTGATCCGTTTTTTACAAGCGCTGAGCGGATGTGTCGCAGCCGTGGCTGCTATGGCGATGGTTCTTGATTTTTTTCCGCAGGACAAAAGTGCCGGCATCATTTCATTGCTGATACTGATACTCGGTGCATCACCACTGTTAGCTCCCACGGTGGGCAGTTTTATTATCGCAGCATGGAATTGGCAAATGGTGTTTATAACGCTCGCTATTATTGCGTTTGCCGTTTTAGTTCTCGTTTTCTTTTTTCTTCCAGAAGGACATCCTCCAGATCCATCGGTATCGCTTATGCCGAAGCCGATCATCACCGTCTTCAGAAATATTTTGACAGAGCCGCGATTCTACGTGTATGCGTTAGCGGGAACTTTTTCCTTCGCTGGATTGTTTGCATATGTGGCCGGATCACCAGCAGTTTTTATGAACGAGTTCCAGGTGGGACCAAAAGCATATGGCGGAATATTTGCATTGCTTGCAGTGGGCTTTGTCGGAAATAGTCAATTCAACCATTACCTGACGCGCAAATTCAGCAATGAAGCAATATTGAAAACGGTCGTGACTATACAATCGATTGCCAGTGTCATTTTCTTAATCGGCGTATTGAATGATTGGTTTGGCCTGGTATCCGTGATTGTTTTGCTTTTTATAATACTAGCCTGTTGTGGATTGACATATCCGAATGCTGCCGCCATTGCAATCACGCCATTTCCAAAAAACGCCGGAAGTGCTTCGGCATTGCTGGGCTTTATTCAAATTGGAATTGGTGGAGTGATTTCAATGTGTTCGGGACTGTTACCATTTAAAGGAAGTCTGTCGCTCGCCCTAACAATGACTGTATTCTCTGTTTTAGCTCTCGTCATCCTGGTTACTGGTGAAAAAAAAGCAGCCTCCCTTAGAGTCGTCGAATCCTGACTGATTGTAAAAAAATTATTATGGAACATCAAGCGCAAAAAACAGCACTGCTTGTAATGGACATGCAATCTGCTATTCTTCGCGGGTTACCAGATGCATCACCTGTTATCAGCAACGTAGCAATAGCAATAGAACATGCACGCAACAAAAAAATTCCGGTCATCTATGTTAGAGTCGGATTCAGACAAGGTGGGCCAGAGATCAATCCAAATAATAAAAGCTTTTCGACAAATAAGGAAAGATTCATAAATCTTAACCCGGATGAATTTTTGAAAATTGAAGCTTCGTTACTACCAAAAGAAAATGAGATCATCGTCACAAAACGTCGAATCAGCGCATTTACCGGGAGTGATTTGGAAGTTGTACTGCGTTCGTTTGGAATTCAGCACACGGTGCTGACAGGAGTTTCAACGAGTGGCGTGGTGCTTTCGACAACTCGTGAAGCAGCAGACAAGGATTATAAGTTAACAATGTTATCGGATGGCTGTGCCGATGCAGACGCAGAAGTTCATCGTGTGTTAAAACAAAGGTGTTCGTGCGCCAGGCAGATGTGATGACAGTGGATGAATGGATCAAATTGTAGCTTGTTCCATTCACCTTTTTAAAAAATTTCAATCACATGTTCCAATTCGCGCATATGGGTGCGCGATCCGCATTGATCCGAATCTTTCAATGATTCGATCGCTTCAAATGCAAGTGACTTGGTAAGACTGCGTGATGTTTTTGCCTCATGCCTGAATTTTTTGCTTCTGCTTTTTGTCATGATCATACGCAACAAAGTAGATATCTCTACTTTTTGCTGATTCATCTTCCGTTTCCTGTGTTCCATAATTAATAATTTTTGGCAAATTTCAGGCGAATCGGATGGCCAGGAAAGAAAATAAGGACGGGATGTAGAAAACGGGTAATGAAGTGTGGTCAACCGAAATTAAAGGGAGCGCTTTATTTTATTTCACGCAAACGCGCAGAGAAAAAGGAGGACGCAAAGGGTCTCTGACATGCAACCCCAATTTTATCCGAGAGTCTTCGCGCCTTTGCGTGAAATATTTCAACTACATTTATCTATCCTCCGTTATGAAAAAGATATTTTTTTTAATGTCGCTAATGATTGTTGCCAACGCGTTGCGTGCACAAACAAAACCTGTTCGCCAAATTGCGCCGGGTGTGTTTTATTATTTTGGAGATGAGTTGCAACAAAAATCAGCCAATTGCCTCTGGGTTATTTTTAAAGAATATGTATTAGTGATTGACGCAAACTATCCATGGGGAGCAACCGAAATTATCCAGGAGATTCGGAAAACAACAACAAAGGCTATCAGGTTTGTTTTTAATACGCACTATCATCACGATCACACTTTTGGCAATTGCATTTTTGTAGATTCAGGCGCCGTAGTCGTATCGACGAAAGATGCTGCACGTGAAATGAAAACGCTCGGTCAAAAGGAATGGGATCATGGAACTTCATACAGTGGTCGAAATATGAAAGGATATCGAAGAGAATTTCCTTCGCTAACATTTGATGACAAATTAATTTTTGACGATGGAGAACATCTGGTTGAACTCATCAAAATGGGTCCCGCGCATACATCCGGCGACGGGATCGCCTTTCTTCCAAAAGAAAAAATTCTCGCGACCGGAGATCTTTGCGTGAACGGAAATCCATGGGGAAATAATGTTTCAGATGATGACGCTGACTATGACAGGTGGCTGAAAGTTTTAGACACACTTGCGTCGTGGGATATCAAAACAGTGATACCGGGTCATGGAGAGTTGGGAACTGTGGAGACCTTGAAAGAACAACGCAACTATCTCGCCGATATGTTGGCGCAAGTCCGCGGAGGAATTGCAGCAGGAAAATCAAAAGAACAATTAGTAAAGGAAATTGATCTCAGCAAACATAAAGTGTATGGTGAGAATAAAGTGTCAATTGCACGATCCATTCGCGACATGTACGACAAATTATCGCGCGTACGCGGATTATAATCGCGCATTATCTCCATTGTTAGCAATTAAAATTTGAATTTGGAGAAGCAAGTGTCGCTTACCATGCTCCTATGTGTCTATGTGTTGAAAAAAGAAATTAACACATAGGAGGATAGGCACATAGGAGACAAAAAATACAAACTTTCCTGTTAAGTATGGAAGCCATGCGATTGAAAATTATTTGCACGTAAATTTGGGTAATTGATTTTGTGAAGAATCTAACGTATGGACAACGATTCACCATCAAATCTTTTCGAAGAGCGAAAGCAACCCACGTATTGGATCACACGCTTTCTTATTTTACGATTATTAGGAGCTGTCTACGCTATTGGTTTTCTTGTCGCAATTAATCAAATTATCCCATTAATCGGTGAACATGGATTGATTCCATTGAATATTTTTTTGAGACGCGTAACCGAAGCGCTCGGCTCAGAGAGCGCTGGTTTCATTCGGCTTCCTTCAGTATTTTGGTTTGCACATAGTGATGGTACATTGCTCACGATGGCATGGGTCGGATTTATTCTTTCACTCGTTGTACTCGCAGGATATGCAAATGCAATTTTACTCGCCGTACTCTGGTTTTTATACATGTCCTTCGTACACCTCGGACAAGAATGGTATGGATACGGATGGGAAATTCAATTGTTGGAAACTGGATTTCTTTCAATCTTTCTTTGTCCCTTATTTGATATGCGCCCGTTTCCAAAACGTCCGCCGCCAACGACGATTATCATTCTATTTCGCTGTTTGATATTTCGTATTATGGTTGGTGCCGGCATGATTAAGCTACGTGGCGATGAAGTGTGGCGAAATGGAACCGCACTTTATTATCATTTCGAAACGCAACCAATTCCGGGTCCGCTTAGCAGGTGGTTTCATTTTCTGCCTAAATGGATTTTGAAATTTGGAGTATGGTATAACTTTTTAGCAGAATTAGTTGCACCATTTTTTATTTTTTGGCCGAGGATTGCGCGGCATATTGCAGGAGTCATTATTATTGGCTTACAAATCATTCTTATTTTTAGTGGGAATCTTTCCTTTCTCAATTGGCTCACGATTATTCCCGCGCTGGCCTGTTTTGATGACGGCTTTTGGTCAAGAATGTTCTCAAAAAAATTTGTTCGACGCGTAGAAGAAGCCATTTCAAATGCAGAGCCATCAAGACCGATGATAGCAACGTCGTGGATAGTTACGATCCTGATAGGAATTCTGAGTGTTCAACCTGTATTCAATATTTTGTCGCCGCGACAAATCATGAACACGTCATTCGATCCTTTCGATCTCGTCAATACCTATGGTGCCTTTGGTTCAGTCGGTCGGGAACGTTTGAATGTAGTTTTTGAAGGAACAATGGATGCGATTCCCGATGATAAAGCAAATTGGAAAGCATATCCATATAAAGGATTGCCAGTTGATCTGGAGAAAAACTCGCCGCAAGTTGCACCATATCAACTTCGGCTGGATTGGCAGATGTGGTTCGCCGCCATGTCAACGCCTGCGGAATATCCGTGGACTTTAACTCTAATTTCGAAACTACTTCATAACGATCCGCTGATTCTCGACTTGTTTGCCAAAAATCCTTTCCCGGGGAAACCTCCGAGATATATTCGGGCGGTTTTGTATCGATACACATTTGCCGAACCTGGTAACAAACCGGGCCATTGGTGGGAACGGGAACGTTTGGGTGATGTCTGGATTCCTGCGTTATCCGCTGATGATCCGAGATTACTTGAATACTTGCGGACTACTCAATAGATTTTCACTCCACAGACAAATTCGAGTGTCCATGAGCGTTAGCAAACGTCGAATTGATTTCTTACTTACTGATTTTTTCGATTTCAATTGCATCGCCGTTGATAGTGCCGGTAATGGTCACTTTATCGCCGATGTATTTGTCTACTTTTTTAGGATCGCTGATGGTGTAAACTTTGTCGCCCACTACGAACACCGGAGCAGCTCCGTCCTTTACACATTTTTTTGCGCAGGCGGCATGACCCTCATTGTTGCCTTTTGCACCGCAATGAGCATCGCTTATGAAGCCAGTCCATGTGCCTTTGTCAGCAGCATAGGCAACAAGCGTGAAGAAGAAAACGGCTAGTAACAGATACTTTTTCATATGAGCAATTTTTGATGTTAGTGAAGGATATACAAGTTACGAATAATGTGGGATAATGGTTTGCTGCGGTTGAAGTTTATAAATTGTGGAAGATTCGGAAATAGGAATAAGAATATTTTTTTGCGCTTCACATCATCCTTCTTTCGCAATTACCACCCAATCATGCGTGCCGTATCCTTTTGCAATCCAGCGATCCATTAAAGTGGCCACCGCGGGAATGATCGCAAGGTGGTTTCCGCTTTTTTCCGCTGTTTGCAGAAAAATATCCGTGTCTTTTCTTGACATATTTAATTCCCATGACGGCTTTGACAAATCATCCTGCATAATTCTTCGGATACGTCCAGAGATGGATGTCGCCGGATTCCAGGATGCAAATAGTTTGTCCAGGTCTGAAATGGGCGCATCGACAGATTTTGCAAGATGAAGTGCATCACCAAGAGCCGCTGTAAAACCAACGAGAAAACAATTCCCAACCAATTTCATTGCCGCGGCTCTGCCGGTTTCCTCGCCAAAGTTGATGAGCTTTCCTGTCATCCCGGATAATTGGGATTCGAGTTTATTGGCGATTGCCTGGTCACCGGAGATCAGCATAAAACCTGTTCCATCTAAGGCATTGGCCGGAGCCATGAACACCGGCGCATGTTGATAGGTAAATCCAAGTTTCTTCCATTCATTCGTGCGCGCGATCGCGCCTTCAACGGATGTGGTGGTGTGATCGATTATGATTGCACCAGGTTTCAATCCCGGCTGAGCGCTTTTCAAAACGTCATCCACCGACCTATCATCTTTTAATGTGAGATGAACCACGTCTGCATTTTTAACTGCGTCGCTTACATTTTCAAAGGCCTTAGCACCGAATTGCTCTAACTCCTGCGCTTTTGAAAATGTACGGTTCCAAACCTGCACCGACTCATTTTTCCTACGCATCGCCTTGACAAAATTGGAACCAAGAAGTCCCATTCCAAGAAATGATTTCATCGAATTTGTTTTTGTAAAGATACGCAGGGAGGTTGAGGTTGAGCGGTTAACCAATGGAAAGGTTGATTTTGAATTAGCACAACGCTGAACCTAAGTTAGAAGCCGCGTGTAGGATTATGCCAATTCAATTGCAAACTTATTTCGCTAATTCGTTCAAATCAATTTGCCATTCTATCCGTTCGCTTTTATCAAAATTGAGGTGCACGCGGACGATGTGATTATCCACCAATTTATAATTGTAAGAATCATGCTCGTGAAATAATACCGTGTCACTCCCCCATGTCCACGGATAATCTTTTGGAAGATAAACAAACACATTGTGCGAAGTAAGCAATGGGCCAGTTGATATCCCCGAAAATTTTTTTATTGTGCCATCCCAACTCGCATTCTCAATTTCCATCGCACCTTGTAGCACATGGCGATCGGTAGAAATAAATTGTGGGTTTCCTGATTTTTCATGGAGTGTGAGCAAAGCGACCGTTCCAGGTTGTACTGCAACTTTTATGTCTCGCGATATCTCACCCACATATTGCTGCTTCCAAAAATCAAATGCGAGGTAAGCATTATCATGCGCAAGCCCAAGACGATCCAGTGAGAATTTTTTTTCGACTGTGTCCGTCAGACTCCCATTAAAAAAACCAATCACCACCCATTCGCCAAATGATTTTTTTACTCTCACCGCGAAAACAGATTGCATGTCGTTGTCAAAAAGATCAATGGGAACCGCTGCATTGCCAGATGACGGAAGAACTTTTTTTAGTATTTCTAATTTGTAAGGATCCAATTGAGCAAGGCGATCACCTGACATCATATTCCCCCCACTCAATGCAATCAATGTTGCAGCGGCTTCAGATTGCTGGTTATTCAACAGGTCCATGCAAAGATGATCGGCATCGTTTATCCATGTACGTTTGTGAAAATAATACCGTTTGCCTTCGGCGGATGCACTACCTGCCGGATGCGTAAAATAAGTACCCCATGCCGTGTCAGCATACCCGTAGTTAATATCCCACTCGATGCGCATGCTGTCGATCAATCCAACGGTAATTGCACCTGGCCCGCATTCAAGTATATGACACTTATCACCGGCCGCTTTGCGCATGGTTTCCATTCCCTTTCGATATACTTGGGCTGCGGAAAATGTCGGGTCGTAAAAACGGTTCGCAGATAAAGTGGACCATGCAACAAAATCGATCTTGATCATTTCAAATCCCCATTTATTCGCAATCGTGTCGATCAAATTGTATAGCCATTGCGCTGCTTCAGGATGGGTGATATCGAGACAATATCTTTTTGGATTTTCATCTGTTTGAGGATCCTGCCAATTGCCAACACGTTGCAACGTTCCATCAGAATATTTTACCAGCCAGTCGGGATGTTCGCGGAAAAGTTTCGTCGGTTCGGAAATTACATATGGTGAGATCCAAATGCCGGCC